>Ga0209266_1000765_pt1 | contig 23417 bp, 19 predicted proteins | sample GraSoiAngelo_132_FD_185889 | JGI IMG/M metagenome (GOLD analysis project Ga0209266, IMG submission 185889) | Grasslands soil microbial communities from the Angelo Coastal Reserve, California, USA - 14_0929_02_40cm (SPAdes) (version 2) | ecosystem: Environmental > Terrestrial > Soil > Grasslands ...
GTCTCGCAGGCGCACGGGCCTGGGGCGTTCTCGCGGTCGTGCTCTTCACGTTCTCCAGCCTCGCCTTCGGCTGGTATCCGCTCATCAAGACGTTCGTGTTCCCCAGCCTTCTCCTCTTTGCTGCGTACGCGGTGCTCTCGTCCGCGTCGCGCTGGCGGTGGGTCGCGAGCGGCTTCCTGCTCGGCCTCGCCACCGACTGCCGCGTCTACCTCATCGCGGTCGTCCCTGCGTTCATTCTCGAGCTCTATCTGACGGAAGAGGACCCCAAGCGCCGCCTGATGCAGTTCGCGCGGTTCGCGATCGGCCTCGCGCTCGCGCTGCTGCCAAACGAACTCTTCCTCTTGATCGACCCGCGCACGTTCGTCTTCAACATCGTCGACAACCAGGTCATCCGGACGGACTTCGGGTTTCTCGGCTGGATGGACCAGAGGAGCGGCGTCGTCGAGCAGCTGCTCGCGATCAACAGCGCCGAGGGTGTGACGAGCTTCCAGTTCCTCGTCATCTTCGTGCTGAACCTCGTGTCCTGGGTGTCCGACGCTCTCTCGCGAGAGTGGCCGTCGCTCGCATCGACGACGGCCGTCTCGCTTCTGCTCGTCAGTCTTGTGCCGACTCCGGTGTATACACAGTACTTCTGCATCCCAATTCCGTTCCTCCTTGTGAACGCCGTCACCTTCCTCGCGAAGCTCGCCCGCGAGGCCTCCGGCCCCAGGCTCCGACACCTGTTTGCGTCGCTCACCGTCATTTACGTCCTCGTCTCGCCGTTCGACCTCTACCGCTACACGATCGGCGGGACGTTCGTCCCGGGAATCACTAGCGCGGCGGAGGTGGTCGACTGGAGACTCCCGACGATCAGGGCCGTGGCTCGGGCGATCGACCGGGAAGTTCGGGCAGACCGGCCCGTCGCGATCAGCCTCTGGCCGGGCTACTTCGTCGAGTCGAAGGCCTCGATCCTCCCCGGCCTGGAGAACCACTTCGCGCTGATGTTCTCCGACATGGTGACGCCGCGTGAGGTCGTCCAGTTCAAGTTGATGTCGTACGCGGGGCTGGCCTGGCACGTCCAGCGGCACACGGTCGACGTCATCGTCCTCGGCAACTGGACGAGCTGGACCGCTAACAGCCACCGGTTCCGAAGCCTGATCGTCCGGAATGGATACGTCATGAAGGAGCGAATCGCGAGCGCCGAGATCTACACGCTCCCGCCCGATGGTCGCCGATGAACGGGGACGCGACGCCGCTCTCGGTCGTCCTCCCGGTCCTCAACGAGCAGGACAACCTCGAGCCGCTCCACGCTCGTCTCGTCGACGCCCTTGAGCCGATGGCGCGTGAGTACGAGGTGATCTATGTCGACGACGGCTCGACGGACGGTTCCTGGGAAGCACTCAGGAAGATCGCGGCGCGCGACCGACGAGTCCGCCTTGTGCGCCTCAGGAGGAACTTCGGCCAGACGCCGGCGCTGGCGGCCGGCTTCGCCCACTCGAGGTATCCCATCATGGTCACCCTCGACGCCGACCTCCAGAACGATCCCGACGACATCCCGCGGCTCATCGAGAGGCTCGGCGACTCATACGATGTGGTATCGGGCTGGCGCCGCCACCGGAAGGATCCCTGGCTCACGCGGCTCCTGCCCTCGCACATCGCAAACTTCCTCATCCGCAAGGTGAGCGGTGTCCCGCTGCACGACTTCGGCTGTATGCTCAAGGTCTATCGTCGCGAGATCATACAGGATCTGAGCCTCTACGGCGAGATGCACCGCTTCCTGCCGGTACTGGCCCACTGGGTCGGCGGCCGCGTGACGGAACTCGAGGTAGCCCACCACCCGCGCACGCGCGGCGTCTCGAAGTACGGCCTCCTCCGGACGTACAAGGTGCTCCTCGACCTGATCACGCTCAAGTTCATCGGAGACTTCCAGTCGCGACCGAACTACATCTTCGGGGGCTTCGGGCTCCTCTCCCTGATGCTCGGCTTCCTCGCCCTCGACGTGGTCGCGTACCGCGTGTTCGTGCTCAGGCGGCTCGAGGCGACGCCGATGGTCTTTCTCATGGTCATCTTCTTCCTGACGGGCGTCTTCTCGCTCTTCATCGGCTTTCTCGCCGAGATCGTCATTCGCGGCTTCTACGACACGCGGCGCAAGCCCGCCTACTACGTCCGCGAGACGGTGGGCGTGGACCCACCGGACTAGCGACCGTGTGCGGCATCGTCGGCAACGTCCTGGCTCGCGCCGACCGCACGCCTGACCTCGCCGTACTGAAGCGGATGAACGATCGGATCGCCCACCGCGGGCCCGACGATGAAGGCTTCCTCGTCCAGGGGCCGGCGGGGCTTGGCATGCGCCGGCTCAAGATCATCGACCTCACGACCGGCCACCAACCGATGGCGGGCGAAGAGGGGCGCGTCTCGGTCGTCTTCAACGGCGAGATTTACAATTACCGCGAGCTCAGGGAGAACCTCGGCGCGCGCGGCCATGCGTTCACCACGCGCTCGGACACCGAAGTGATCGTGCACGGGTACGAGGAGCGTGGGCTCGCCTCGGTCGGCGACCTGGAAGGCATGTTCGCCTTCGCGATCTGGGACGCGCCGGCGCGCACGCTCGTGCTCGCCCGCGACCGCCTCGGGATCAAACCCCTCTACTACGCGGTGCTGCCGGACCAGATCGTTTTTGCCTCCGAGCTCAAGGCGCTCGTCGAGCATCCGGCGATCGACCGGACGCTCGACCTCACGGCGCTGTCGCGCTACCTCGCCCACGAGTACGTCCCGGCGCCGCATTCGATCTTCCGAGCGATCCGCAAGCTCGCGGCCGGTCACTGGCTCACGTATTCCGACGGCCGAGTCAAGATCGAGCCGTTCTGGGACGTCCACTTCCGCCGCGACGGCGCGATCGGCGAGGCCGACGCGGTGGAGGCACTCCGCGGGGCTCTCGATCTCTCGGTGAGGCAGCACCTCGTGAGCGACGTGCCGCTCGGCGTGTTCCTCTCGGGGGGAATCGACTCGAGCGCGGTCGCCGCCTTCGCCGCGCGCCACTTCCCCGGCCGCCTCAAGACCTTTTCGATCGGTTTCGAAGACCCCTCCTTCGACGAGACCTCTCACGCGCGCGGCGTCGCGCGCGCGCTCGACACCGACCATCACGAAGAGATCTTGGGCCCGCGCGTAGCGCTCGACCTCGTGGCGAGGCTTCCCGAGCTCCTCGACGAGCCGCTCGGCGACGCGTCGCTCCTTCCCACCTTCCTGCTCTCGCGCTTCACGCGGCGCTCTGTGACCGTCGCGCTTTCGGGCGACGGCGGCGACGAGCTGTTCGCCGGCTACCCGACCTACCAGGCGCACCGCCTCGCCCGCGCGCTCGAGCTCGTCCCGCACTGGGTTCGGCGCGGGCTCCTGCGTCCCGTCGTCGAGCGCCTCCCCGTCTCGCTTGACAACCTGAGCTTCGATTTCAGGCTCAAGCGCTTCATGGCAGGCATGGACTTCGGCCCGGTCGAGCGCCACGCCGCGTGGCTCGGCTCCTTCACGCCTGCAGAGCAGCTGGCGCTGTTCACGCCCGACGCGCTCGCGCGCATGGAGATGGCGCCGTCGTACGCCGCGTTCCACGAGATGCTGGCGCACGCGCCGTCCGCGTCAGGGCTCGAGCGCATGCTCTACCTCGACCTGAAAGGGTATCTCGGCGAGGGGGTGCTCGCGAAGGTGGATCGCGCGAGCATGGCGTGCTCGCTGGAGGTGCGAGTGCCGCTCCTTGACCGGCGCGTCGTCGAGCTGGCGGCGAGCCTGCCGATGCGTCTGAAGCTCCGTGGCTTCACGACCAAGTACGTGCTCAAGCGCGCGCTCTCGGGCGTGCTGCCGCGCGAGGTCCTCGAGCGCCGGAAGAAGGGGTTCGGCGTCCCGCTGGCCCGCTGGTTCCGCGCCGAGCTCGCGCCGCTCCTCCAGGAAGCGTGCGCGCCCGATATGATCCGCCGGGCAGGTCTCTTCCGGCCGGAGGCCGTCGAGCGCCTCCTCGGCGAGCACGCGGCGGGGCGTCGCGACCACCGGAAGAAGCTTTATACCCTCCTGGCCTTCCAGCTCTGGGCCTCGCGGTACCACCCCGCGTGAAGCGGCGGCTCCTCGACTGGCTCGCCTGCCCCGCCTGTCAGGGCGCGATCGCCCTGACGCGCGCGGTGCCGGAGGCTGACGACATCCGCGAGGGCGAGCTTGCGTGCGGCGCCTGCGGTGCGCGCTACCCGATCGCGCGGGGGATCCCGCGGGTGCTTCCGCCCACGCTCGCCACCGAGGCGGTCGCGACGGCCGCGCGGTTCGGCTACGAGTGGATGCGCTTCTCGGAGATCCGCCCTGAGTACGAGGAGCAGATGCTCGGCTGGATCGCGCCCGTCGGCCGCGACGCCTTTGTCGGGCGTCGCGTTCTTGACGCGGGCTGCGGAAAGGGCCGACACCTGCGCTTGGCATCGGCCTTTGGCGCCAAGGAGGTCATAGGGATCGACCTCGGTCCGGCGGTCGACGCCGCGGCGGAGAACACCGCCGACCTCGACAACGTTCACGTGGTCCAGGGCGACCTCACGCATCCGCCACTCCGTCCCGCGAGCATCGACCTGATCTACTCGATCGGCGTGCTCCACCACCTGGGCGAGCCCGAGGCGGGGTTCCGGGCCCTGGCGCCCCTGCTCGTCCCCGGTGGGCGGTTTGTCGTGTGGCTCTACGCCCGCGAGGGCAACGGCTGGGTGCTGACGCTGGTGGACCCGGCACGGCGGCTCACGAGCCGGCTGCCGCTGCCGCTGGTGAGCGGACTCGCGCGCGCCCTCACGGTGCCGCTTTGGATTGCGCTGCGCCTGCTCTACGCGCCGGCGCGAACGCGCCCGAGGCTCGCGCGGGCCCTCCCGTATAGTAGCTACCTGAGGGACCTCGTCCCGTTCCCCTTCCGCGAGGTGCACTCGATCGCGTTCGATCAGTTCCTCGCACCCGTCGCGCACTACATGGAGCGTCCCCGCGTAGCGCGCTGCTTCGCCGAGGGCGGAATAACGCTCGACTCGCTCCGCTGGCACCACGCCAACAGCTGGGCCGCGAGCGGGACGCGCAGCGAGGCACGCTAGCCGAGGTCATCGATTTCTCCAACGAGGGTCAGCGGCGCACCGCTCCACGGCGACACAAGAGGATGCGGTGCTCACGCGTGACCTCATCGCAGTCGACGCCAAGTCCCGCGTGCGCCAGCGATGCCCGAAGCGACTCGAGCGAGGCCCGCGCCGGCTGGACGAGGACGATCGGCCCTTGCGTCGCTCGCGCGATCGCGTCGAGGCTCGCGCGGCTGGGTTCGGCGATCCCGTGGACCAGCTCGACGTCGAAGAAATTTGCGGGAAAGTCCATCACCGCCGCGTCGGCGATGAGGAACCGCTTTCGCGCGTCGCAGCGGTAACGGCGACGAGCTCGGGCAACGGCCGCTGTGTCGGTGTCGAGCCCCAAGTAATCCCCCGGGCAAGGTTCGCTAGCTTTCCCGTCCCGCAGCCAGCGTCGAGCATGCGACCGCAGCACGTCAGCCGCAGCCACTCCCGGATCCGGCGCTTCACGGCGCGGTGATCGCCGCCGGCCCACCGCCCGGAGAGCGCAGCCGGCCACGAGCGCCGTCGCCGCGAAGCGGCGACCAGCTGAGCGGCGGGCTCGCAGCGCGCCACGTAGCGCAGGGGCTGCCAGCAAAAGGAAATCGCTTCGACCCGCGCGACGCGTAGCCCCCACGGGATCGCGGCGAGCAGGCTCTTCAGATCGAACGTGAGCAGGTGCCACTCATCCGCGGCGGGCGCCCGACCGACGGAGTGGGCGGCACGCTCGTCGTGAACATCGCCACAGGGTTCGCGGGATCGCGGATGACAAAAATGTGATCCGCGGTGGCACCATTGCCAGAAAGTGACCCGGCACGCCGGCGGAGCGTGGCTTGCCGGTCTTTTGTTGTCGCGGCTTAAGACGTCCCCATCCCGCGGTCGGGCTGGCGTATCGCTTGCACATCTAAGTCATCCAGGACCATGGGGATTCCCGGACCTCCTGTCTATAATGGCGGCGGCGTTCCAGGGAGGCGAATCGACCAGGTGCGCCCAGCCGTGATCTATGGGTTGCTCGCCATCCTGATGGCGGCCGTATTCGTCCCAATGTCCCTCTACCGGATCGTCGACGGGGACGAGGGCACCTACCTGCTCGTCTCACGGCTCGTCGCCGAGGGGCAGCTCCCCTACCACGACTTCTTCTACCCGCAGATGTTCCTCCTCCCGTACGTCTACGGTCCCTGGATGAAGCTCGTCGGCTATTCTTGGTACGGCGCTCGCCTGCTTTCGGCGGTCTTCTCGGTCATGCTGGGGCTCCTCGTCTATCGCCAGACCGCTCTCGTGGCGGGCGCCCGAGCCTGGGGCGTGCTCGCGGTCGTGCTCTTCACGTTCTCGAGCCTCGCCTTCGGCTGGTACCCGCTAATCAAGACGCTCGTGCTCCCGACGCTACTGCTCTTCGCGGCGTATGCGATCCTCTCGACGTCGTCGCGCTGGCGGTGGTTGGCGAGCGGACTTCTCTTCGGGCTCTCGGTCGCCTGCCGCGTGTATGTGATCGTCGTCGCGCCGGCGCTTGTCATCGAGCTGTACCGGAGCGAGCGCGACCATCGCGAGCGGTTCATGCAGTTTGCGCGCTTCGCGATCGGGGTCGTCCTCGCCCTGCTTCCGGCAGAGCTTTTCTTCCTCATCGACCCTGCGACGTTCGTCTTCAACATCGTCGGCAATCAGGTCATCCGCACGGACTACACCTCCGTGACCTGGTGGGCGCAGAAGACACAAGCCCCGATGCAGCTGGTCGCGATCCGCTCGGCAGAAGGCGTGACAAGCCTCCAGTTCCTTCTCCTCCTCCTCGTGAACCTCGCCGCGTGGGTCTCGAACGCGCTCGCGCGCGAGCGGCCCCCGCTGGCGTCCTCGATGGCGATCCTGCTTATCCTCGCAAGCTTCGTGCCCACGCCGATCTACACGCAGTACTTCTGCATGCCCTTGCCGTTCCTCCTCGTCAACGCGGTAGTCTTCTGCGCCGCGCTCACGCGCGAGAGCGCCACGCCGCGGCTCCGGCACCTCCTGGCCTCGCTGGTCGCCGTGCACCTCCTCGTGTCGCCACTGGACCTCTACCGTTACACAATCAGCGGAGCGATGGTCTCCGGCATCTCCGGCCACGACGACGTGACCGACTGGCGGCTCACGACGATCCGCGCCGTCGGGCGGGCGGTCGACCACGAAGTGCGTCAGGATCGACCGTTCGTGATCAGCTTCTGGCCCGGCTACTTCGTGGAAACGCAGGCCGTGATCCTGCCCGGAATGGAGAACCACTTCGCGCTGATGTTCTCCCAGAGGGTGCTGCCACGCGAGGTCATGCGGTTCAGGCTGATGTCCTACCCGGATCTGCTCTGGCACCTCAACCAGCACACGGTCGACGTGGTCGTGCTCGGCAATTGGACGAGCTGGACCTTCAACCGCGAGTGGATCCGCGACCAGCTCGTCCAGCATGGGTACGTCATGAAGGAGCGAATTGCGAGCGCCGAGATTTACACGCTTCCATCCGACGGGCACCGATGAGCGCGCACGACGCGACGCCGCTCTCTGTCATCCTTCCCGTCCTGAGCGAGCAGGATAACCTCGAGCCTCTCCACGCTGGTCTCAGCGACGCGCTTGAGCCGATGGGGCGCGGGTACGACGTGATCTATGTCGACGCCGGCTCGACGGATGGCTCGTGGGAGGGGCTGAAGAAGATCGCTGCGCGAGACCGTCGCGTCCGCCTCATACGTCTCAGGAAGAACTTCGGCCAGACCTCCGCGCTGGCGGCCGGGTTCGCCCACTCGCTGCACCACATCCTGATCACGCTCGACGCCGACCTGCAGAACGATCCCGGCGACATTCCGCGACAGCTCCTGGCCGAGCACGCCGCGGGGCGTCGTGATCACCGGAAGAAGCCCTACACGCTTCTGGCGTTCCAACTCTGGGCCTCGCGGTACCATCCGGCGTGAAGCCCTAGTGGAAGAAGCCTTCTATCGGACGGTCTATGAGATCGAGAAGACTCACTGGTGGTGCGTCGCGCGCCAGCGGATCGTCGAGGACGTGATCGATCGGCGGATCGAGCTCCCAGCGGGCGCGCAAGTCCTCGACGTCGGCTGCGGCTCGGGCGCCGTCCTCGAGGCGCTGTCGGCCCGCTTCGAGGCCTACGGTACTGACACCTCCCAGCTCGCCATCGACCTCTGCCGGCAGCGCGGTCTCCCGAACGCCTTCTGCTGCACGCTCGAGACGTTCCCACGCAAAGAACTGCGGTTCGATCTGGTCACGCTGCTCGACGTCGTCGAGCACGTCGATGACGATCTCGGCATCCTGCGCGAGGCGCAACGCTACGTGAAGACGGGTGGCTGGACTATCGTCACGGTCCCAGCGTACCAGTTCCTGTGGGGCCCTCACGACGTCGTGAACCACCACAAGCGGCGCTACACGCGCGCCGGCCTCCGGCGGGTCCTGCAAGCGGCGGGGTTCGAGCTTCGGATGCTCTCGTACTTCAACACGATCCTCTTTCCCGCGGCGATCGCCGCCTGGGCGGGAGAGAAGGTCGTGGGGATCGCGGCCGATCCGCGGCCACGCGTGCCGCCGGCCCCGCTGAACGCGCTGCTCACCACGGTCTTCTCGATGGAGAAATACCTTCTGCGCGGCCTCGCGCTGCCGTACGGCCTCTCGCTCATCGCCCTCGCGCGACGCTCGTTGTAAACTTCCGCTATGCGGGCCCGGCTCGGCGTCGACATCGGCGGCACCTTCACCGACCTCGTCGTCATCGACGACGCGACGGGGACCGCGCGGGTGGGCAAGGTCTTGACGACCGCGAAGGACCCGGCGCACGGCGTCGAGGAGGGGATCCACGCGCTTCTCGACGAAGCGGGAGTGAGATCCGACGCGGTCAGGGCCGTCGTCCACGGGACGACGCTCGCGACCAACGCGCTGATCGAGCGCAAGGGCGCCAAGACCGCGCTCCTGACGACCGAAGGGTTCCGCGATGCCCTCGAGATCCGGCGCGAGGGCCGGTACGACATGTACGACCTCTTCATCGACCCACCCCCGCCGCTCGTGCCGCGCCATCTGCGCCGCGAAGTCCCCGAGCGGCTCCTCGCCGACGGCTCGATCTTGAAGACGCTGGACGAAGCCGCCGCGCGGCGTGCCCTCGCCGAGCTCGCGCGCGAAGGCGTCGAGGCGCTTGCCATCTGCCTCCTGCACGCCTACGTCAACCCGACTCACGAGCGGAGATTGAGCGAGATCGCGCGCGAAGTGTCACCCGGGCTCAGCGTCTCCTGCTCGTCGGAGGTCGTGCCCGAGATCCGCGAGTACGAGCGCGCCTCGACGACCTGCGCCAACGTCTACGTGGCGCCGCTCATGGCGCGTTACCTGGAGGATCTCGAGCGCCGGCTCGCCGCGCTCGGGATCGACGGCCAACTCTACATCATGCAATCCTCCGGCGGCACCGCGCTCCCGCCGCTCGCGCGGCGGCTCCCGGTCCGTCTCGTGGAGTCGGGTCCCGCGGCGGGCGCGCTGGCGGCGGCTCAGGCGGCGCGCGAGCGTCACGAGCCGAAGCTCCTCTCGTTCGACATGGGCGGCACGACCGCGAAAGCGTGCGTCATCGACGACGGCGTCCCGCTCGTCGGGCGCGAGTTCGAGGTGGCGCGCGCCGACCGGTTCAAGAAGGGCTCGGGGCTCCCGATCCGCGTTCCGGTCATCGAGCTGATCGAGATCGGCGCGGGCGGCGGGTCGATCGCGCGCGTGGACCGGATGGGCCTCCTCAAGGTCGGTCCCGACAGCGCGGGCGCCGACCCCGGCCCCGCCTGCTACACCCTCGGCGGCCGGCACCCGACGGTGACCGACGCGGACCTCCTGCTCGGCTACCTCGACGCCGAGTTCTTCCTGGGCGGACGCATGCGCCTCGACCGCGAGGGCGCCCATCGCGTCGTCGGAGAGCACGTCGCACGCCGGCTCGGTCTCGACGTGACCGGCGCGGCGTGGGGGATCCACCGCGTGGTCAACGAGAATATGGCCGCCGCCGCCCGCATCCACGGGATCGAGCGGGGCCGCGACCTGCGGCAGTACCCGCTCTTCGCCTTCGGCGGCGCCGGGCCCGTCCACTGCTGGCAGGTCGCGAAGATCCTCAAAGTCCCGCGCATCCTGATCCCGTTCGGCGCGGGCGCAATGTCGGCGTACGGGCTCCTGGCGGCGCCGCTCGCGTTCGACTTCGTGCGGACGGGGCGCCAGCGACTCGACCGCGCGGACTGGCCCGCGATCAACCGGCTCTTCGCCGAGATGGAGGAGGAGGGGCGCGCGCTCCTCGCGCGTGCGGGCGTGGCGCCGGCCGACATCCACCTCTCGCGAATCGCCGAGATGCGCCACGCCGGTCAGGGCCACGAGGTGGAGTGCGCGATGCCTCTCGGAGCGCTATCGACGGAGAGCCTCCCGACGATCACGGCGAGCTTCGAGAACGCCTACCGCGCCCTCTACCACCGGCTGCCCCACGGTGTGCCGATCGAGGCGCTCAACTGGCGCCTCACCGTCTCCGGTCCTCAGCCGGGCACCGGGTTGAGCGGGCGATCGGAGCCGGGTCGCGCCTTGATCAGGCCACCCTCGGTTCACGCCAGCCGCTCGGCACCAACTACAACAGGCTCCGCACGGGCGACCAAAGGCGCGAGGCAAGCCTACTTCGCCGAGGTGGGAGGCTTCGTGGAGACGCCCGTCTATGACCGCTACGCCCTCCACGCGGGCGCCGAGTTCGCCGGCCCCGCGATCGTCGAGGAGCGCGAGTCCACGGCCGTCGTGGGCCCGGGCGCACGCTGCCGCGTGGACGACGGATTCGGGCTGGTCGTGGAGATTCCTACGTGACGGAAAAGCGACATGAGAAACGGAGCCGGGGCGCACCTCGTCTCAGGCCACCCACCGATCGCACCGGCCGCGGGGCCCCCGCTAGAATGGACCCGATCACGCTCGAGATCTGCTGGAACCGCCTGATCGGCGTCGTCAACGAGCAGGCGGCGGCGCTCCAGCGAACGTCGTTCACGTCCATCGTTCGCGAGGCGGGCGATCTCTCAGCGGGCGTCTTCGACCGCCGCGGCTACATGGTCGCCCAAGCGGTGACGGGCACGCCAGGTCACATCAACTCCATGGCGCTGGCGATGAAACACTTCCTCGCCGCGTGCCCGCTCGAGACGCTCCGGCCGGGCGACGTCCTGATCACGAACGACCCCTGGCTCACCTCCGGGCACCTCAACGACGTCACGATCGCCTCGCCGATCTTCCGCGGCGAGGAGTGCATCGCCTTCTTCGCCTCCACGTGCCACACCGCGGACATCGGCGGCCACGTGCTCTCCGCCGAGGCGCGCGAGGTGTACGAGGAGGGGCTTCAGATCCCGATCATGAAGCTCTACGAGGCCGGGCGGCCCAACGAGGCACTGATCGCGATCATCCGGGCGAACGTGCGCGTGCCCGAAATGGTCCTCGGCGACTTCCACGCCCAGATCGCGGGCGGTGCCGTCGGTGGCGAGCGGCTCCGCGAGTTCATGGACGAATTCGGGCTCGAGCGGCTCGAGCCGCTGGCCGACGAGATTATCGGGCGTACTGAGCGCGCGATGCGAGCGGCGATCAAGGCGCTCACGCCCGGCGCCTACGAGTACGCGATCACCTCCGACGGCTTCGACGAACCGCTCACGATCCGCGCGCGCTGCGAGGTGCGGGACGACGAGCTTTGGATCGACTACCGAGGCTCCTCGCCCGCGAGCCGGCGCGGCGTGAACGTGGTGATGAACTACACCGAAGCCTACACGACCTACGGCGTGAAGGTCATCGTCAGCCCGGACGTTCCGAACAACGAGGGGGCGTTTCGCCCGCTCCGCATTACCGCGCCGGAAGGTTCGATCCTCAACGTCAGCCGTCCGGCAGCGGTCGCGGCGAGACACGTCGTCGGCCACTTTCTGCCGCACGTCATCGCGGGCGCCCTCGGCCAGGCGCTGCCCGCGCGCGTGATGGCGGAGGGCTCGGCCAACATCTGGGGCATCCAGGTCGCGGGGCAGGACGAGCGCGGAGCGCCCTTCACGTACGTCTTCTTCTCCTCGGGCGGCACCGGAGCGCGCGCCACGAAGGACGGCCTCTCGGCGACCGCGTTCCCGTCGGGTGTCCTCGGCACGCCCGTCGAGGTCATCGAGAGCCTCGCTCCGCTCGTCGTCGAGCGGAAATGCCTGAGACCGGACTCGGGCGGCACGGGCAAGTATCGCGGCGGACTGGGCCAGACGATCGCGTTCCGCGCGCGGACGCTCGGGCCCTACGCGTGCTCTGTCCTTTGCGACCGGACGGCACACTCCGCGGCGGGCTTCCTCGGCGGTGGCCCCGGAGCGCGCGGCATGGTGCGCATCGACGGCGTGGCGCCGGCGAACCCGAAGGCGGAGCAGCTCGTGGCGCCGGGAGCCCTCGTGGAGGTGCTGCTGCCGGGGGGCGGTGGCTACGGCCCGCCGTCGGAGCGCGACCCGGAATTGATTGCGCGGGATCTGCTCGAGGGTTACATCACCCGGTGAACGTCAGGGGGAGTAGCGCCGCTCCCCCCGACACCCCCCAGCGATTATCCGCGCTGAGCGACCACCATTCGAGCGCGGGCTTTGCCTGTCGAGCGGCGGCTTAGCCGCCGTTCGAGCGCGGGCTTCGCCCGCGCAACGATTCCTGGGGGGAGGTTTCGGAAGGGGGGCGAAGCCCCCCTCCGAGGTTTAGCGGCGCGGGGCGTCGCCGAGGGCGACGATGACGAGCGAGCCGTGGGCGTCGGTGGGGCGTACACCGCGGCCGTAGGCGGCGACCGACTGGCACAGCCAGCCCACGCACGGAACGCGCGCGTCCACCTCGTTCTTGATCGCCGCCCACTCGTCACCGGCCGCGGAGCCGAGGGCCCGATGGCGCGCGTCCGACTCGACGACGAGGACGAGCCGCGCGGCGTCACCCTCGAGGCGCTTGACGGCCGCGCGCGTGGCCTCGACCGAGCCCTGGATCAGCGCCCGGCGGTCCGGCATCGAATCCGCCTCGAAGCCGTCGGCGTACCCGAGCCCCGTCGAGTACGGCGCCTCGAGGCACGCCGCGCTCACGATCGGCTCGGCGTGCGATGCGCCGTAGACCACGGGGGTCGAGAGCACGCTGCACACGGTGCGCATCTTGGGCCCCATCAAGAGGCGCCAGGACGCGAGGAAGGACTCGGCCGGGGCGCCGATGCCCGGGCGGCAGAATGCGAGCCCGAGGCCGCGCGGGTAGCGCATCCTGAACGGCCAACCCGCGAGGATCAGCCGCGCTGCGCCCTGGGCGGCGTCTACGAGGTCGCGCCCCGCCGACGCCGCGACGCCGCTGACCGCACCCTCGCTGTTCGCGAGGCACACGACGAGCGCGCCGCTGCCGACGGCGCCGTTGTGCGTGAGGATCGCTGCCGTCGCGCCGCCCGCGATGCCCACGGGCCCGAGCACGGACCGGATCATCGGCATCGTATCCTGGCTCGGGACTCCGGCGGTGATGAGCAGGACCATCTCAGCGGCCGCCCCCTGAAGCCCTGTGCGCGCCATCGCCGTGGCGCGGACGGCTGCCCAGATCGCGTCCGGGTGGGTGGCGAATCCCACGCCCACCTGGAGCGTCTTTGTTCCGGTCTCAACGGGCGCGGTCCCGAGCATGCCTTCCGGAAACTGCAGGGCGGATGCCAACCGCAAAGTCGCGGAAGATAAGGAAACTCGGGTGGGGGCGGGTGATCGGGCGGTGTCACTTCGTCAACACGGTGACTCAAGACCGTGACTCTTTAGAGCATCCCGTACTCCTTCAGGCGTCGGTAGATCGTCCGTCGCGAGATGCCGAGCGCCGTTGCGGCCGCCTCCTTGTCGTCCTTGTAAAAGGCCAAGGCCCTCAGGATCAGCTCCTTCTCGACGTCGGCGAGCTGCGGGATGGCGCCGCTGGTGACGGTGACCGGCGCCGCGTGGCCGGCGGCAAGGCTCGGCAGGTCGGCGAGTGTGATCTGCTCCCGCGCGCCCATGGCGAAGGCGCGCTCTATGAGATTCTCGAGCTCGCGCACGTTGCCGGGAAAATCGTAGGCCTGGAGCGCGACGAGCGCCTCGGGCGCGATGCCGCGGATCTCCCGGCGGAAGCGGCGGCTAAAGCGGCGGATGAAGTGGTTCACGAGTGCCGGGATGTCCTCGCGTCGCGCGCGGAGCGGCGGCAGGCTCACGCGCACCACGTTGAGCCGGTAGTAGAGGTCCTGGCGCAAGCGGCCCTCGGCGATCGACCGGTCGAGGTCGCGGTTGCTCGCGGCGATCACGCGCACATCCACCGCGTGCGCCTTGGTCGAGCCGACGGGGCGCACGAGCATCTCCTGCAGGACGCGCAGGAGCTTCACTTGCAATCCCGGCGAGAGCTCGGCGACCTCGTCGAGGAAGATCGTCCCGTCGTGGGCGCCGCGGAAGAGCCCGAGCGTGTCAGAGACGGCGCCCGAGAAGGCGCCGCGGACGTGACCGAAGAACTCGGATTCCAGGAGGTCCTCCGGGATCGCGCTGCAGTTCACGGGGATGAACGGCCCCCTGGCGCGCGGCGAGAGGCGGTGGATCGCCGCGGCGACGAGCTCCTTGCCGGTGCCGCTCTCGCCCTCGATGAGCACGGGCGAGTCGGTCGGCGCGACCCTCCCGATGATCTCCTTGACGCGCTGCATGGGCGGCGAGTTGCCGACGAGCTCATTGACCGTCAGCTCCTCGCCCAGGCGCGCGCGAAGCGAGTGGACTTCGCCGCGCAGGAAGCGCCGCTCTGTCATCCGGGCCATCAGGTGGCGCAGCTCGTCGAGGAGGAGGGGCTTGGAGAGGTAGTCGAACGCGCCGACCTTGAGCGCCTCCACCGCCGAGGCGATCGTCGGGTAGCCCGTCATCACGACGACCTCGACCGACTCGTCGTGACGCTTGATCTCTTTGAGGAGCTCGAGGCCGTTCATGTCGGGCATGCGGATGTCGGTGATGACTGCGTCGAACATGTCGCCGCGGAGCGCCTGGAGCGCCTCGGCGGCGCTCGATGCAGACGTCACCTGATAGCCCCACTGTGTGAGGGCTTCCCGGAGGAGCCTGAGGATCGCGGACTCGTCGTCAACTACCAGGATCTTTGCAGGTTCCATCGCTTGACAGATTCAGACTTTACACGACGAGGTGTCAGACTGACAAGCTTCTCGTGAGACCCCTGCCTTGCGCCATCGGGGGCAGCATGTTAGCGTTGACGTTGACTTTTTATTGAGGAGACCGTTGATGGCTGACACCGCGACCGTCCACCTGACCGAGCAGACCTTCGACGAAGCCTTGAGCCAGCACAGCGGGCTCATGATGGTGGACTTCTGGGCCGAATGGTGCGGGCCCTGCCGGGCCCTGTCCCCCGTTTTGGAAGAGCTGGCGAGCGAGTCGGCCGGGCGGGTAACACTCGCCAAGGTCAACGTGGACGAGAACCCGGGCCTTGCCGCCCGCTACGGGATCCGTTCGATCCCGACGATCCTGTTCGTCAAGCAGGGCAAAGTCGTCGCCGACCAGGTCATCGGGGCGGTTCCGAAGGCCAAACTCAGAGAGAAGCTGGACGCTCTCGCCTGATACGCCCCGGGGCGGGGACCGCATCAGTACCTCCGGCATAGGGATCCCGTCACTCTCCCCCACCCGTGACGAGTTTCGCGCTCTCGCGGCAGAGGGGAACCTTGTGCCGGTGTTCGCCGAGCTGCCGGCCGATCTCGACACCCCGCTCTCCGCCTACTTGAGGCTCCGCCCCGGGCCCTACGCGTTCCTGCTCGAGTCGGTGGAGGGCGGGGAGGTCTGGGCGCGCTACTCGTTCCTCAGCGCCGACCCGCTTATGGTCCTCACGGCGAAGAACGGGCGCCTCACGCTCAAGCGCGGTTCCCGCCTTGAGCGGCTGCCCGACGGCAACCCGCTACAGGCCGTACGCGACCTGCTCGGGCAGTTCCAGCCGGTAGCGGTGCCCGGGCTCCCGAGGTTTCAGGGCGGCGCGGTGGGCTACCTCGCATACGACATGGTCCACCACATGGAGCGGCTGCCGCGGACGACCGAGGACGATCTCGGCCTCCCGGACGCGGTCTTCCTCTTCACCGACACGCTCCTGGTCTTTGACAACCTGCGCCACCGCCTGCTCGTCATCGCGAACGCGGTCGTGGACAAGCGGGATCCCGCGTCCCTCGACCGCGCCTACGACCGCGCGGCCGTGCGCATCGGCATGACGCTCGCGAAGCTCGCGCGCCCCACGCGCGCTCCGGCCCCGCTCACGCTCGCGGCCCCGGGCCCCCTGCAGGCGCTGGGCGAGGAGGGGTTCACCTCGACGATGAACGAGCAGCAGTTCACCGACGCAGTCCGGCGCGCCAAGGAGTACATCGCCGCAGGCGACGCCTATCAGATCGTCCTCTCGCGGCGGCTCGACTGCCACCTCACCGGCGACCCCTTCACCGTGTACCGGGCGCTCAGGACGATCAACCCGTCCCCGTACCTCTTCTTCCTGCGCCTCGGCAAGGTGACGATCGTCGGCTCCTCGCCCGAGGTCCTGGTGCGCGTCGAGGGCGGGGCGGTGGCCCTGCGCCCGATCGCCGGCACGCGGCCGCGCGGAGCGACGGAAGCGAAGGACCACCAGATCGAGGAGGAGCTGAAGGCGGACCCGAAGGAGCGCGCCGAGCACGTCATGCTGGTGGACCTCGGACGCAACGACGTCGGGCGCGTCTCCGAGCTCGGCTCCGTGAAGGTCACCGAGTTCATGGCGGTCGAGCGCTACTCCCACGTCATGCACCTGGTGAGCCACGTGACGGGACGGCTCCGCCGGGGGACCGACGCGCTCGGCGTGCTCCAGGCGTGCTTTCCCGCCGGCACGCTCACCGGCGCGCCGAAGATCCGCGCGATGGAAATCATCGATGACCTCGAGCCGACCCAGCGCGGCCCGTACGGCGGCGCCGTGGGTTACGTGTCGTACTCGGGCAACCTCGACTCGTGCATCACGATCCGGACGATCGTCTGCCACGGCCCGCGCGCGTCGGTCCAGGTCGGCGCCGGCATCGTCGCGGACTCCGATCCGAAGACCGAGTGGCTCGAGACGTGCTCGAAGGCCCAGGGGATGCTGCTGGCGCTCCGGATGGCGGCGGGGGTGGCGCGGCGATGATCCTCGTCATCGACAACTACGACTCGTTCACCTACAACCTCGTCCAGTACCTGGGCGAGCTCGGCGCCGAGCTTGAGGTCGTGCGCAACGACGCGGTGGACGTCGAGCGGATCGTGGCGATGACGCCTGAGCGCATCGTGATCTCGCCCGGACCCGGCACCCCGGACCAGGCGGGCGTTTCCCTCGAGGTGATCCGCCGCCTCGGGCCGACGACGCCCGTCCTCGGCGTCTGCCTCGGCCACCAGGCGATCGGACAGGCCTACGGCGGGACCGTGGCGCGCGCGAAGACACAGATGCATGGCAAGATTTCGATGATCCGCCACGACGGGCGGGGCGTCTTCGCGGGCCTCCCCAACCCCTTCGTCGCGACCCGCTATCACTCGCTCGCGGTCCTGCGCGACACCGTCCCTGAGGCGCTCGATGTCACGGCCGTGGCGGAGGACGGCGAGATCATGGGCCTCCGCCACCGCCGCCTTCCGGTCGAGGGCGTGCAGTTCCACCCCGAGTCGATCCTCACGGTCGAGGGCAAGCAGCTCCTGAAGAATTTCCTGACGACCCCGCGCCCGTGACCACGCGCGCTACAGAGCGACGGCTGATCGGGATCATCCGCCGCGCGTCCACGCGAGGGCCGGGAGTCCGCGTCGGGATCGGCGACGACTGCGCCGTCCTGGAGCTGGGCGCCGGGCGTCTGCTGCTCGCGACCACCGATCTCCTCGTCGAGGACGTCCACTTCCGCCGCCGCTACGCGACCGCCGCCGACCTGGGGTGGAAGGCGCTCGCGGTGAATCTCTCGGACATCGCGGCGATGGGGGGCCGCCCGCGCTGGGCGCTGGTCGCGCTCGCCTGCCCCGAGGGCGTGACGGTCGAGGAGGCGGAGGCGTTCTACGCCGGGATGCTCGAGCTCGCCGGGGCGCACGACGTCGCGGTCGTCGGCGGCGACACCTCCGCCTCGCCCCGGGGCTGGATCGTGAACGTGACGCTCCTGGGCGAGGCGGCTCCGGCCTCCGTGCTGCGATCCACCGCGACGCCCGGCGACGTTGTCGCCGTGACCGGCGCGCTCGGCCGCGCCGCCGCCGGTCTCGCCGTGCTCGAGCGCGGGACTGCGCCCGCGGGCGTGGCGCCGGCGGCCGTCGAAGAGGTGAAGGCGGCACACCTGCGTCCGCGGCCACGCGTGCGCGAGGGGCAGTGGCTCGCCGCCGCGGGCGGTGTGACGGCCATGATCGACCTCTCCGACGGCCTCGCCACGGACCTCGGCCACATCTCTGAAGAGAGCCGTGTCGGCTCACGCATCGACCTCGGGCGGCTCCCGGTGGACGCCATCGCGCGCCTGGTCGCCGACGCGCTCGGCGCAGATCCACTCGCCTGGGCGACCGGCGGCGGCGAGGACTACGAGCTCCTGGTGACCTGCACTCCGGGCGCGTTCGCCCGCCTCGCCGATGGCCTCGCCGCGGCGACGGGCACGCGGCTCACGGCGATCGGCGAAATCGCCCCCGCCGGCGAGGGCGTCCGCTACCGCGACGCCGCCGGCCGCGAGGTCGCGGTCGCTCCGGGGTTCGAGCACTTCGTCACGGGGCGCGCGTGAGCGACGGCCTGATCGCGAAGCTCCTGGGCCTCCTCGTGCTCGTCGCGTGCTCCGCCCTCTTCACGGGCGCGGAGGCCGCCTACTTCTCGCTCGGCCGCGCGCGGCTCAAGCGCGCGGCGGCCGAGGGGACCGAGGCCGAGGCGATGAAGCCGCTCATCGAGCGACCGCACGAGCTCCTCGTGACGCTGCTCGTCGGGGTCACGCTGATCAACATCGCCGCCGCGGCGCTCGCGGCCCTCACCGCCGACCAGCTCTTCGGTGACCGGTACGGCCTCGTCATCCAGATCCTCGGCACGATCCTCGTCCTCACGACCTTCGGCGAGGTCCTGCCGATGACGCTGGCAGTGAAATACCCCGAGCGGTTCCTGGCCCAGGTCCACCGCCCCGTGGGCTGGCTCGGGGCGCTGCTCAGGCCGCTGCGCGTGCTCCTGGGCGGGTTGACCGCGCTCACCGTGCGGCTCATCGGCAGCGAGCGGGCGGCTGAGCCGGAGCTGTCCGAGGAGGAGCTGCGGACCCTCGTGGACGTCGGCGAGCGCGAGGGCGTCGTCGAGCGCGAGGAGCGCGAGATGATCCACAAGGTCTTCGAGCTCGAGGACACGCTCGTGCGGTCCGTCATGGTGCCGCGGCCCGACATGTTCTGCCTCGACGTCGCGACGCCCGGGGACCGGATCCTGCCGGCGCTGCGCGAGCACCTGCACTCCCGCGTCCCCGTGTACGAGGGGACGATCGACGTCATCGTGGGCATCCTCTACACCAAGGACCTCCTGCCCTACGCACGCGAGGGCCTCCCGTCCGACTTCGACCTGCGCGCGCGGCTGCACCCGCCGTACTTCGTCCCCGAGTCCAAGCGTGCCGACGCGCTTCTGCAGGAGTTCCAGGCGAAGAAGCTCCACGTGGCGATCGTCGTGGACGAGTACGGCGGGACCGCGGGGCTCGTCACGCTCGAGGACCTTCTGGAGGAGCTGGTCGGCGAGATCGCCGACGAGTTCGACGAGCCCGAGCGGCTCATCCAGCGCGTGGACGCCACCACCTTCCGCGTCGCCGGCAAGCTCCCGATCGACGATCTCAACGCGGCCACCGGGCTCCGCATCTCGAGCGAGTCGTACGAAACGGTCGGCGGGTGGGTGCTCGACCTCTTCGGGCGCGTGCCGCGCCGGGCCGAGCGCGCCGAGACTTCGGAACTCAGCGTGACGGTCGAGAAGGTCGAGCGCACACGCATCGTCGAGGTGCTCGTCTCGCTCAAGAAGCCCGCGTCGCACGAGGTAGCGGCGTGACCATGCTCTGGCTCGCGACACTGTGCCTCGTGGCGACGATGTTCTTCTCGGCCGCCGAGATGGCGTTCATCGCGGCGAACCGCCCCCGGCTCCGGCACCTGGCCGAGCAGGGGAGCGCCACGGCGGCGGCGTACCTCGAAGCCTTCCGCCACCCCGAGCGCGTGCTCTCGACCGCGATGATGGGCGTCACGGTGGCACACATCGTCGCCGCGTCCGCGACGACGTGGAGTCTCCTGCCGACGCTCGGCGGCCTGGCGCCCGTCGTCGTCACCCTGGTCCTCACCCCGGTCATGCTCGTGTTCGGCGAAATCATCCCGAAGGCCGTCGCGCGCGCATGGGCGACGAGCCTCATCCTCCGGCTCTACCGTCCCCTCCTCTGGACGTCGGTCGTGCTCATGCCCTTCGTCGCCTTTGCCAACCTCGTGGTCGGCTTGACGCTCCGTCTGTACGGCGTACGCCAGGCGGACACGCGCGCCTTCGTCTCGCGCGAGGAGCTGAAGGCGCTGCTCCAGATGGAGCCCGGCGAGGCCGAGGTGACGACGCAGGAGGCCGAGCTGATCGACAACATCTTCGACCTCGGTGACACGACCGTCCGCGAGGTGATGGTGCCGCTCGTCGAGGTCGCGATGCTGCCCGACAGCGCCTCGCCGCAAGACGCGATCGCGCTCATCCAGGAGCGCGGCTTCTCGCGCCTCCCGATCTACCGGCAGCGCGAGACCAACATTGTCGGCATCGTCGCCGCGATGGACCTGCTGAGCCGCGGCGCCGAGGCAGCGACCCTGGACGAGCTGAAGCGGCCGCCCTATTATGTGCCGGAGACGAAGCGGATCGACGACCTGCTCCGCGAGATGCAGCGCTCCCGCGCGCACATGGCGGTGGTCGTGGACGAGTATGGCGGCTCGACCGGAGTGGTCACGCTCGAGGACATCCTCGAGCAGATCGTCGGCGAGATCCACGACGAGCACGAACGCGCGCCCGCATCGGCGGAGCGGCTGCCCGACGGCAGCTATCGCGTGGCGGCGCGAACGAACATCGATGAGCTGAACGAGGCCTTTGACTGGACCCTGCCCAAGCAGGACTACGAGACCGTCGCCGGACTCGTCCTCGCGACGCTCGGCCGCGTCCCGCGCGCGGGCGAGATGTTCCAGATCCCGGGCTACACGCTCACGGTGCTGGAGGCCGACACCCGGCGCGTGACCGCCGTGAAGATCACCCCGACCCCCGAGCCCAAAGGAGGTTCCTGAGCATGCCAGGCAAGATGGTGGAGTTCTCCGCGAACGGCACCAAGACGTCCGCGTACCTCGCGACCCCCGCGTCCGGCAAGGGGCCCGGCGTCCTCGTGATCCAGGAGTGGTGGGGCCTCGTCCGGCACATCAAGAACGTCTGCGACCGGTTCGCGACCGAGGGGTTCACGGCGCTCGCGCCCGACATGTACCACGGCAAGACCGCGAGCGAGCCCGACGGTGCGACCAAGCTCTTCATGGCGCTCAACATCGCCCAGGCCGAGAAGGACCTTCGCGGCGCCGCGCAGTATCTCGCGGGTCAGTCCTCCACGAAGAAGCTCGGCGCCGTCGGCTTCTGCATGGGGGGCCAGCTCGCGCTCTTCGCGGCGACGCTGAACCCGTCGATCGGGGCGTGCGTGAACTTCTACGGGATCCACCCGAACGTGAAGCCCGACTACTCGAAGCTCTCGGGCCCGGTCCTCGGCCTCTTCGCCGAGAAGGACGGCTTCGTGACGCCGCAGATCGCGAAGGAGACGGACGCGGCGATCAAGAAGGCAGGCAAACAGTCGGAGATCCACATCTATCCGGGCGTGGACCACGCGTTCTTCAACGACGAGCGGCCCGACGCCTACAACAAGGCCGCCGCCGCCGACGCCTGGAAGCGGACGCTCGCCTTCTTCCGCCAGCACCTGAAGTAGCCGGCCGCGAGGCCGGCCTGACGGCGCACGAAGAAGTTGCGCAGGAGGGGGGTTGTCGGGCGTCGGCGGTGCGAAGACGAGGGGCGGGGAGGGGAGGCCCTCCGAGACCCGTAGCTTCTGGGGATCGCTTCGGCGCAGACTGGACGGACCGAGCTGACGTAACGAGTGCGAGCGTGGTCGCGGAGGGCCTCCCCTCCCCGCCACGACTCAGAGTGCTTACGCGGACGCCGCGGCGGCCTTCTCCTTCTTCTTCCGCTTCCCGGTCGCACCCGCCTCGCCGCGCGGCGCCTTCTCCGCCTGCTCGCCCTTCTTCTCCTTGTCCTTCGGCGTCTCGGGGCGGTCCATCAACTCGAGCAGGACCAGCGGGGCGTTGTCGCCCGGGCGGCGGCCCGATTTGATCAGGCGCGTGTAGCCGCCGTTGCGGTCGCCGAAGCGCGGGGCGATCGTGCCAAAGAGCTGGCCCACGACCCCCGTGTCCGGCACCATGGCCAGGACCTGGCGCCGGGCGTGGAGGGTGTCGCGCTTGGCGAGCGTGATCATGTGCTCGGCGAGCCCGCGCACGGCCTTGGCTTTCGCCTCGGTCGTCTGGATGCGCTCGTGACGGAAGAGCGCGACGAGCAGGTTGCGGAAGAGCGCCCAGCGATGGGCGGTGACACGCCCGAGCTTGAAGCCGTCCTTGCGATGCCTCATCGTGCCACTCCGCCACGCCCGAGCGCGCCGAGGACGTTCGGGTCGATGCGCATGCCGAGCGAGAGCCCGAGGGCGGCCAGCGCCGTCTTGATCTCGTCAATGGACTTCTCGCCGAGATTCTTCACGTGCTCGAGGTCACCCTCGCTCTTCTGGACGAGGTCCACGACCAGATTGATGTCGGCGTTCTTGAGCGCGTTGATCGCCCGCGCCGGCAGCGCCAGCTCCTCGAGCGTCTTGGCGAGCGCGTCCCGCAGGAAGGCCTCGCCGCCCGCCCCCTCGGTGTCGACGACCTCCTCCGGGGCGCCGGCGGCGAGCGGGGTGAAGTGCCCCTTCAGGTACGTCGCCGCGCGCGCCAGCGCGTCGTCGGGGCTCACGCCGCCGTTCGTCCACACCTCGAGCAGGAGCTTCTCGTAGTCCGTGATCTTCCCGAGCCGCGACATCTCGACGTTGTACGTCACTTTCGTGATCGGCGAGTACGCCGCGTCGAGCGGTAGGGCACCCGCGGGCAACGGCACCGTCTGCCGGTCCGACGCCTCGTAGCCGCGCCCGATGCCGACGCCGAGCTCCATCACGACTTTCGTGGCGGTCTCGAGGGTGAAGAGGGGGATCTCCGAGTTCACGATCTCGACCTCGGTTTCGGGCACGTCCGCGCCCGTCACCGTCTTGGGGCCCGTGACCTCGAGCCGCAGCACCTTCGGCTCACCGGACGGCACCTGGATCGCGAGCTTCTTGACGTTCAGCAGGACGTCGACGGTGCTCTCCTTGACGCCGGGGATCTT
>Ga0209266_1000770_pt1 | contig 23302 bp, 20 predicted proteins | sample GraSoiAngelo_132_FD_185889 | JGI IMG/M metagenome (GOLD analysis project Ga0209266, IMG submission 185889) | Grasslands soil microbial communities from the Angelo Coastal Reserve, California, USA - 14_0929_02_40cm (SPAdes) (version 2) | ecosystem: Environmental > Terrestrial > Soil > Grasslands ...
TGGGGATGGGATTCAATCCAGTATTACAAAAATGTCTGTTTTCGGCCCCTTTTTCTTGGCCGAAGGTCGTGAAGGTCGAATAAGGAGGTCGGGGATCTTTCCCTTCATCGGCATTTTCTGGCTCCGGGAGAGTCCCACAACCTCTCCGCTCCCGATGTCCTTCCCCAACAAATCGTCGAAGAGCTCGAAGCCGCCGCCCGGACGATTCCGCGAAATCGCGGGGGGTGGACGCCGCTGCGGGTGAGAGTTGAGATAATCAAAGAGCGCTATAGCTTCGGGCTCACGCCTATCCCGTCGCCCGGATGGAGGAGTCCGCCAGGTGGAAAAAGAGGCGTAGGAGCACCAGCGGGGACTTTGGCAGGCGCAGTAGCTTGTATAGCTTTTTAAAGTCAGCCAGAGTATGTTGTGGGTCAGATCCGCAAAAAGTTGGAAGGAGAAATTTATGCCGCCTACCGCATGGGATTTTCAAAACCGACTCCTGGCTATTCTAAACGGCGCCCGGCAAAGCGGGCAATCTTACGTAGATATAGAATCAGAAAATCTCCACAAGGAAGTGGGAGGGTATCCAAACCCTAACCACAGGATGCCGGTTTGCTTTGAAGTGATGAGAAGGTTGATGCGTGCTGGTGATTCGGTCGTAAAGGAACCTACGATCGGGCAGGGCGCAACACTAATAATCCGATACACGTGTGGGCAACCGGCACGCCTCAGCACAAAAACCGACGTCCAGTAAAGGGTCGGGGTCTTTGAGCACAGCGGCCCCACCTGTATGTCTTGAGGAACTCATCAAGCGCGAAAAAGCCAGCCTCGATATCTTGTGGCTCGGCGTCGGGATTTCGACGTGATAGTCTTTTCCCATTTCTTATGACCTTAGCGTCAGTTCTCGGCCCTTCTCGATAAGGTTTGCCAGAGGATCTGTCAGCGCATGGGTCAAGACCACTACGTTCCGCCTTCTTATCCTGCCCCTGGACGGCGGTCTTGACCTCCGGCTAAATGAAATCTACCTTTCATCAGAAGAGATTTGACACGATGCGGCCGCTATACACGGCCCGGGCCAGACTTGGGCCAGACAGTTCACGGACCTCCGCCATGTGAGCGACACTATCGCCGGTTAGGCCGCAACACGCTCCTGCAGCTCGTCGCTTTGCTCAGTACGTTCTCATCGTGGATTTGAGCGGTACCTGGAGAGGGGAATTATATGTCTCGGAAAATATTCCGTTACTTGATAAACGACAAGCTTCGTCGCGCAGCGCACTGGATCATGCGACTGGCTATAACGGGTTCACGGGAAGAGCGGGTCGATCTGCGTCACAAAGAGTTTAAAAAAATTCTGATTGTACGGGCGACTTTTCGCTTGGGAGATTCGGTTCTCGCGATACCGGCGATATTGTCGTTTCGGAAATGTTTCCCTCAAGCCAGGATTGATTTTGTCGGCGCGCCTATCTCCGCCAAGCTGTTCCAGAACCTGCCGATCGACAATCATTTTGTTATTACACGCCGTTATCCCGGTTCCGCGTTGGACTACCCGCTTCTTCTTCGGCGATTGAGATCGGTTGGGTATGACCTTGCGGTGGACGTCAGCTGTTCACAATCAGCCATGGGCTCGTTTATCGTGGGACTTTCACGCGCGCGCTTCCGAATAGGTTTTAGAGGCAAATGGGATCAGTGGTTCAACGTTAGAATTCCCAGACCATGCGAGAAAAACAAGTATAGGGTCCTGCCGGCGTTCCTGCGGAGTCTAGGTCTTGAACCCGACGACAGTCTTCTCTCATTGGTTCTTACCAGTGCTGAAATAGAAGAAGGAAGAAGACGAATGCAGGCTCTGCCCGGTTGCGTTACCGGGAGGCCTACGGTTGGGGTTTTTGTCGGAGGACGAAAGGTGTGGGGGAAAAGATGGCCACTCAAAAGCTTCTGTGAACTCATTGCGGCCCTGCGTTCTCAGAGCCTAAACGTTGTTACGTTCATCGGCCCTGAAGAAAGGGACTCCATAGGGTACTTTCGCGACGCTTTAGTCTGCGACATCCCGATCGTGTTCGAGCCCTCGATTAGAAATTTTGCTGCCATGGTTTCGAATTGTGATCTTTTTGTAACCTGCGATAGCGGTCCGATGCATATGGCCTGCAGCTTAGGGATACGGACAGTCGCTATATTTCAACATCCGAATTTCGACCACTGGGGTCCGCCTTCCAGCGTCGCGCGCATTGTTTACGAACCCGGCCGTACATCGAGCGAGGGAGTCTTCAGAGCTTGTCTCGAAGAACTGTCGCTTGGGCTTCCTCGCGGCCGCGATGTCGGCAACACAGACCGTCGTCAATCTTTACCACTGGTCTCGCTCCCCGAGGTAATCAACACCGTTCGCAGGCTCGAAAAGTCTATCGCGTTGCGAAGAGCGTTGTTCCTTAGCCATTGTGCTCAAGCAGTATTTCTTCCGTCATTGCTCATCTATGCGTGGTTCTTTCCTCCTTTCGATATTTTTCCCGAGGGAACATGGGCCGAGGAATTTGCCGACGTAGTGGAGGTTGGGATTCCGCTGCTCGGCGGGTTACTGCGCGTGTGGGCGGTAAGCCATCGCGGGAAACGGCCCCAACTGAACCGCGATAACGTCTCAACGATGATTAGGACCGGGCCTTACGCTTATGTTCGCCATCCTCTGTACGTGGCCAATTTGCTGATCGGCTTTGGCATGGTCTTTCTCTCGGGTGCGTTTCCTTTTGGTATATTTTTGCTGGTGTTCTTTGCTCTGTATCACACCATTCTGATTCCTGCAGAAGAGGACTTCCTCAAAGAAAAATTTGGCGAGGAATTTGTCACCTATAGTGAGTCGGTTCCAAAGTACATTCCGTCGGCCCTGCCTAAGGGATTTTCGTTCGGAACCCATTTTCCGGCCGCCGAGGTTGGCACGATTTGGGGAATCTTTTTAGCTGCTGTTTTTTTTGAATGGATAGAACAGCCCGTGCGTCGCGGTTGGATTTTCAGTTTGTTTCAGTTGATATTCCGAGGTTGAGTCGCATGTCAAAAGGAGGCGCCTAATGAACGAGGGGATGAACTCGGAGAAAAAAGGGGATAAGTCCAATTTTTATTCTAGCATCGCGCTACCGCGAGCCTCGACATCTTCTGGCTCACGGACGAAAAGCGTCGAACAAGTTCGACAGTTCTCCGCGATCCTGACGTGACCCGCTTAAGAACACCGTCCAGACCTCGAAGCCGTCCTCGAGAAATTTCGCTAAATCGCCGCTGACTTGGGAGCAATAATGCGTCAGATGAAAAAACGTGATTCCATCGAGCGATTTACTGTGACTTGAGGGATATGCATTTTGAATATCATCCATCAATTTGTGGGTAGTGACGCAGGGAATCTTTTTCAATTCATAAGGTATGGAATCAGTGGATGCATCGCCGCCTCGACCCATATATTGGTTTTTCACCTTGTAGCGTGGAAAATGTTTTTTGCATTACAGGCAGATGATTGGTTCGTAAGACTGTTGGACCTACCGATTCAGGAAGTGGACGATACCACACGGTCGCGAAATTCCATGAAGGGAAACGGTGTTGCTTTTGTAATCTCAAACTTGGTCGCTTACTTGATCAATATTCACTGGGTTTTTGTTCCCGGCCGTTATCATTGGATCCTAGAAATTGGTCTGTTTTATCTTGTCTCAGGCGTCGCAATAGTGATTGGTACTGCGCTCATGGGGTTTCTGATCCGGCGCTTCGGTATGCTAACGACGTATGCTTTTGGGTCCAACATTTTTGCTGCTGTAATGATTAATTATGTCATGCGCAAATTCTTCATTTTCAATGGATGAAAAAGGATTCAGCGGCAATGTAGGGAAAAAATGTTAACCAGCAGTTAGAGAATATCTCAAGAGATTCGGAGTTGCAGGGCGCTAAGAGAACACGATAGAAGACGGCTTACGCCGATGATTATAACTTCTCGGCTATGCGCTTGCGAAAACCGATTTTCAGTGTTTCGTCCGTTATTTCTTTGCTAAGGACCTTAACGAGTTCTGTCACTCGCGTCTTGGGAAATTTCTCTATGGATTCGCCGAGGGCCGTCACGTGATCGCTAATAATCATGGACGCCAGGGGCCCGTTGATATCGGCAAGTTCCTTGGTCACGGTGTCAAAAAAGCCCGGTGACACCGCCTCTTGAGCAGCACCCGCTGGGTTGGACGTAACTTCAGCGCTTTTAAATTGAGAGTTAGCCGGTTTCTCTATTTCTCCCTTTAATGGTTGGCCTGGGACAACCGTGCCGTCACCTTGCGCTTCAACGGCAGTCAAAGCCTCCGCCTGCTTGAAAAAGGAAGACATCCCTTTTATCCCATTGGTTAGAGTCTCCAACTGCGAATTGAGATCGTTTACCCGCCGATCCTGGTCTGCCAGAAGCTTCTCTTTATTTTTCACCTGACTTTCCAAGTCTTGGATTTTTGCCGTAAGGTTTTGTTCCAGCCCTTTGAGGGTCGACTCCTTTGCCCGAACGATCTCTTCTCTGTCTCTAAGCTCGGCTTCCAGCGTAGCGATCTTTGCGCTGGAATTCTCAGCGAGTTGCTGCACGCGCTTAGCTTCACTACCCGTTTCTGCTTTGGCCTGCTGAATCGCCGTCTCCAATTGGGTTATTTGCTTCGCTAGAACATCTATCTTGGACTTGAGATCGTTTATCTCTTTAGCTCGGCTTTCCAGAGCTTCCTCTTTCTTCTTCACGTCACTTTGCAAATCGCGGATCTTGACAGTAAGAGTTTGTTCCATCCTCTGGCTGGCAAGCTCTTTCTCACGGGCGGCGTTAAGCTGGGCTTCCTGCGCGGCGATCTCCGTCCTGAGACTCTCGATGACCTGCTCAGCATGCTGGTTCTCGCTCGCCACCACGGCTTCACCCTCTTTAACCGCCGCGCGCAATCTACCGACTCTATCCACAACAATCTTCTCAAGCTGCTCCATTTCATTGTCTAGACTCGAAGCATCACTACCTTTTACCCGAGCGGGGGCCATCGAATTGGTCTTGCTCCGCTGTAAAGTCCCTTTCAGGGACTCATATACCTTGCTCATATGTCCTCCAGGCGTCTTTTCTGCTGCCTATGGTTAGTGAAAAGGTATTTTCCGCGACTTACTTGTGACTTACAAGAGAAATTATAGTCGTTTTCTTTATTAACCGCCCCGTCAAAGCTTGTATCAGGCTTGACAGACGGGAATGATGAGTCATAGAGGGAATTAAAAGGGTGTTCGGGAGTCTTTTCCTAGCCTCACAGTACTTGTGGTGTCCGCTAGCGACTTCAGAGAGGATAGCTATTTTTACCTGTACGAGAATATCCAAAAAGAAGGACAGGTTATTTGAAACTTAGTCGCACGTAAAAGGAGGAACTCAATGAACGAGGGGATCGAACTCGGATGGTTGAGGTTGACCGACAAGAGCGACTTGGTCCTGACGACGCTTCACGTTTTGCAACACCAAGACAGAGGAATCTTTGGCGAGAGCCATGCGATCATTCCGCGCAAGGCAATTACCACTGTTCGGATAAGTTGGCGAAGAAGCCGGGGGCTGCTCGTCGTGGGGACGATTTTGCTCGTTATTTACCTGATTCTCATCATCGACTCGATCAGCGGAGGCCTCGTTGGCATATTGTCGTGGGAGCAGGCTTTGAATCTCTCCTCCTCAGCCGTGTCGTTCATCGAATATGGCTTACTGTTAGCCGGGATCGGCATATTTGTTTGGTTCTGGTTTTACAAACGGTATGAAATCCAGATTATGGCTCCAACGGCAACCCTAGAAGGAATACCTCGAAGTTATGAAGAGGCGAAAGAGTTTTGCTCCCTCCTAGTGTCGGAATTAAAAGATCAACCCAGGACAGCCAAGAAGAGTGAAAACGAAGCAGAAAGCCGTCCGAAAGCGGCCGATCACGACTGGCACCTATAATGCCGAAAGATCGACGGCGTCCGGCTTTTGGGAAAAAGTCGGGAGTCTCTTCAGAACTCGATATCTTTCACTTTGGAGCTAGTCGATGGAGGAATCAGAAATTCACGAAGATGTCTTTTGCTTCGTCGCCCGTGAGTTGTTTGATCGTCGTGATGCGATCGCTGAATTCTTTTAGCGTGCCGAGGGAGGCCGGGCCGACGTCGATGAGGATTGAGAAGAGAGAGAATCCCAGTTTTTCTTTTACCTTGCGGAATTGCTGGGCCCATTCAGGGCTCACCTGGCATTCGCCGTCGGTGATGAAAATGATATCGCCTTTTTTGAAGCGCGATTGCTTCAAGCATTCCAGAGCCGCGTCCAGAGGTTTTTGAAAATCGGTTCCACCGCCGGGGAAGTACTCCGCCAAGTCCATCACGTGTTTGATCTTGATTTCATAATGTTCGCGCGGGTTTAGATCGAGAACCTGAAGCGGCGTCTGTTCCGAGGAAAAACAGATGGAACGGAAGAGCCGGCGCTGCCGCCGGGCGATTTCCAACAGGGTTAGAGTCACGGCCTTGGACCAGATCTCTTTGTCGCCTGCCATGGATGAGCTGCCGTCAAGGCAGACGATCATCGGTCCTTTGCCTTTTTCCTCGATGCCCCTGAGCGAGTATTGCAGCAGCTCCTGGTCCAGAAAGCGGCGGTAGAAGTCTTTGTGCAAAACCGGGTGGTGTAACGTCAGCATCTCATGGGGCAGCAGGCGATGAATGGAGTCGCCGCGCTCAACTTCCAAAACCTCTTCGCTGGAGCGTTCAAAAATTTTCTTCCGCAGCGCCATGGCGTGAAACTTCATTCGGCCCACCATGCGCGCAAGTTTCTTGAGCTTCTCGTTACCGGCGAGCCGCTTGCCGAGCTCCAACTTTTGGCCCGGCGGTGAACGTTGGCCGGTGCCGAGGGTGTTCCCCCAAGCCTCCGCCTCTTCGGTTGCATCTTCGAGCTGCTGCGCGACCTTGATCGCCTCGGCCTGTAGGCGACGGGTGGCGTTCGCTTCGATCTGCTTCAGATCTTCTTTGAGTTGCGCCGCTTTGCGCCGCAGCAAAGCCTCGGCGCCCTGGACTTCGCCGCCCACGCGTTCTTTTGCCTTCTGTAAAGCTTGCTTGCCTTCGTCGGATAGATCGTCGTCCGAAATCGTATCGGCATTCTCGAACTCTTGCAGTTTTTCGCTCACAATCTCTTCTTGCTTTTGGATGTCCCAAAGGTCGCGCATATCGCGTCGGGTAAGAAACTTTTCCTCCCGAACCGATGCCAGTATTCGCTCGCCCAAGAGCAAAGTGGATAGCCCCGCGCGGGCTTCATTCAATAGCGTTTGCTCCCGCAGGAACTCGTATTGGCCTCCTTGCCGGACGGCATGGAGAAATTTTTCATTGAGCAGGGCGCTTGGAAGAACCTCCGCTTCCTTGAAAAATATCACGTTGTACTTGAAGAGCAGGCAAAAGATGTCTTGAAGCAATGAGCCAAAGTGAGGCAGTAAAGTCCCGCCGGTCTCTTCCAGCTCGCGAAGCGAGGGTGATTCCGATCGCAAATGACCGTAAACCCGGCGGTCGTAGGCGTCGCTTTCGATCCAAAAGGAGTTTTGCGGCAGCGGTTGGAAAACCCGCTTGACGGGCGGTTTTTTCGTACGCCTCGGTGGCATTAAAATCGCTCCAACATTTCCTTCTGAATTTGCTCGATCTCTTGCCTCACTGAACCGACGCGATCCACTGCCCGCCCAAGCCGCTTCGCTTTTTCTATAATTTGATCGACTTTGACGAGAATGTTTCGAAGCTTGGTGTGGAATTCGATCAAGGCCCGCGCCTGCTCATCGCTGGTTTCCCACGGCCGCTGGGCAGAGTCGCGAATCTCCCGGGATTCATAAAGCAGCTCGGTAATCTCTTCTTCATAGCCGAGGATCAATTCGCGGATCGTGTTCCGCACCTGCTCATGCTCGCCGGGGTCGCGCCACAGCACATGCTCCAGAAAAAAGAGATCCTTCTCATGAACTTCCTTTTCGCCTTCGAGATAGGCGTGGGCTTGGAGCAACGAGATCGACTGCCGGTAGCGCCGATCGGATGCCTGGATGCTTTTCTTGTTGAGCTCGCGCCGAATATTCGCAATGCTCCGGTAAACGTGCGACGGCACCGAGACGTCGCGAACCTGCTTTTGCATCTCTGTTAATTCGGCGAAATTGAGGCTCGTGCGTTCTGGTTGTGCCTGGGATTCCAACATTCTCAAAAAGCGGAAATCTTCAACGATGTAGTTAACTACAAAGCGTACGAGAAAGCGGTCGTAAAGCGCCGTCAACTCTTCTTCTTCCGGAAGCTCGTTGCTGGCGCCAAAAAGTGTCAGCAACGGCACTCGGGCAATCTCTTTGCCGTTATGAAACAGGCGCTCATTAATCAATGTCAGAAGCGCGTTTAGAATCGAGGAATTAGCCTTGAAGATCTCATCTAAAAAGGCAATATGGGCCTCGGGCAGCTTGCGGCTGGTCACCCGGCGGTAATCATCCTGCTCCAATGCCTTCAGGCTGACCGCGCCAAAGATCTCCTCCGGGGTGGTGAACCGGGTCAGCAGCCACTGAAAATAATCGGCGCCTTCAATGCGCCGGCAGAGTTCGTCCGCGAGCATCGATTTGGCCGTGCCCGGAGGCCCGATGACGAGCACGTGATTGGACGACAAAAGGGCGGCCAGCGCTCCGTCAATCAAATCGGCCCGTTCGAGAAAGGTTTGTCTGAGCTCGTCGCGGATTTTCTTGAGCTTTTCGGCGCCTGTCATGGCTTACGTTTTAGTAAGGTAGCAAACGGTGGATACGGACACAATCTCAGCTCACATCAGATTCGAGCTTTTCCTGGAATTGAACTCCGCGGTCGGATTTCTCTTCCGCCGAAGCTCGTCAGGGCATGGACATTTTCAGGTCATTGAGATATTCACCGTAACACCGAAATCAGCGAGGGTTTTATTATGAAAAACAGGGCGCTTACGGTTGTGGCGTCGCTCATCATGCTCTTGGCTCTTCACGGCTTGGCGTTGACCCAGGAGGCAAAGCTGGTGGATGCGGCCAAAAAAGAAGGCGGCAAGGTGGTTATTTACGGCTCTTTGGAAAATGACACCATGGACCTGATCGCCGCCGCATTAAAAAAGAAAACGGGGCTGGAGACAGAGTACTGGCGAGCTGCGGCCAACAAAGTTACCGATCGGGTCGCGAACGAGTTCCGGACCGGAAGACCTTCCTACGATGTCGTGCTGACGACCAGGGCCACAATGCAGCTTATCCAAAAAGACGGCTTTTTGGCCAAGTACGACTCACCTTCAGCGCGCGCTTTTCCCAAAGAGGTTATCGATCCGAACCTTGGGCCGAGCTACCGCAACACCATCATCGGGATCGTTTTTAATGCCGGAATCATTAAACCGGCCGACGCGCCGAAATCGCTGGAGGATCTCGTCAAACCCCAATACAAAGGGAAGGTGGTCGTACCCGATGCCAGCCAGCATACGACCACGGCTCAGTGGCTGGCCAGCCTTCACAAAGTGATGGGGAGCAAAGAAAAGGCCGACAAGTTCATTCGCGATCTGGCCGCAGCGAAGCCCCTGCTAGTAGAATCTTTGACCCCGGCGGGGGAGCGTATTACCACCGGAGAGACTCCTATCGGGATCGCCTTCTTAAAGAACGTGGTCTTTTACGGTAAAAGAGGAGTTCCTTTGGACTACGTTAGACTCGGTAAGTTCATGGGCGATGGTCAGTCTGTCGCGCTCGGCGCCAAGGCCCCACACCCGAATGCCGGCAAAGCTTTTATCGACTTTTTTCTCGGTGAAGAGGGCTTACGCTTGATGGCCGGCATTGGCGAGTTTGTCACCCGCAAAGGAATTTATCCGCCGCTGCCGGATGCGGATAAGATCGAAATGGTCGAGATGGATGAGTTGGACCAAAAAGGATTCGCCGAAAAGATGACGGAGTATAAGAAGATCTTTCTGCAGCAGTAGGTTTAAAGGGCTGGAAGGAGTTTCCCTTGGTCGATCAAGAGTGGGATGTCATACTCATCGGCGCGGGGCAAAACAATTTTGCTCTCGGTACCTACCTGGGGATGGCTGGTCTCAAGACTGTGATCTGCGAAAGTCGGCTCGAGAATGGCGGACGGCTGGCGAGCGAAGAGATCACGATACCGGGTTACTGGCACAATACACTTTCCTACTTTCAGGATAATCGAGAAACCTCCCCGGTATGGAAGGAACTCAATTGGGATAATGGGCACCACGCGGAGTTCGTGTCGCCGCCTGTCATTAGCTCGCTGCTTTTGCCGGACGGACCATCCATTTCGCACCACCAAAGCTTAGCGGGCACGATCAAATCCATTGCCAAATTCTCTCAGCGCGATGCGCAGTCATGGCGTGAGACCTACGACAAATTCAATCCGATCGTTCGCGACGCTTTGATTCCCTACTATTATCGCCCTCCACAAGCGCACGCCGAGTTTGCTCGGCAGCTCGAAAGCAACCCCGCGGGGAAGGAGTTCCAACGGTTGTGCCAATTGTCGCCCAAGCAGGTTGCCGCCGAGCTTTTTGAAAGCGAGAGCGTAAAGACCCTCGTGTTGTCGCAGATGGCGATTCCGCGCGGCGTGGCCGCCGATTATGAAGGAGGCGGCGTGGAAGTTTTGAAGCTGATCGCCGGCGATGCGAAGCCGGAGCTTGCGCGGGGCGGATCTCATTCCATCGCCCAAGTCTTGCAGCGCGCCTATGTGCGCAATGGCGGTCAGATCCGCGCCGTGCATCATGTCGAGAAGATCCTGGTAGAGAACGGACGGGCGGCCGGCGTCAGGCTGCGTGACGGTCGGGAATGGAACGCGAGGCTCGCCATCGTTTCCAACGTGGATCCCTATTCGACCTTCATAGAGATGATGGGCGAGGATAAGTTGCCCAATACTTTTGCTGCCAAGATCAAAAGCATCGAGCCGGACGAGTTTTCTTGTTTTCAGGTTCACTTGGCGCTCAAGGCGCCGGTGCGTTACGCGATTCACGAGGCGAACGATGCCGCCGTGGGACAGGCGATGAATGTCAATATCGGACCGGAAAAACCCGACCACTTCGATGAAATGTGGGAAGAGATTCGGGCCGGCGAATTTCCCCAGCACGCCTGTTTGCACGCGATCTGTCCCACCGTGTTTGACCCGCTCCAGGCGCCGTCGGGAAAGCATGCGGCGTCTCTGTTCATGCCGGTGCCGTTTCAGCTGAAAGGAAAGAAACCGGAGGATTGGGTGAAGCTTAAAAACGGTTTCATGGAGTCGGTGCTAAAGATCTGGCGCCGATACGCGACCAATTTAACGGATGCCAATATTGAAATGAAAGTTGCGATGGATCCTTTCTATATTTCCGGGCGTTGGCCGAATATGCGGCGCGGCTCGGTCTGGGTCGCGCGCAAGATCCCGAAGCAGATGGGCAAGAACCGGCCCATCGAAGAATTAGCCGGGTATCGCACGCCGATTGCGGGACTCTACCAAGTCGGCGTCGCGACTCATCCGGCTGACGCCGTGATCGCCGGCTCGGGGCGAAACGCTTGGCAGATCATACAAGAGGATCTCAAGCTTCAGACCACGCAGACGACAGTGTAGTAACCATTGTAAACCGCTTGAACGTATTGAACGGTTTGAACAGTTCAAGCCGCTTAAGTAGTTCAAGCGGTTCAATTTAGATTGAGACTCAAGGGACATCAAAAAGCGCGATGGCTAAGCTTCTCGAATACGACGGCGTCGTCATCGGCGCCGGTCACAACGGCATGATCTGCGCGGCGTATCTGGCCAAGTGCAGCCAGAAGATCATGGTCGTGGACAAAAACATGGAAGTCGGCGGCGGGCTCGACTCACATGAGGATCGGAATTATCCCGGCTTCTGGCACAATATTCATTCCGTCTTCCACCGCGGGCTCATGATGTTGCCGTGGTTTAAAGACTTGGAGTTAGAAAACTTTGGCATTCACTATTACCGGCCTGACCCAGGCGTGGTGCACCATTTCCTCGATAAGACCTATCTCGGCTGGTTTGCCGACGTGAAGCGCACGGCGGAGAGCATCGCGCGATTCTCGAAGAAAGACGCCGCGACGTTTCTGGATATCTGGACGCGCTGGCAACCGGTGGTGAAAAACATCGTGTTCCCTGAAACCTATGCAGTGCCGATTCCCATTGAGGAGAAGCGTTCGCTGCTGGAAAACCTTTCCGCAGGACGGGAGTATCTCAGATACTTCGAAACGACGCCGGAAGAATTTGTTCTCCAGCATTTCGAACATCCGTGGGTGCAGGCTTTCATCGGCTTTCTTGGTGTGATGCGCGGTTACGAACTGGACGCGCCCAAAACCGGCTATCTGATCCCCGCCATGATCGCCTGGGGAGTTAACCCGCAGCTGTGCCGCGGCACTTCGCACGCTCTGGGAGACAACCTGGCTCACATGATGTCGCACAACGGTGTGGATTACATCGAAGCGAATGGAGCGGAACGGATTTTGGTTGAAAAAGGCCAGGCGACCGCTGTCGTGCTCGAAGATGGGACGGTGATCAAAGCTCGGAAATTCATCGCCTCGAACGTCAATCCGGTGGAGACGTTCATTAAGTTAGTCGGGCGTGAGAATCTAAAGCCCGAATTCGCCGATATGGCGGAAAGTTTCCGGTTCTCCCAGACGACACCGATTTTTGCTACCAATCTGGCTTTAAATGAACGGCCCAAATATATCACTGAAGAGAAGTATCCGGAGGTGGCGGGCTCGTTCATGCACATCGTCGGCCTGGAGGAATACCAGGATATGAAAAATCTATTCGAGGACTGCCGTACGGGCCAGCTACCGCGCAAGCCGTTCATGAACGGGGCGACTCCGTCGCTTCATGATCCCACGCAAGCGCCCCCGGGCAAGGCGACAGCGTTCATGTGGCAGCTTGCAACCTACAATCTCTGGGGCAATGCGCTGAACTGGGACAAGGCGCGCGGCGAATGGCTCCAAAAGCAGCTCTCGGTGTGGCAGCGCTTTGCGCCGAATCTGGACGAGAATAATATTTTGTCCATTGACTCCACCACGCCGCTGGATATCGAGCGTCATGATAAGAACATGTACTGCGGCGACTGGATGGTGGGAGAATACTCCGGCGACCAGGCATTAGAGAACCGGCCATTCCCTGGATGGGGCCAGTACCGGACGCCGATCGATAGTCTGTATTTGTGCGGCTCGTCGTGTCATCCCGGCGGCAATATCACGGGCGCGCCCGGTTACAACGCAGCGCGTGTCATCGCCGAATCATTGGGCCTGAAGCCCTGGTGGACGCCGCTGGACTTTAAGGAACACCTCAAGAGACTAAAATGAGACGAATGAACTGGAGTGTTGGAGTAATGGAGTATTGGAATCGGCCCCATCACTCCACCACTCCATTACTCCAGTCCGGTGGGGTCGTTCTATGAGATTGGCGGGGAAGGTTGCCATCGTCACCGGAGGGGCGCGTCACATCGGCGCGGTCTATTGCCAGAAGCTCGCGGCTGAGGGCGCGGCGGTGATCATCGCGGACGTGTTGGACGGCGATAAGGTCGTCCAGGAGATCACGGCGGCAGGCGGTCGAGCGATGGCGCTCAAAGTCGATGTTTCGAAAGAAGAGGATACGATCCGAATGGCGGCCGAGACCGTGAAGACTTTCGGTCGGATCGACATCCTCGTCAATAACGCGGCGATCTTCATCAACATCCAGCGGCAGCCGTTTTATGAAATAACGGCGGAAGAATGGGATCGGGTCTCGGCGGTCAACATCAAAGGTCCGTTTCTCTGCGCGAAAGCGGTCTTCCCGCAGATGAAAGAGCAACGCAGCGGAAAAATCATAAATATCTCCTCCTCGACTGCTTTTACAGGCACGCCGCTCTTTCTGCATTACGTCGCGTCGAAAGCTGCGCTCATCGGAATGACGCGGTCGCTCGCGCGCGAAGTCGGCGAGTTCGGTATCTGCGTTAACGCGATTGCTCCCGGTTTGGTACAACACGAAGGACAGACCGCGCCGAAAGAGTTTACCGAATTCCAGCTGAAGGCGCGCTCGATCAAGAGATTGCAAACCCCTGAAGACCTCCTTGGAGTGCTTGTTTATCTCGCGTCCCCGGACAGCGACTTTGTTACCGGCCAAACTATCCTGGTCGATGGGGGTGGTATTTTCCACTGATGTTTTATGCGTTGGCAAAAAATTGTGGGCGAGGAGAGCAGAATAATTGAGCCGAGGTAAATCCAAATGGCTTATCACGTTTTTGTAGCCATGCCGTTCGGTAACAAGGAAGGGATTGATTTTAATAAGATCTATTCTGATCTCATCAAGCCGGCATTAGAAAGCGTCGGCTTCGAAGTCTTCCGCGCGGACGAGGAGATGCGCGCGGGGGATATCCGTACGGATATGTTTCAAGAGCTGCTGCTTGCCGACTTGGTCGTCGCTGATCTGTCCATCGACAATCCAAATGTTTGGTACGAGCTCGGGGTGCGCCATGCGCTGAGGAGGAGAGGCGTGATTCAAATCACATGCCGTCGCGAGCACGTGCCATTCGATGTCTACACCGACCGCTCGCTCAGTTACCATATCAAGGAGAATCCTCCGAATGGCGCCGTTCCAGATCCCACGCGCCTGGAGGAGGATAGGAAAAAACTGGCTCAATTCGCGACCGAGACGATCAATTCTTGGTATGACCGCAAGGTGAGTCCGGTTTATCACTTGCTCCCCTATCTTAAAGAGCCTGACTGGAAGTCTTTGCGGGTCGAAGAAGCCAAGGAGTTTTGGGACGAGTACGACGCGTGGGCGATGCGCATCGACGTAGCCCGCAGAAGAAACCGCCCGGGCGACATTTTAGTCCTTGCTGATGAGGCGCCGACAAGAGTTTTTCGTGTCGAGGCTTACCGGACCGCGGGGAAAGCGTTGCTTTCTCTGGGGCAATTCAGACTGGCGCTGACTCAATATGAAAACGCGCTCTCGATTAGACCGAAGGATTTGGAGAGCCAGCGCCAAAAAGGATTGCTTCTCGGACGATTAAAAAAGTACGACGAGGCCAAAGAGTGGATTGACGCGTTGGTCAAAGAATTTCCCGATGATGCCGAGAGCTGGGCGCTATTAGGCCGAATCGAGAAGGATGGCTGGGTAGATATGTGGAGACGGGATGGCAAGACAAGCGAAGAGATGTGTCGTGACGCTGTCCTGGAAGAAGGATCGTTGCGAGAGGCCATTAACGCCTATGCCACCGGCTACCGCAAGGATCCGATGCACTATTACTCAGGAATTAACGCGGTAACTCTTTTGTATGTGCAAAGTCATCTCACCGGCAAAGATGAGCGACCCGGAGTGCGAATGGAAATGGAAGGTGGAGTCCGCTGGGATGTGCGCGGGGCTTTGGAAAAAGATCCGAAGGATTATTGGGCACGCGTCACATTAGCTGATCTTGAGGTGTTACTGAGCACGAAAGATATCGTCGAAGACGCATACAAAAGTGCCGTGGCTGTGGCCGAGAAGGATTGGTTTCAATTGACTTCCTCCCGTCAACAACTCTTGCTGCTCAAAGATCTCGGCTTCCGCACGCAAGAAGTCGCCGCGGGCCTCGCGATTTTCGACCGTGCGTTGACCAGGATCAACCCTCCGGAAAAGGCGTGGACGCCACGACAAGTTTTTCTTTTCAGCGGCCATATGATCGACGTGCCCGACCGCAAAGAGCCGCGGTTTCCGGCAGATAAGGAAAAAATTGCCGCGGGTGCGATCGCGGCTAAGCTGGATGAATTGAAAGCGGGAGCGGAGGACTTGGCACTCTGCGGCGGAGCCTGCGGCGGTGACCTCCTTTTTGCCGAGGCATGCTTGGAACGAGGCGTCCGGCTCGATGTCCGGATTCCCTTCGATGAGCCGACGTTCCTGCAAAAGTCAGTAGCCTTCGCTGGAGACGGTTGGGCGGAGCGATATTTTAAAATGAAGTCGGATGCGAAGACGCGCGTCTACGTGATGGCCGATGAGCTTGGTCCTCTACCGACCGGCGCCAATCCTTATTCGCGCAACAACCTCTGGCAACTCTACGCAGCGCTTGCCTGGGGGCCGGACAAGGTCCGGTTTGTTTGCTTGTGGAATCGTAAAGGCGGAGACGGCGTCGGCGGAACCCAGGACATGGTCGAGACCGTGCAGAAATACTCGGGACGGGTTTACGTTCTGGATACGACGAAACTTTGGTGAGAGGGAGCAAGTATGAGCCTAGAGCGTCATATTGCCGTCAAAACCGACAAACCCCGTAACCAATCGCTTCAACCCCCAGCTCCCTTTGCGTATGCCCCGATATCCAACAGCTTCGCCATCTCCAACGTGCGCCGCGCGCGCTCAACGATCGGCCTGTCGATTAACTGCCCGCCAAAAGCGATCGATCCGTCGCCGCGGGCGTTGGCTTCTTCGAAGGCATTGACGACTCGCTGAGCATAATCGATCTCCTCCGGCGTCGGGCTGAAAAGCGTGTTGATCGGATCAATCTGCGACGGATGAATGAGCGACATTGCCGAAAAGCCGAGTTGGCGCGATTGCCGCGCGAATCCGATGAGTCCTTCCCCATCTTTCAGATCGACCCAGACTCCATCGACGGCTTGAACGTGGGCGGAAGCCGCGGCGATGACCATCGCTGAGCGAGCGTAGATCATGTCGCGTGCTTCGCCTTCGCGCGAAGTCGGCAAGCCCAATTCTCGGCCGAAATCTTCGGCGCCGAACATCAAGCCGCAGACGCGCGCCGAACAAACGGCGATGGGGGCCGCGTTGAGCAAACCTCGTGGGCTTTCGATGGCGACTAAAAGTTTTACGCCGCCGGCCGGCATCTTAAGTTTGGGCTCCCGCTCGGTCAATATCGCATCGACCTTTCGCACCTCGTCAACGGTTTCGACTTTCGGCAAGACGAGACCTTCCAACCCGGGTCGCACGACCGCATCCAAATCGGCATCCATGCGCGCGTGACCGATGGCATTGATGCGCACGAAGCGTGCCGGTGAATTCGGTGCTTTCGCTTGGCCAAGAGCCTCGCCGATCAGGTGGCGCGCGGTATCCTTTTCGTTGGGCGCAACTCCGTCTTCGATGTCGAGCATAATCGCGTCGGCGTTCAGCACCAACGCCTTATCGATCATCCGCTGCCGGTGCCCCGGCACAAACATCCATGAACGTTTGAGATCCATCAGATTCTCTCCTTGAGCCGTTTCATTACCTGAAGGCATGGCAAATGTCTATCCGTAGAATTGTTCTCCCTTCGGTTGCGCCGCCGCGATTTTTGGAGAATAAGAAAGGGATATATTTTATTCACCTGACGAAGGTAGATTTGCTTAACCATGAAACTGAAGACCTTGAAGCTTTTGTTGCCCGTGGTCGCGATTACGATCCAAAACAATTCCGCGTCGACGATCATTCCACCGTTTCTCCAAGATCTTCACATTTCCGTTGCGGCCCTAGGGACGCTGATTTCTCTGAATCCGATTCTGGCTCTGGTATCGCGGCTGCCGGTCGGCATGGCCTACAATCCACGCGGCGCGCGGCTGCTTATTTCCATAGCGGTTTTGGTCATGGGAATAAGCAATTTTTTCTACAGCTTCGCCACCGACGGCCTGACATTTGCCATCGTTCACTCCATTAACGGTTTTGCTTACGGCGCCGTCACGACTCTTTACATGGCGTTTTACGTCGATTCTCTTCCGCCGGAAGAAAATCGCAACCATGCCATGGGCTATTACGTCGGTACTTTGGCGCTGGGTTACTCGACGGGAAATGTCTTCGGCGGTTTGATTGCCGATCACTACGGCTATGGCGTTACGTTTCAGCTGGCGGCGTTTCTATCGTTAATCCCCTGTGTTTTGCTTTGGCTGTTTCGCGGCCCAGGCGCGCCGGTTGAAGGCGAGATCAAACCAAAGACAGCGACGCGATTGACCTCGAGAGACTCCTGGAAGGCGCTGCTGGAACCGGAGTTGGCCATAGTCGTAATTACGGCGGTATTTCTCAACTTACTGCACCAGATGGGCGGCGTCTTCATTTCTCTCTATGGTCTGGGGGTCGGAATGAGCCTAACGCAGATCGGCGTCATTCGCGCCGCTTTTGCGGGCTGCAATGCGGTTACCCGCCCGATCAGCGGCCACGTAGTCAGCAAGTTTGGTCATCGCCGCCTCTCTTACGCGGGAATTCCGCTCCAATCCGCCATCTTGACGCTCATTCCGCTTTTCACCGGCTTCGGCACGGTTCTAACGATCTACGTGATGTCCGGCGTCATGCGCGCAATCGTGATTGTGGCGAATGCCGTGGGCCTGGTGCAGGACGTGGACGAGAGCAAAGTGCCGCGTGGGCTGGGCTCGGGAATTTACAATGCGGCGGGAGACCTCGGAAGCTTCCTCGGCCCGACGATCGGAGGAGTCATCGCTCAGGCCACCAGCATCGGCAGCGTTTTTATTATCGGACCGCTCGGAACAACGGCGCTGTTTCTGCTTGGGATCTTGGCGGCGCGGCGGCTGCGCAGCCCTGCAACCGCAGTAGTAAATCCGTCTTGATTGAGAAAACTGCTTAGTACGATTTCGGCATCCCTAACACGTGTTGCCCCAAATACGCCAGGACCAGATTGTTGCTGATGGGCGCGACAGTCAGAAGCCGAGTCTCGCGGAATTTTCGCTCCACGTCGTATTCCGCGGCGAAACCGTAGCCGCCATGGGTCGTTAGACAGGCGTTGGCCGCTTCCCAGGCCGCCTCCGAGGCAAGCAATTTTGCCATGTTCGCTTCCGCGCCGCATTTTTCCTTGCGGTCAAACTTAGTCGCGGCTTGATAGCGAACGAGGTCCGCGGCTTCAATATTGGCGTAGGCTTTGGCGATGGGAAACTGAATCCCTTGATTGGCGCCGATGGGGCGGCCGAAGACGACGCGCTCCGAGGCATACTTGGCGGCCCGTTCGACAAACCATCTGCCGTCACCAATGGCTTCGGCCGCAACCAGAATTCGTTCGGCGTTCCAGCCGTCGATAATGTAACGAAAGCCCATTCCTTCTTCGCCGATTAAATTCGCCGCCGGAACTTCAACTCCGTCGAAGAAGAGCGAGTTGGTGTGATGATTAATCATGAGATCTAGCGGCGTGATCTCAAGCTTTCCTTTAGCTTCTCGCAAATCGACAATGAAGACGGACAAGCCGCTGGTTTTGTCTCTCAGCTCATCGTAAGGCGTCGTCCGCGCGAGCAGGAGCATGAGATCGGACTGGAGAACGCGCGAGATAAAAATTTTCTGACCGGTAATTACATAACGATCGCCTTTGCGCGTCGCCGTAGTTTGAATTCGCGTTGATTCCGATCCTGCATTGGGTTCGGTAACGCCGAAGGCTTGGAGCCGCAGCTCCCCGCTGGCGATCTTCGGCAGATAGCGTCGCTTTTGTTCTTCACTGCCATGACGCAACAGCGTTCCCATCGTGTACATCTGGGCGTGACACGCGGTGGCAACCCCGCCCGAGTGGTTGATTTCTTCCAGGATGATGCTCGCCTCAATAATGCCAAGGCCGGTGCCGCCGTATTCCTCCGGGATTAAAGCCGCAAGCCAGCCCAGCTCCGATAGTTTTCGCACGAACGCTTCAGGATATTTCTTCTCGCCGTCGATCTCGCGCCAGTAGGCGTCGGGAAATTCTTTGCAGACTTTGCGGATCTCCTCGCGGATCTGAAGCTGCTCCTGCGTTAGGTTGAAATCCATTACTTCCTCCTATATTTAGCCACTAGTATATAGCGCAAAGCCTGCATTGCAGAAAGGGAGAGACTTATGGCCGTGAAGCCGGGTTGGGAAGGCCGCTTTTTCGAAGACTTTGAAGTCGGCGATATTTATCGTTGTCGTTTGGGACGAACCGTCACGGAGGCGGATAATATCTGGTTTACCTTGCTGACCAACAACACCAATCAAATTCACTTCAACAATGAGTACGGCAAGCGTACGGAATTCGGCAAATGTCTGATCAACAGCGCCCTGACGTTGGCCATCGTCGCAGGGATGGGCGTCGCTGATGTCAGTGAGAATGGTTTCGCCCTGGGCTGGGATGAGATCAAGCTGCCCAATCCGCTTTTTGCCGGCGACACGCTCTATTCGGAATCCGAAGTTCTGGAGAGGCGCGAATCCAAATCCAAGCCGAAGTGCGGCATCATCAAAGTTCGCACGCGCGGCATTCAGCAAGAGGGTAAGGTCGTGATCGATTATTCACGTAGCGTGATGGTTTGGAAAAAAGCCTACGCGCCGAAACAAGATCTCTTTCCGGAGATCAAAGAGGAGAAGAAATCGTAGCCAACGTTTGAACGGCTTGAACTTATTGAACGGTTTAAACTGTTACTTGAGGTTAGAGTGGCGGCAAATCAACAGACTCAATCAACGCGTGCCTTAGACGGAGTCAAAATACTTGCCTTCGAGCAAGTCCTCTCCGGTCCATTCGCAACATGCCTGCTCGCGGACATGGGTGCGGAGGTGATCAAGGTCGAGCGGCCAGGAGTCGGCGACGTGATCCGCGGCTGGGATTCCGTCGTGCGCGGCCTCTCTTCGGGATACGTTTGGCTCAACCGGAACAAGCGCAGCCTCACTCTCGATGTCAAGCAAGAAAAAGGTAAAGCGATACTTCAAGAATTGGCGAAAAGATCAGATGTCTTTTTTGAAAACTATGCTCCCGGCGTGGCCGGGCGTCTCGGCCTGGGATACGAGAAGCTCAGCGAGCCAAACCCGCGGCTGATTTACTGCTCCTTGTCCGGCTACGGTCAAGATGGACCTTACCGCGATGTCAAAGCGTACGATCTCCTCATTCAAGGCGAAGGGGGAATTATCGCCACTACAGGTTATCCCGACAAGCCCGCTCGCGCGGGTCTCGCCATCGTCGATATCGCTGCCGGCATGTACTCGGCCATCGGCATTCTTCTGGCGCTCTATCAACGTGAAAAGACCGGCCGCGGCCAATTCATCGATGTTTCCATGCTTGATTCCATCGTCTCGTGGCTCGGTTACTTTCCCCATCACTACTGGCATGCGGGCGAGGAACCCGCGCGCGTAGGAATGCGCCATCACTATGTTACGCCCTACGGTCCGTACCTTGCCGGCGATGGCGAATATGTAAACCTGGCCGTTGCCAGCGCTTCGGACTGGGAAATTTTTTGCCGCAAGGTGATCGAGAAGCCCGAGTTACTCGATGATCCGCGTTTCGCCACCGTCGAAGGCCGGCGCAAAAACCGCGCGCTCTTGGAAGAATTGATAGAAAATATTTTTCTTGGGAGAGATCACAATCATTGGTTAGCGCAACTCAAGAAAGCTGAGCTGCCCTACGGTGAAGTGCGTGGTATCGCCCAAGTCCTTGCCCACCCGCAAGTCGCTGCACGCCGATTGATTCGCGAAGCCGACTCGCCCGTTGGAAAAGTCCCGGTCATCGCTAATGCTCTCAAGATGTCCGACAGCGAAGCGCGTTACGAGCGAATTCCCGGTCTAGGAGAAGACAGCGAAACGATTTTAAAGGAGCTCGGTTACGACGCCAACACGATCACTCAACTGCGCTGTGATAAAGTCATCTGATTCGGGCAGGAGAGTAAAAATTGATGCGCAAACCGGTAGTGGGCGTAATGGGCGCTTCCGAAAATGATGCGCTCACGGAATCAGCAAAGGCGCGCCTTAAAAGGCTTGCAGAAGATCTCGGAGCGGCGCTCGCCAAGCATGAATGCGTCTTGATAACGGGAGCGACGACTGGTCTGCCTGACTTGGTATCACGAGCTTTTCGTGACCACGGCGGGCTTGCGCTGGGGATTTCTCCCGCGGAGAATCGCCAAGAACACCTCACACGGTATGGTTTGCCCGATGATGGCGCGGATGTAATCATTTATACCGGCTTCGGCCTGAAGGGTCGCAATGTCATCAATGTGCGCTCGGCTGACATAGTCGTGCTTTTCGGCGGCGCGACGGGCACGCTCAATGAATTCACCATTGCCTACGATGAAGGAAAGATCATCGGAGTTGTGGAAGGAACCGGCGGCATTGCCAACCACATCCGGGAGATTATCGATTTCTGCAAAAAGCCCACTCGAGGAATGGTCGTTTTCGACAAGGAGCCGGAGACGCTGATTAGAAAATGCCTCGAGGCATGCCGGCCGGCGGACTTAAAACGCGACGACTAGATCTCACCGATGAATCGGGATTGCCGACACTCAAAGCTCGTGATGTGGATTGGTAGCAGCAGAGCTAAGGGTACGTGCTATTATTTTACGTGCTTCACAAAAAGTTCGTCGAAGAGTTTTCCGTAATAAACCGTCTTCGCCTCTTCTTCGGGAGGAATCATCCGGATCTTGTCCCGGTCGATGTTTATTCTCGGCGTGACGTCGCCGCGCGCCGGGATTTTTCCGAGGTCTCTAAAGAGCTCCTGGCCTTCTTTGGAAAGCGCATAGTCGACAAATAACCGCGCGGCGTTGGGATGCGGAGCCCCCGCCATGATTCCGACCGGCACGGTTTCACCGTAAAGCGGATCGGCGAGTCGCACCCAGTCGATGGGTCCGCCTCTTTGCTTGAAATTCTCAATGTTGTTCTCGTTAATGGAAAATGCCATCGGAAATTCACCTGCCGCGAGCAGCATCGTTAACTGCGTGCCGCCGCCGCGCACTTGAGGGTTTTGCGCCGCGAGCTTCTGCAAAAAATCCATTCCCTTGTCCTTGCCGTAAAAGTTCATGATTACCGCGAGGAACATGATGTTATTGCCGTTCATGCCCGCCTTGTCTTTCCACTTGGGTAAGAGAAGATCCGTGTATCGGACCGGCAGTTCCGCGACCGCGACCAGTCTCGTGTTATAGGCGATGGTGTGCACGATCGGAATAACATTGGTCCAATACCCCTCGTTATCCTTGAACTGTGGGCCATAGGCTTTCCTCTCGGACGAGTCGAATTTAGCCAGCAGCTTCTGCCTTGTTAGCTCGTAATGAATATAACCAAAGCCCAAAACGACGTCGGCGAAAACCTTTCCGCCGCGGTACTCGGTGAGAATCCTCTGCAACGTCGCGGGCGCCCCGGCCCTGACAAGGTCTACTTTGATCTGAGGAAATTTTTTCTCGAAGCTTGTTTGTACTCTGACAGCATCCGCGGCGTTCATCGCCGCGTAAAATGTGAGTTTCGCTTCTTCCTTCGCCTTCTCAAGCGAAGCGGTTTCGGCAAAGAGACTCGAACAGAGTCCCAGAGCGATTAGTAAAAGAACCGCCGAGCGTGCGGAAACTTTGCTTGTCGTCCTCACATCATCCGTCACCGGATTGCGTGGCAGTTTTCTATTTTGTCAGATCGCTTGCTTCGTACCCGCCCGCGGTCGAACTCTTTAACCGCGATTTCCCTTATGCTGCGCAATGTAGTCTTGTGCGAACTTCTTTAATCCTTCGTTGCG
>Ga0209266_1000772_pt1 | contig 23281 bp, 24 predicted proteins | sample GraSoiAngelo_132_FD_185889 | JGI IMG/M metagenome (GOLD analysis project Ga0209266, IMG submission 185889) | Grasslands soil microbial communities from the Angelo Coastal Reserve, California, USA - 14_0929_02_40cm (SPAdes) (version 2) | ecosystem: Environmental > Terrestrial > Soil > Grasslands ...
CGGGGCGCGTCGACTCCTCGCTGAGAGACATCGCCGAGGCGGCCGCGGCGAACGCCGAGCAGCAGGCGATCCGCCGGGTCCTCCAGATCACCGGTGGGAACCGGAGCGAGGCGGCGCGGCTCCTCCGCACCGACTACAAGACCCTGTACCTCAAGATGAAGCAGTACGTTATTGACGCGGGGCAGTTCAGGGGGTTCCGAGCGCCCTGACTCACTCGTAACTCTGGTCTGTTCGCCACAGGGCCCTCGCCATATCTCCAGCACTCTTGCCGGAGCCGGCCGCTTCTTCTCCTCCCTGGGTGACCGCGCGTCCGCGCCTTGACGGGAACGCGCTCACTGGCTCGCGAGTTGCACGCGAGTTGCCGGGATGGTGCTGCCACGGCGAGATGAGACGGCGCCATGGCTTCTGGGGAAGTGGCAAGGGCGAACGGCATGCGACGAAACGAAGTACACCCCTCCCTGAAGGAGATCGCCGACTGCGCCGCGGCCGCGGCGGAGCGACAGGCGATCTGCGTGGCCCTTCACGCCACGCACGGGAACAAGAGCGAGGCGGCGCGGCTCCTCCGGGTTGACTACAAGACTCTGCACCTCAAGATGAAGCGCTACGGTATCGAGGCCGGGGGGTTCCGCGCGTCGTGACCGTCGCAGACAGCTCGGCAGAGCGACTGCGCGCCTGATCCGAAGGACCGCGCGCCGGCTGGCTCTATGGCAGCCACGCCATGGTCTCGGCGCCATAGTTCTCGTAGCTGCACCCGAATTTCTCCGCGCCGCATCCGTCCCTCTTCAGGGCGTACCGTCGTTCACCTTGACGCGCCGCGGACGGCGGTTTCACTCGTCCGCACCATCACTTGCTCGGCTTGTCGAAGGCTCTACGGTCCGTTGTGTTGAGTCCGATCGGCAGGAGGCGCCTGCGGGGGCACGTTTCTTGCCAGCGTCTAAGTTGGCGGCAGCAAACAAACACTCAGCTCGGCCTGATCAGCCGCGTGCGGCAGAGGCCGAACCAAACGGGCAGCCGGAGGGAGCCTCGCCTACTAAAGGAGTGAGCAAAGCATGACGGCTATGAGAAAGACGTTTCCGATCACTGTTGCGTTCTTGCTCGTCTTGGCGGTGATATTCCCGGAGGTCATCCGCGCACAGGACGGCGTGCAGACTCTGCCTCCGGATCTTGCACCTCTCAACACTTTGGATCCCGGGCGCAATATGGCGCTCGGCGGGGGAAAGGCAGAAGCAGGGGGCGCCGACTTCTTTACCTTTGACTGTAACCCAGAACCCGTGGTGCACGGTATCGGGGATTCCGAATACTTCGAGGTTCGTGATGATTCCGCCCAACGTTGCGCGGTTGCCGACGACCGTTAGGCATGTGACCTCGAAGATAACCGGCTACTCGGGGTGCCGGACATGATCAGCAACTTCTTCATCGGCGTTACTCCCCCTACTCCTGGCCTTTGCCTGTTTGACTTCCCGACAAACCTCACGGTGACGGAGGGCAACATCGTGGTGCGGGGCGCACTGTAAATCGGAACGGAGTTCCGGGGCATCGGAAGCTCTTGACCCAGCAAGGAGGTGATGTCCCTACAGGAAGGTGTTTCTACCGAGTGTGTGTGGGAACGCCGCGTTGATAATTCAGCGCGAAAGCAAGAGGGAGAAGACTGTGAGACACATGGCGCTGTCGTACGTCCTCAGCCTTGTCGTTCTTTGTGGGGCGGTAGCCTCTGCCGAGGCAGCCACCTTCGAGTGCACCGGCACCGTGGTGGGTGGAGTGATTGACGCTCACATCGTCGTGCCGGCCGGCGCTTTCTGTCTGTTGCTCGGTGTGACCGTCAACGGGCACGTCAGTGTCGAGCCGGGAGCCATCGGCTTCCACGCCCACACTTCCAACATCCGTGACTTTGTCATGGCGCAGAACCCGGTGCTCGACATCAGAGTCTTGGACACAACGGTGGGAGGCTTTGTGAAGGTCTCGGGAACAATCCTTGGCACATTCGGGCAGATCTGCAGGAGCACCATAGGTGGGAATGTGGAACTCGCTGACAACGACGGCGCCATGATCGTTGGATCCGGCGGCCTTGACGTCTGTTTCACCGGTTTGGCGGGCGCCAATACCATCGAGGGAAACGTCAAGCTTTTCCGCAACACGGGTTCTTTCTCCGTCAACAACAACACGATCCGCAACAACGTTCTGGTCTTCCACAACACCGGCGTTACCGAGGTGTTGGTGAATAACATCGGGCGGAACCTTCACTGCGAGGGGAACACACCGGCGCCGGTTTCGGCTGGGAATATGGTGGGCGGCAACACTCTAGGGCAGTGCGCCCCGTAGGGGGAAACACTCGCGAGCTTCGCTCCTACCGCGCCGCCGCTCGACGACGGGCCGGGGACGTTCTTCCCGGCCCGTTTCGCTTATCTTGACCCGAAGGAGGATAGCCGCGGTGGAGATAGCTTACGTTTTCCTGATCCTGGGTCTCGTCGTCGCGGTTGCTCGAATAGGGAAGTTCCACAGTCTCATGGGGCAGGTGCTGGACCTGCGGCGGTTGCGAGCCGCGTATGAGGCGGTGCGCAGTAATCGTGGGGAGCCCGGGGTGGATGGCGTCACGGTGGAAGCCTTTGGGGAGCAGCTGGAGGCGAATCTGGCGGCGCTGGTCGTCGAGCTCCGAGCGAAGACCTACCGACCGCAGCCGGTGCGGCGGGTGCTGATTCCCAAGCCTGATGGGGGGCAGCGGGTGATCCGGCGCTGGAGGTGCGCCAGCGCCTCCTGCCGAACCGCGATCCATTCAGCAAGGCTGAGCTGGTCCTCCGCGATCCAACGATTCACCGGCTGGAGTTGGCATACCTTGACGCCACCGGCGCGTGGCAGGAGCGCTGGGACGGCAAGGATGAGAACGCGCTGCCACGGGCCGTTCGAATCACCGTGTCCATCCGGCGGAATGGCTGGTCCGAGGACACCCTATCGCTCACTATCCCGCTCCGCATGGTGATGCCGTGAGCTCCGAGACGGGCCGCAGAGGGCGGGCGGGCCGGCCCGAGGAGCGCGGATTCGCCCTGGTCGCGGTCCTCCTCGTGCTGGCCCTAGTCGGCACGCTGGGCGCCGAGTTCGCATTCTCCATGCGACTGGAGGCCCGCGCCGCACGCGCCTACAAGGAGTCGATCACCGCCACCCACCTGGCCGAGGCCGGTCTGGCCCAGGCCATGCGCGAGATCGCGGCCGACTCCGCCTGGGTGACGCTGGCCGAGGACGGCGACCTCACCTTCTACACGCGGTACCGCGTCGCCCTGCCGCGCCTCCCGCGAGTCTGGGTGCCCTTCGGCCCCGGCCGTTTCTCTTACCGGCTGAGCGACGAGGAGGGGCGACTCAACCTCAACACGCCCCCTGAACGGATGGACCGCCTGCTTCAGGCCCTGGGCCTCGACAAGTCCGCACGCGACGTCATCGTGGACTCGCTCCAGGACTGGCGGGACCCCAACGAGGAGCACCGGCTGAACGGGGCTGAGAGTGAAGACTACTACCTTAAGCTGCCCGTCCCCTACCGGAGCCGCAACGCGAACCTCGAGTCGGTCGCCGAGCTGCTCCAGATCCGTGGCGTGGCGCCCCGCCTTTTCTACGGCGACGAGGGGACACCCGGCCTCATCGACCTCGTCACCGTGAAGACGCCGGGCCGGGTCAACATCAATACCGCGAGCCCAGCGGTGCTGCGGGCGATGGGGCTCGCCGACGCGGAGATCTCCGAGGTACTCCAGAACCGCCACAACGGCCTTTACACTGACGTCGGTCGCTTCTCGGGCCACGACCCTGGTGGCGACTACTCAGACGTTCCGCGTCGAGGCCGAGGGCCTCATCGACGACGAGCCTCGAGCACGGCTGACGGCGGTCGTCCGGAAGCGAACCGAGGGGGCCGGAGACGTCCTCGTCATCCTCGACTGGTCGCAGAGCCGTTGATGCTGAGCCGGGACGCTTACGGGTCGAGGAACCCCTTGCCGGCGTCCGCCAGCCGCACGAGGAGCGGGGCCGGCTGCCAGATCGCACCGTACTGGCGCTCGAACTCCAGCATCCGGGTCTTGAGCGTCTTCAGCCCCACCTGATCCGCCCAGAACATCGGGCCACCCCGGTACACGGGCCAACCGTAACCGTAGACCCAGATCACGTCGATGTCGCTCGCGCGGATCGCGAGCTTCTCCTCGAGAATCTTCGCCCCTTCGTTCACCATCGGGTAGAGCAGGCGCTCGAGGATCTCCGCGTCCGAGATCGCGCGCCGCTGGATCCCCGCTTCCCCCGCGACCCCGAGGATGATCTTCTCGACCTCGGCGTCCGGGATCGGCGTGCGATCGCTCCCCGCGTAGCGGTAGTAGCCCGCGCCCGTTTTCTGGCCGAAGCGCCCCATCTCGCAGAGCCGGTCGGCGACGGGCGAGGTGAGCCCCTTGCCCTTCCGGATCCGCCAACCGACGTCGAGGCCGGCGAGGTCGCCCATCGCGAACGGCCCCATCGGGAAGCCGAAGTCGTAGAGGACCTTGTCCACCTGGTGTGGCAGCGCGCCCTCGAGGATCAGCCGCTCCGCCTGCTTGCCGCGCGCGTGGAGCATGCGGTTGCCGACGAAGCCGTCGCAGACGCCGACGAGCACCGGCACCTTTCCGATGCGCCGGCCCACGGCCATCGCCGTCGCGATCGCGGCCTTCGACGTCTTGGCGCCGCGCACGACCTCGAGGAGCCGCATGACGTTGGCGGGGGAGAAGAAGTGCATGCCGACGACGCTCTCGGGCCGCGCGGTCGCCCCGGCGATCGCGTTGACGTCGAGCGTCGAGGTGTTGGTGGCGAGGACGGCGTCGGCCTTGCAGATCTTGTCGATCCTCGCGAAGACCTCCTGTTTGATCGGCATCTCCTCGAAGACCGCCTCGACCACGATGTCGGCGTCGGCGACCTCGCCGAAGTCGGTGGTGCCGCGGATGAGCCCCAGGCGCCGGCCGATGTCCGCCGGCGTGAGCCGTCCCTTGCTCGCCGTCGCCTCGTAGTTCTTCCGCACGACGTCGAGGCCGCGCTCGAGCGGCTCGCGCGCGACCTCGACCACGGTGACTGGGATGCCCACGTTGGCGAAGTTCATCGCGATCCCGCCGCCCATCGTGCCGGCGCCCAGCACCGCCGCCTTCCGGATCTCTTTCGCCGGCGTGTCGGGCGGGACGTCGGGGATCTTCGCCGCCTCGCGCTCGGCGAAGAAGAAGTAGCGCTGCGCCTTCGACTCCGGCGAGTGCAAGAGCTCGAGGAAGAGCTCCCGCTCGCGCGTGAGTCCCGCGTCGAACGGCAGGGTCACCGCCGCCTCGACCGCCCGGATGCAGTTCTCCGGGGCCCGGAACCCGCGCGTCTGCCGCGTGACGGACTTCCTGAAATTCGCGAAGAGCTCGGGTTTGCCGCGCGCCTGGGCGAGCTTGTCCTCGAGGTCGCGGATCTTCTTGAGCGGCTGCCGCTCGCTCACGACCTTCTCGGCGAAGGCGACGCCCGCCGCCGTGAGGTCCCCCTCCACGATCGTGTCGATCAGGCCGTGCGTGAGGGCCGCGTCCGCCCCGATCGGCTCGCCGCTCACGATCATCTGGAGCGCCGTCTCGACACCGACCACGCGCGGGAGACGCTGGGTGCCACCCGCACCGGGAAGGAGACCCAACTTGACCTCTGGAAGCCCGAAGCGCGCCGTCTTCACGCCGATTCTGTAATGGCAGGCGAGCGCGACCTCGAGGCCGCCGCCGAGCGCGGTGCCGTGGACGGCGGCGACGACCGGCTTTGGGCTCTGCTCGATCAGCGCCAGGACTTCATGGAGGCCGGGCTCTTTCGGCGGCTTGCCGAACTCCGTGATGTCGGCGCCGGCGATGAACGTCCGCCCGGCGCAGGTGACGACGACGGCGCCGACCGCCGCGTCGGCGGTCGCCCGCGTGACGCCGTCGTAGAGACCCTGACGCACGTGCTGGCTCAGCGCGTTGACGGGGGGATTGTTGACGGTGAGCACGGCGATGCGGCCCCGGCGGTCCAGGTCGACGGACTGGGTGATGGCTGTCATGGTGCTCCTCTTTCGGGATGACTCGCGGCGCCATCATACCTCCATCCCGCCCACCCCGATCGCTTGACTCCCGGCCGGCCGCGAGGTATGCCAGACATGACGGGAGGGGAAGGCGCCTCCTCCTGGTCGTGGCGTCAACCGACGTGGAGGTTGATCATGGAAACTCCACCCGGCTCGACAGGCGCGCCACGGGTGATGTAGTGCCGGTGGCGCGCTTGGGAGTGGCTCTGCAACACTGAGTTCCCGGCGCATGCCGGGACGCGCAGCGTGAAGCTGCGCAGAACACCAGACCGGCTCGGGGGCGGCGCCACCGGTCCCGCCCCCGAGCCCTTTCGTCCCCACGCGAGACGCCTGTTCCCGGCGCACGAGGTCCCTGTCCCCGACGCGGCCCCTGCGCTATAGTGGCCGCCATGAAAATCGCCCGGCTCGAGTCCCTGCACGCGGACGCCGGTCAGCGCAACTTCGACTTCCTCAAGATCACGACCGACGACGGGCTCGTCGGCTGGAGCGAGTACAACGAGTCCTTCGGGGGCGCGGGCGTGTCCGCGGTCATCGACGGGCTCGCGCCGCAGCTCGTCGGACGCGACCCGCGCGCCTACGAGTCGCTGGTCACGCTCCTCTACGCCGTCCGCCGTCAGGCGGCGGGCGGCATCGCGCAGCAGGCGATCGGCGCGATCGAGAACGCGCTACTCGACCTCAAGGCCAAGGCGCTCGGGGTCCCGGTCTACGAGCTCCTCGGCGGGCCCGTGCGCGACCGGATCCGCCTCTACTGGTCACACTGCGGGACCTATCGCCTCCAGTGGTCCAAGGAGATGCAGATCCCGCCGCTCCGCACGCTCGACGACGTGGTGAAGGCGGGCCGGGAGGTGGTCGAGCGCGGCTTCACGGCGCTCAAGACCAACGTCTTCATCCTGGGCCGCGACCCCTACCTCCACTCGCCGGGCTTCGCGCGTCGCGGTCCGGGATTCCCCGAGCTGAACGCCGAGCGCTCCGTGGTCAAGGCGCTCCGCGACCAGCTCGCGGCGTTCCGCGAGGGTGTCGGTCCCGACGTCGACATCCTCGTGGACCTCAACTTCAATTTCAAGACGGAAGGGTTCCTGAAGGTCGCCCGCGCGATCGAGCCCTTCGACATCCTCTGGGTCGAGATCGACACGCGCGACCCGAAGGCGCTCGCGTACATCCGCCGGTCCGCCCGAATCCCGGTCGCCTCGTGCGAGTGCCTCTTTGGTCGGCGCGACTACCGGCCCTACTTCGAGCACCAGGCGGTGGACGTGGCGATCGTCGACACGCCGTGGAACGGCGTGGCCGAGTCGGTGAAGATCGCCGCCATGGCCGACGCGTACGAGGTGAATGTGGCGCCGCACAACTTCTACGGCCACCTGGCGACGGTGATGAACGCCCACTTCTGCGCCGTCGCGCCGAACCTCCGCATCATGGAGATCGACGTCGACACGGTGCCCTGGTACGACGACCTCGTGACGGTGAAGCCCGAGGTCAAGGACGGCCATCTCCTCCTGCCGACGGGCCCGGGCTGGGGTACCGCGGTCAACGAAGAGGCCGTGCGTGCCCACCCGCCGAAGAAGCGCTGACACGACCAAGGAGGCGTCAATGAACGCTCTCAGCGTGGCGCTCCTCGCTCTGCTCGTCGCCTGGCCCGGGCTCGCGGCTGCGCAGACCATCAAGGTCGGCGCCGTCGTCCCGCTCACCGGGCGCTACGGCGGCGGCGGCGCCCAGGTCCGGGCCGGCTACGAGATCGGCGTCGAGCACGTGAACGCCGCCGGCGGCGTCGACGTGGGCGGGAAGAAGCTGCCCCTCGAGCTCGTGCTGCTCGACGACGAGTCGGACGCGACCAAGACGGTGAGCCGCCTCGAGACGCTGGGCGCGCAGGGCGTCGTCGCCTACCTCGGCGGGTTCGGCTCCGACCTGCATGCGGCGGCCGCGTCGGTCGCCGAGAAGAACCGAACACCGTACCTGGGCGTCGCTTTCGCGCTCCACAAGATCCACACGCAGGGGTTCCGCTACCTCTTCTCGCCCTTCTGGAAGTCGCCCGACATCCGCCAGGCCACCGCCGACCTGCTCGGGGCGATCCCGGCCACCGAGCGCCCCAGGACGGCGGCGATCTTCCAGGAGAAGACCGACTGGGGGCGCGAGATGGCGACCGCGTGGACCGACGCCGGCAAGGCCGCCGGCTACCAGGTCGCGGTCAACGGTGAGTACGCGCCGGGGGCCAAGGACTTCTCCGATCTGATCCTCAAGGCCAAGAGCGCGAACGCGGACCTCGTGCTCGGGCTCCCGACGCCTCCGGACGGGATGACGATGGTCAAGCAGATGAAGGAGCTCGGCCTGAGCCCGAAGATGCTGCTCCTCATCCGCGCCCCCGACCCGCCGGTCTGGTCGAAGAACCTCGGCAGGGACGGCGACTACGTCGTGCTGGGCCCGGGGTGGCATCACGCCTTCAAGGCGCCGGGCGTCAAGGAGCTGAACGAGGCGCACGAGAAGAAGGTCGGACGCCCCGCCGATCCGATCGCCGGGCCCGCCTACGCGTGTGTGCAGATCCTCGCCGCGGCGATCGGCAAGGCGGGCTCGCTCGACCGCGACAGAATCCGCGACGCCATCGCGGCGACCGACACGACGACGGTCATCGGTCCCGTGAAGTTCCGCGCGGACGGCACCGGCATCGTCCACCCCGTGTTCGTCCAATGGATCAACGGCAAGCAGGAGCTGGTCTGGCCCAGGGACGCCGCCACCGCGCCGCTCGTCTATCCGGCGCCGCCGTTCGGCAAGCGGTGACGGACCGAGGGGACGCGCGCTGACCCTTCTGGAGGTGGAGCGGGTCTCGAAGGCGTTCGGCGGAGTGCGCGCGGTCAGCGAGGTCAGCTTCGCCGTCGCGGACGGCGAGCTGATCGGGGTCATGGGTCCCAACGGGTCCGGCAAGACGACGCTCTTCAACCTGATCACCGGGGCCCTGGTGCCGGACGGCGGCTCGATCCGCCTCCGCGACCGTGATATCGCCGGCTGGGCGCCCCACCGTGTGTGCGCCGAGGGCATCGCGCGGACGTTCCAGCTCGTGCGGCCGTTCGCCGGGCTCTCGGCCCTCGACAACGTGCGCGTCGGGCGTCTCTACGGGCGCGCCCGCGGCGAGGCGCGCGCGGCCGCGGCGGAGGCCGAGCGTCTGCTCACGCTCGTCGGCCTCGAGGGCAAGGCGCACCGTCTCCCGGCGCAGCTCACGCTGATCGACAAGAAGCGCCTGGAGCTCGCGCGCGCGCTCGCCACCTCCCCGCGGCTCCTCCTGCTCGACGAGTTCATGGCCGGGCTCAACCCGGCGGAGACCGAGAGCGCCATGGCGCTGATCCGGCGGCTCCAGGGCGAGGGCGTCACACTGCTCATGGTCGAGCACATCGTGTGGGCGTTGATGGACCTGTCGCGGCGGATCATCGTGCTGAGCGCCGGCGAGAAGATCGCCGAGGGCCCGCCCGACGCCATCGCCGCCGACCCCACGGTGATCGAGGTCTATCTGGGCGGTGCGGGGGGGAGCGCGCGGCGTGCTTGAGGTTCGGGCGGTGGAGGCCGCCTACGGGCCCTTCCTCGCCCTCTCCGGTGTCACGCTGACCGCCCGCCCGGGGGAGATCGTCGCGCTCCTCGGCCCCAATGGGGCGGGGAAGACCACGCTCATCCGGTGCATCTCCGGGCTCCTCCGCCCGCGCGCCGGCGCGATCCGCTGGGAGGGCGCGCCGCTCGCCGGCGTGCCGGCTCACGCGATCGTGGAGCGTGGCATCGCCGTGGTGCCCGAGGGGCGGAGGCTCTTCGGCGCGATGACCGTCGAGGAGAACCTCGAGCTCGGCGCGTTCGCGCCGCGCGCGCGGGCCCGACGGACGGCGCGGCTCGAGTACGTCTACACGATCTTCCCCGTCCTGAGAGAACGCCGGCGGCAGGTCGCCCGCGCCCTCTCGGGCGGCCAGCAGCAGATGGTGGCGATCGGGCGCGCGCTCATGGCGGGCCCGACGCTCCTGATCCTCGACGAGCCGTCGCTCGGCCTCGCGCCGCGGATCGTCGAGTCCATCTTCGACGTCCTGCGCGAGATCAACCGAAGCGGCGTGTCGATCCTCCTCGTGGAGCAGAACGTCCAGGCGGCGCTGACCCTCTCGCACCGGGCGTACCTCCTCGAGGCCGGCCGCGTGGCGGGCGAGGGGAGCGCCGCCGTCCTCCTCGAGGATCCCCGCGTGCGCCGCGCCTACCTCGGCCCTTTGGCTCCGTGAGCTCGTTCCTCCAGCAGTTGGTCCTCGGGCTCCTCCTCGGCGGGCTCTACGGGCTCGCCGCCGCCGGCCTCTCCCTGGTCTTCGGCGTCCTCAAGGTGCTCAACGTCGCCCACGGCCAGCTGATCATGCTCGGCGGCTACGGCGCCTTCTGGCTCTTCGCGCTCCGGGGACTCGACCCCTTCGCGTCGCTCGCGGTCGTCATCCCCGCCGCGCTCGTCGCCGGCGTCATCCTCTACTGGGCGCTCTTCGGGTGGGTCGTGCGCGCGCCCGAGGAGACGCGTGTCAAGAACTCCCTCCTCGTCGGCTTCGGGCTGGCGCTGGCGCTCGAGGCGGCGGCCGTGCGTCTCTTCACGGCGGACGAGCGCTCGATCACCACGGGCTATGCCGGTGCCGTCCTCTCCGTCGGCGGGCTGGCGGTGCCGGTCGTGCGCCTGGCGAGCCTCGCGCTCGCCCTTCTCCTGATCGGCGGGCTCCACCTGGCGCTCGCGCGGTGGCGCTGGGGGCGCGCGATCCGCGCGACGGCGGAGGACTGGGAGGCGGCCCTGCTGACCGGGATCGACGTGCGGCGCGCCTACCTGCTCGCGTTCGCCCTCGGCACGGCCCTCGCGGGCGCGGCCGGCACGCTCGTCAGCGTCGGCTACTCGATCAGCCCGTCGATCGGCCTCGAGTGGACGCTGAAGGCGCTCATCGTCGTCGTTCTCGCGGGACTCGGCTCGATGCTCGGCACCTTCGTCGGGGGCCTCGTGCTCGGCCTGGCCGAGGCGGTGAGCGCTGCCGCGTTCGGTGGCCCCTATCGCGAGGTCGTGGGGCTCGTCATCTTCTTCGTCGTCCTCGTGGCCCGCCCGCGCGGGTTGTTCGTCCGGTGAGCGGGCGGCGCTCCCGCGCGGTCGGGCTCGCGGCCGCCATCGCGCTGGCCGCGGTCCCGCTCGTCGTCCGGCGCGACGACGTGCTGAACTTCCTCTTCCTCGTCCTCCTCTCGGTCACACTCGCGGAGAGCTGGAACATCGTCGCGGGCTACGCGGGCCAGGTGAATCTGGGGCACGCGGCGTTCTTCGGACTCGGCGCCTTGACGACCCGTGCGCTCTGGGTCGCCGGGGCGCCGGTGCTCGCCGCCATGGTCGCCGGCGCCGCCGTCGCCGTCGTGTTCGCGCTCCTCGTCGGCGCGGCGGCCTTCCGGCTCCGCGGCGCCTACTTTGCCATCGGCACCCTCGCGCTCGGCGAGATTCTCCGCATCACGGTGGGCAACGTGCGCGCGGAGATCTCGACGCTGCCCGCGGCGACGATCGCGGGTTATCGCCTGGCCCACCGCTACTACCTCGCGCTCGCGCTCGCCGCCGTCTCCGTCGTCGTCGTTGCGGCGCTCGGCGGCTCGCGTCTCGGGCTCGGCATGCGCGCGATCCGCGAGGACGAAGAGGCGGCCGAGGCGAGCGGCGTCGGCGCGCTCCGGCTCAAGCTCCTGGCGCTCTCGCTCTCGACGGCGCTCGCCGGGCTCGCCGGCGGACTCTTCGCCTACTACCATATCAGCTACTACCCGGCGCACCCCTTCAGCCCGACCTGGACCTTCGACTCCCTCCTCATCACGTTCATCGGCGGCGTCGGGACGGTCCATGGCCCCCTGCTGGGCGCGGTCTTCTACGTCTTCCTCAAGGAGTTCCTCGCGATCCGATGGGTCGACTTTCACCTGCTGATCTTCGGCGCGCTGTTCGTCGCGATCGTCCTGCTCCTGCCGGGCGGGCTCGTCGAGGCGGCGGCCCGGCTCCGCGCCCTCACGCGGCGCCCGGGCCAAGCCTGCTAAGCTGTCGGTCATGGACACCGAGGAGTTTCGCCGGCACGCCCACGCCTTCGTCGACTGGATGACCGACTACCTGGCCGGGGTCGAGCGCTATCCCGTGCGTGCCCAGGTCAAGCCCGGCGAGGTCGCTGCGAGGCTCGGGCTCGCGCCACCCGAGCGCGGCGAGCCGATGGAGAAGATCTTCGCCGACTTCACGTCGGTGGTGCTGCCGGGGATCACCCACTGGCAGCATCCGAGCTTCTTCGCCTACTTCCCGGCGAACTCGAGCCCCCCCGCGGTTCTCGCCGAGATGCTCACCGCGACGCTCGGCGCCCAGTGCATGCTCTGGCAGACCTCGCCGGCCGCGACCGAGCTGGAGACGCGGGTGCTCGACTGGCTCCGCCAGATGGTGGGCCTGCCCGACGGGTTCACGGGCGTCATCCAGGACTCTGCGTCGAGCGCGATCCTCTGCGCGCTCCTCACCGCGCGCGAGCGCGCGACCGGCTGGCGCGCGAACGACGAGGGCGTCGCCGCCGTCGGGCCGCTGCGCGTCTACTGCTCGACGGAGACGCATTCGGCGACGGAGAAGGGCGCCAAGATCGCCGGGCTCGGCAAGAGGAACGTCCGCAAGATCGCGGTGGACGACCGGTTCGCGATGCGACCCGACGCGCTCGACGCCGCGATCCGCGAGGATCGGGCGGCGGGGGCCACGCCGATGTGCGTCGTAGCCTCCCTGGGGACGACGGGGGTCGGCGCGATGGACCCGCTACGCCCGATCGGCGAGGCGTGCCGGCGCCACGGCGTGTGGCTCCACGTGGACGCCGCCTGGGCGGGGAGCGCCCTGATCCTCTCCGAGCACCGCGGGCTGCTCGACGGCGTCGAGCACGTGGACAGCTTCGTGTTCAACCCCCACAAGTGGCTCTTCACCAACTTCGACTGCGCGGCCCACTACGTGCGCGACCCGGACGCCCTCGTGCGCACGCTCGAGATCCTGCCCGCGTTCCTCAAGACGCGCGAGCGCGGCCACGTGATCGACTACCGCGACTGGAGTGTCCAGCTCGGGCGCCGCTTCCGCGCGCTCAAGCTCTGGTTCGTCATCCGCTCCTACGGCGTGGCGGAGCTTCGGCGGATGGTCGCCGCGCACATCGAGCTGGCGCGGGAGGCCGCGGAGTGGATCGCGGCGGCGCCGGACTTCGAGCTGATGGCGCCGCGGAGCCTCGCGCTGGTGAACTTCCGCTACCATCCGCACGGCCTCGACGACGCCGCGGCGCTCGATCGGCTGAACGAGCGGCTGCTCGAGGCGCTGAACGACAGCGGCGCGCTCTATCTGACGCCGAACCGCGTGCACGACGCCTACGCGATCCGCCTCGCGATCGGCCAGACCGCGACCCGACGCCGCCACGTCGAGGCCGCGTGGACGAAGATCCAGGAGACGGCGCGAACGTTCGGCGGTTAGGGACGCGCACGCCGTTCGTCGGGGAAGGAGGGCGTGGTATGACCTACCCTGCGCTCTTCGTGGCCGTTGCCATGCTCACGCTGTTCGCCGCGCACGCTCGCGTGTCAGCTCAGCTCGTACGGCCGCCGCCTCTCATCACGCACGCGGTGGCGGACCATGCGTTGCGATCCCTTCACATCACCGGCACGGACTTCGGCACCCTACTGCCGACCGTCAACCTGGCGGATGTCTCACTGGGCGTCACGACGTTCAGCGACACCGACATCGTGGTGACGCTACCGCCGGGGATCGCTCGCGGATCGTACTGGCTGGTCGTCATTCGTCCCGAGCCGGTGCCGGTCTCGGTGCAGGTCCATTCGCTGCCCTTCCAGGTGACGCTCGGCGCTGTCGGCCCTCCGTTTTCCCATAAGAGCGTCTTCGCTCCATGCCCGGCGGGGAAGCTTCCCATCAGCGGCGGCGTCTTGACCGCAGGGGCGATGAACGTCACCGATAACGGTCCCGAAACGGCGAGCGGGCGGTCAGGCTGGCGAGGCGGTGTCTTCAACCCGCAGGTGGGGTCGAGTGATGTGGTCGTGATTGCGATCTGCATCGCGAAGCCGTCTCCGTAGGGCCGCTTGCTTTGGACGCCTCGTGGAGATCGCCTTGGGCGTCGTCGTTAGGGTGAGCGCCGGAGCGCCTGGTCGATCTCGTCGAGGTGCTCCCGGCGATGCTGGGCGCGCAGCAGGTTGACCGGGCTGCCCGCCGCCGCGTTTCGGACGACGAACTCGTCCGGCAGCGCCTTGGCCTTCCGGTCGACCGCCTCGGCGATCGAGACCGCCAGGTCGGCAGCCCGCCGTGTGAGCAACGCGAGCAGCAGCGGCTTGGCGGCGTCGTTGATCCAGTCGACGGCGGTGTGATCGAGCGCGCGCGGCACGGCCGCGGGGCCCTCGCGCTCCCAGCGCTCGAGCAGAACCAGGAGCCGCTGGTCCCAGAACGCCAGGTGGCCCAGGACGCCGGCGATCGTCCAGCCGGCGCTCATCGGGCGGCCGAGCTCCTGGTCGGTCAGTCGGCGGACGAGCGCGCGCAGCCGCTCGCGCTGCGTATCGTTCTCGGCGATATACGAACGATCGACAGTCATCGGGCTCTCCTTAGACCCCCGCCACGCGCCGGAGGTCCTCGACCAGCATCCCGTAGAGCCGCGCCTGCTGCGTCTCGTCCTCACCGCGCAACACGGCGGAGGGGTGCAGCGTGGCGATCGTCTTCTCGCTCCAGCGTGTCGGAAGGAACCGGCCCCGATCCCGTAACAGCCGGAAGTCGGCGCCGACGATCGCGCGCGCGGCTGTCGCGCCGAGGCACACAAGCACCTCGGGCTTGAGCGCCGCGATCTCGGCCTCCATCCAGGGCCGGCAGGCCGCGATCTCGCTGAGGCGCGGCGTCTGGTGGATACGGCGCTTGCCGCGCTCGACGAAGCTGAAGTGCTTCACCGCGTTCGTGACGTAGAGGCGCGCGCGGTCCAGCCCCACCGCGGCCAGGGCGCGATCGAGCACCTCGCCCGCCGGGCCGACGAACGGCGCGCCCTTCAGGTCCTCTTGATCGCCCGGCTGCTCGCCGACGAGCACGACGCGAGCATCGGCGGGACCGCGGCCGAAGACGGTCTGGGTCGCCCGGCGGTAGAGCTCGCACCCGGTGCAACGCGCCGCCGCCGCCCGGAGCTCGGCGAGGCTCGCGCCGGCGGGAACGAAGGGCGCGGCGCCCGCGCCCTGCGGCTCGAGCCTCAACGCCTCGTCGGTCTCCGCGCGACGAGCCTCGCGCCGGGTGTCGGCAGCGAGCGCGTTGAGCCTTCGCACCTGCGGGTCGCGCGGGTCGTTCAGGAGATCGCGGTTCTCGCGGACGAGCCGCCAGAGCACGTCGTACAGCACGTGCCAGCGCGCGGGATCGGCGGCGCCCGCCGCCTGCCGCGCCAGGTCCAAGAACTGGCGCGGCACGCGGGTGGCACCGGGCGTCGGCGCCTCGTGCGCTCGATCCGTCGGCGCCTCGCCGGGCGACGCCTCGCGCCAGCCCACCTCCCCCGGGGCGACGCCCTCGCGCAAGAGGGCGCGGGCGGCCGCTTGCCAGCCCTCGAAGGTCGGTACGATGTCGATCGTCCTCATGACCCGGACCTGCGGCCGCCGAGGCAGCCGGCGAGGAAGCTCTCCACCTCCGAGTAGTGGCGGAGCGCGTTTCGCCAGTTGCCGTACTCGCGCCGGTGCCCTTCGTCGGGGAAGACGACGGAGCGCACGTCTTTCCCGGCCTGGTTGAGGGCGGTGATCATCTGCTCGGACTCGCGGACGTTGACGCGGATGTCCCTCGCGCCGTGGATGATGAGCAGGGGGCGCTTGGCCCGGTCCGCCTTGAACAGCGGCGACTTCGCCTCCATGCGCCGGCGATCCTCGGGGCGGCGCGGGTCGCCGACGTATTTGTGAAAGAGCGGCATGACGGATGACTTCCAGTACGGCGGCACGGTCTCGTAGAACGAGACCAGGTTCGAGATGCCCACGACGTCGACACCGCAGGCGAAGACATCGGGCGTGAACGTCATGCCGACGAGCGCTGCGTAGCCGCCGTAGCTGCCACCGTAGATCGCCACCCGCGCCGGATCGGCGACGCCGCCGGCGGCCGCCCATCTCACGGCGTCGATCAGGTCGTCGTGCATCTTGCCTGCGTATTCGCCGACCGCCAGCTCACGGAAGGCACGTCCGTAGCCGGTCGAGCCGCGGTAGTTCACCTGGAGGACCGCGTAGCCTCGGTTGGCCAGGAACTGAACGACGGGCGCGTAGCTCCAGTAGTCGCGGGCCCAGTGGCCGCCGTGGACGACGAGCACCATCGGTCCCGGGGCGCCGAAGCCGGACGGGCGCGTCAGGTACCCGTGGAGGCGGACGCCGTCGCGGGCACTCAGCGTTATCGGCTCGGTCGTGCCCAGCGCGTTCGCGAAGGGGACCATCTGCGAACGACCGAGAAGGTGTGTCTCCCCCGTCCGCCGATCGACGAGATGATTCTCGTAGCCCTTCTCGGTGAACACCTCGACGGTCACGAGGCGCTCACCGTCGTCGAAGCTCAGGAGGCGAAGGCCCGTCGGCGAATGCCGCCGGAAAACCGCCAGGTCCGCCTCGAGCGCCGCGTCGAAGAAACGGATCGCCTGGCGACCGGGGTACGTGACGACGGCGAGCGGCTCTCGTGTCCGCTCGCTCATGCCCACCCACTCGAGGTCGAGCTCGGGGTCGTCGTACACGAGCGACTCCGACCCGCTCGCGACGTCCACGCGGACCAGCGAGAGCCGGTCGCGCCCCCGGCTCGAGAGGAGCCAGAGCCCGCGGTCGTCGGGCGTGAGGCCGAGCATCTGGAGGTTGAATTCCTCGAGGTCGAGGCGCTGCAGCACCGCCCAACCGCCGTCACGGAGGACCTCCAGATGCCGCTCGGCGGGGCCGACGTGGCGGATCCGGGCGCGCACGCGTCCCGCCCAATCCGTCAGCCAGTCCGTGACGTCGCCGGGATTCTCCGCGATCAACGCGTGCTCGCGCGTGGTGAGATTCACTCGGTAGAGATCGAACACGGCCCTGTCGCGCTTGTTCCACGCGATGACGAGGTGGTCGGGGTCCGAGCGGATCACGCGATCGAGCCAGGCACGGGTGCCGGGGGCGGGGGTGAGATCGACGGGCGGGTCGTTCGGGCGCTCGATCGACGCGAGGTACACGTGATGATTCTCGTCGCCGTTCTGGTCCTGAACGTACAGGACGTGGCGGCTGTCGCGCGCCCACGTAAACCAATAAATCGTCCGCGGCGACCGCGTGTCGATCGGACGGGCATCGTCCGCGCCCAGCGTGCGAACGTGGACGGTGTGGCGGCCGCCGTGGGAGGCGATCCACCCGAGTCGCGTGCCGTCCGGCGAGACGCGGTAGCCCCAGGTGGCCTCGCGGCTGGCGAAGAAGTGGCTCAGCGCGATCAGCTCGGGGAGCGCGGCGGCGGGCGTGGTGGCGGCGACAGGCGCCGGCGGAGCGGGAGGCGCCACGGCACAACCCGCCGCCAGGACGGCAGCGAGCGCGAGCACCGGAGCGGACGCAGGCCGCCTCATGTCGTCCTCCTCCGGAAGCCGTGGCCGAAGAAGCCGCCCGCGGGTCGGCCGTGGGCGTGCCAGTGGTCCGGGATGTTCCGCATGTGGTCGTCCACCCAGAACTCCCCGAACTGCTTCGCGGCGACTTCCGTCAAACGCTCGCGCATGTGCGCGACGTGCTGGTCGGGGGGCGTGGTCCCGTGATACCGCCAGACCACCATGGGCACCTCGCAGATCTCGCACTCCGCGATCCAGCAGACCTCGTCCTCGTAATACCACGGGGTGATCCGCGCGGCACGGCAGAGATCGCAGCCGTCGACGCGGGTGAACCCGGCGCTCATCCTCGTACCCTACCTCATTTCGTCGCCCTCGCCGTGCCCGGCCGGCGTCGCCACGACGCCGAGGCCCGCCACCACGAGCGCCGCGGCCAGGAGCCCGAAGACGCGCTCGTAGCCGCCGAGCGCCACCGTGAGAAGCGCGGCGCCGACGGGCGCGATGGCGCGCGCGCCGTTGGCCCCGAGCGCGATGGCCCCGCTGATGGAGCCGTAGTGGCGCGGCCCGAAGATCTCCGCGATGATCGTCGCCCGCGCCAGTGTCGCCATGCCGTTGGCGGCGCCGAGCATGACCACCATCGGCACGAGCGTCGGCAGGCGCGCCGCCAGCGCGAGCTGGGCGAGCGAAACCGCCTGGACGAAGAAGATCACGCCGGTGACCGCCCGGTGGCCGAAGCGCGCGGCGATCGGCGCAAAGACGAGCCGCGCGGGGAGCTGCATGGCGCCCATCCAGCCGATCATCACCGCCGCCAGGGTCGGGGAGTAGCCGCGGTCGCTGAGATAGGGGATGAGGTGGATGGTGACCGAGTTCGTCGCGAAGTTGGCGACGAAGAACGCGACCACCAGCACCCAGAAGACCGCCATCCGCGCGGACGCGCGGAGCGTCAGGCCCGGCACGCGCCCGTCCGCGCGGTCGGCGCCGGGCGTGCCCGACCCGCGCCGCGGGGCCGGCCGGAGCATGAGCGCGTGGAGCGGAATGGTGAGCACGGCCAGGATGACGGCGAGGGCGAGCAGCGCGCCCCGCCAGCCGAGCCGTGTGACGAGCCAGGCCTCGAGCGGCATGAAGATGGTACTCGCGAGCGCGCCGGCCAGCGTGACGGTGAGGAGCGCCTTGTCCCTCCCGCGCGTCGCGAACCAGCCGACGACCGCGGCGAAGGCGGGCTCGTAGAGCGTCGCGGCGAGCGCGAGGCCCATCAGGGACCAGACCGCGTAGAGCTCGGGAAGGCTCTCGACCCGCGACCAGACGAGGAGGAGCGCCGCCGCCAGACACGAGCCCAGCGTCATGAGCGCACGGGCGCCGTGGCGGTCGATCCAGCGCCCGACCGGCAGCGCGGCGAGCGCCGCCACGCCCATGCCCACCGAGAAGGCGCCGGTGATCTCGACGCGCGACCAGCCGAGGTCGGCCTCCATCGGGCGGAGCAGGACGGGGAAGCCGTAGTAGAGGATGCCCCACGAGACGACCTCGGTGACACAGAGTGCCGCGACGACGACCCAGCCGTAGGAGAGGCGCCCCGAATCGGTCACAGGCGCGCCACTCTATGCGCCCCGCGGCGGTCCGTCAACTGCTCGGTTTGCGAGGATCGTGGCGTGCTCGCGCTCCCAGCTTTCCCCGGGAGCCCGGAATGGGATAATGTGAGCGCGATGATTCTTCCCCGACGGCGGACCGTTGCACGCGGGTTCGGCCTCATCGAGGTCGTGCTCGTGCTGGTCGTCGTGGCGTTCGCCGGCTTTCTTCTCGTCCGCTACCTCGGCTCCACCGCCCGGACGGTCGAGAAGTTCCAGGAGGAGCGTCCGATCGCGAACGCTCGGCTCTTGGCCGACCAGTCCACCCTCGCCACGGTCCGGGACACGGTGCGCACCTACCAGGCGCAGAACGGTCAGTGGCCCCCCGACAAGGCCGCCGTGCTCGCGCTCTTCCAGAGTCCGCCGCGATTCCAGTGCGGCGGGAACGACTTCGAGTACGACCCGACGAGCGGCACCGTCCGGCTCCTCATCACCGATTCCGCCCGCTGCTGACGGGGCGCGCCGCGAGCATTCCTGCCCCCCCGTGGGAGCTCCCGATGCTATCATGGTCATGAGGTCGTGACCATGATCCTATGGAGGAGACCATGAAGACGATGCCGGCGGGCGAGTTCAAGGCCCGGTGCCTGCGGGTGATGGAAGAAGTCAAGAAGTACCGGACACCCGTGGTCATCACCAAGAAGGGGAAGCCGGTGGCGAAGCTGGTGCCGCCCGACGAACCCAGAAAGGACGTGTTCGGCTGCATGGCGGATCGCTTCACTATCATCGGTGATGTCGAGAAGACCGCCGTCTTTCCCCCATTCGAGAAGTGGGACATGGCTCGCCTTCCCTGGGCAGCGAACTTGGGCCACGAGCCTCGGAAGCGGAAACGGGCGCGGCCGCAGTCGCACAAGGCGACGCGGTGATCCTTCTCGACACCCACACCTGGTTTTGGCTCGGCACGCGTCCGGACCGACTCTCGGCCCGAGCCCGGGCGGCCATCGATCGAGCGCTCAAGTCAGGCGGGCTCGCCATCGCGTCCGTCAGCCTCCTGGAGATGGCCTGGCTGATGGCGCATCACCGCCTCGGGTTCCGCGGAACGTCGGAGACGGCGTTGACAGGGCTGGTCGAGGAAACGGGCGTGGTGATCAAGGACATCACGCCCGCCGTGGCGCTCCTCGTCGTGCAGTTCGCCGAGGACTTCCCTCGGGACCCAATCGACCGCATTATCGCCGCGACCTCTCGCGCAGAGGGCCTCCCCTTGGTCACACGCGACGCGAAGCTGCGCAGGAGCCGTCTCGTCGAGACGGTGTGGTGATACCATCTACCGGATGAGTGAGGAGCCCCGCGAGAAGCCCTCCCACTTCATCCGCGACGCGGTCGTCGAGGACCTCCAGACCGGCCGCTTCAAGGGTGTCGTCACGCGCTTTCCGCCCGAGCCGAACGGGTACCTCCACATCGGCCACGCCAAGGCGATCGCTCTCGACTTCGGGCTGGCGCTGGAGTTCGGCGGGCGCTGCCACCTCCGGTTCGACGACACGAACCCGGCGAAGGAGAGCCAGGAGTACGTCGACGCGATCATGTGTGACGTGCGCTGGCTCGGCTTCGACTGGGGCGCGCACCTCCACTACGCGAGCGACTACTTCCAGCAGCTGTACGACTGGGCCGTCCAGCTCATCAGAGCGGGCCGCGCCTACGTGGACGACCTCTCGGCGGACCAGGTCGCCGAGTACCGGGGGACCCTGACCCAGCCGGGCAAGGAGAGCCCCTACCGCAGCCGGAGCGTCGTGGAGAACCTGGACCTCTTCGAGCGCATGCGTCGCGGCGAGTTCCCCGACGGCACCAAGACGCTGCGCGCCAAGATCGATATGGCCGCGGGCAACCTGAATCTGCGCGATCCGGTCATGTACCGGATCCGGAAGACCTCGCATCACCGCACGGGTGACGCGTGGTGCATCTACCCCATGTACGACTGGGCCCATGGCCAGTCCGACTCGATCGAGGGCGTCACGCATTCGCTCTGCACGCTCGAGTACGAGGACCACCGCCCACTCTACGACTGGTACCTCGACGCGCTCGGCATCTATCACCCGCGGCAGATCGAGTTCGCACGCCTGAACCTCTCCCACACGGTCATGTCGAAGCGAAGGCTCCTCACGCTCGTGGAGGAGGGACTGGTGTCGGGCTGGGACGACCCGCGCATGCCGACGCTCGCGGGCCTGCGCCGTCGCGGCTACACCCCCGAGGCCATCCGCGACTTCTGCGAGCGCATCGGCATCGCCAAGGCCGACAACCTCGTGGACGTGGCGCTCCTCGAGCACTGCGTCCGCGAGGACCTGAACCGGCGAGCCCTCCGCCGGATGGCGGTGCTCCGGCCGCTGCGCCTCGTGATCGAGAACTATCCCGAGGGGCAGGTGGAGGAGCTCGAAGCCGTCAACAACCCCGAGGACTCGCTGGCTGGCACGCGCAAGGTGCCGTTCTCACGCGTCCTCTGCATCGAGCAGGACGACTTCCGCGACCCTCCGCCGCCCAAGTACTTCCGGCTCTCGCCCGGCGTCGAGGTGCGCCTGCGTTACGCCTACATCGTCAAGTGCACCGGCGTGGTTCGCGACGCGGCGGGCGCGGTCACGGAGGTGCGCTGTACGTACGACCCCGCGAGCCGCGGCGGCGATGCGCGGGGGCGCAAGGTGAAGGGGACCATCCACTGGGTCTCGGCGTCCCATTCCGTCCCCGCCGAGGTGCGCCTGTACGACAACCTCTTCTCGGTCCCCAAGCCCGACGAGGTCGAGGACTTCAAGTCTGTCCTGAACAGGCACTCGCTCGAGGTGCTCACCGGGTGCCGAGTCGAGCCCTTCCTCGCCGGCGCGGAGCCCGGGTCGCGCTACCAGTTCGAGCGCCAGGGGTACTTCTGCGTCGACTCGCTCGAGTCGTCGCTCTCGGGCCTGGTCCTCAACCGCACCGTCGGGCTCCGCGACACCTGGGCGAAGATCGAGAAGGCCGAAGGGCACTGAGCCGCTCTCCAGACGAGCCCCGCGCGACCTTCTTCTCCCTCACCCCGGACCGTGTGCTCGAGGCGGTCGAGGTGGGAGGCCTCCGCTGCACCGGCCGCTGCCTGCCGCTGCGCGCCTTCGAGAACCGCGTCTACGAGGTGGAGCTGGAGGACGAGCGGCGCCTCGTCGTGAAGTTCTATCGCCCGGGCCGCTGGTCGCGCGCGGCGATCCTCGACGAGCACGCCTTCCTGGCGGACCTGGCGGCCGCCGAGGTGCCGGCCGTGGCGCCGCTCGACCTCGGCATCGGCGGGACGCTCGGCGAGATCGAAGGGATCTACTACGCCGCCTTCCCGAAGGTCCGTGGGCGCACGCTCGATGAGCTCGATGCGGAGAGCCGGCGTCGGATCGGCCGGACCATCGGCCGGATGCACGCGGTGGGCGCCGCGCGCGATGCGCCTCACCGGCCGCGGCTCGACGTGACGAGCCGCATCCGCGAGCCGGTCGAGACCTTGATGAAGGGCAACTTCATCCCCGGGTCGCTGGCGCCGCGCTATCGTGACGTGGCGCTCCACATCGCCGACGCCGTCGCCGCGCCGCTCGCGGCCACGCGCGCGCAGCGCATCCACGGCGACCTGCACTGGGGCAACATGCTCTGGACCTCCGACTCCCCGATTCTCGTCGACTTCGACGACTGCCTCGTCGGCCCGCCCGTTCAGGACCTCTGGCTCCTCGCGCGCGGCGACTCCGAGGAGGCGCGCCGGGGGCGCGAGGATCTCCTGGAGGGGTACCAGCTCTTCCGTGAGTTCGACCGCTCGACCCTCGCCCTCTGCGAGCCGTTGCGGGCGCTGCGCATCGTGTACATGTCGGGCTGGATCGCGCGGCGGTGGGACGATCCCGCGTTCCCTCCCGCCTTCCCGAACTTCCGGGACCATCGCTACTGGATGCAGGAGTACGAGGAGCTGGTGGGGATCAGCGAGGCGCTCGATCAACGCGCACGCTTCGATGCGTGACGGTTTATGATGCTGGCATGTCGCGTCCAGATAAGCTGCACCGGACCTACGGGTGAGAGTCCCGTCTGAGTAAGCGCCGATGCGCTCAGTAGCAGGCCCCGGTCGTGGTGTGAGAGCGCCACGGCTGAGCGGGGCGTCAAGAGCC
>Ga0209266_1000773_pt1 | contig 23280 bp, 23 predicted proteins | sample GraSoiAngelo_132_FD_185889 | JGI IMG/M metagenome (GOLD analysis project Ga0209266, IMG submission 185889) | Grasslands soil microbial communities from the Angelo Coastal Reserve, California, USA - 14_0929_02_40cm (SPAdes) (version 2) | ecosystem: Environmental > Terrestrial > Soil > Grasslands ...
CGGATGGCAACGACTATCTGTGCAGCGCCGCGAGCGGTCAGAAGGGGCCGGAGCGGCCGAAGTTCTCGGGGACGGACCCCAAGGACAAGCTCGTGGCCGGCTTGAAGGACTCGTTCCAGTTCTGCGCGACCGCGCTCGCCGCGATGCAGGACGCGCAGCTCAGCGACAGCATCTCGTTCTTCGGCGGCCACAAGGCGACGCGTGCAGTGGCGACACTGATCACCGTCGCCGACTGGGCGGACCACTACAGCCAGATGGCGATCTACCTGCGGCTGAACAGCCTGTTGCCCCCTACGGCGAAGCGCGCGGCGCAGTAGCGCGGGCTACGCCTGTACCTGGTTGCGCCCGCCGTCCTTCGCGCGGTACAAAGCCCGATCGGCCGCCTTCACGACCTGATCGGGCTTGGTGTGCCGGGCATCCTTCTCGGCGACGCCGATGCTGACGGTGACGGGCACGCGCTGTCCCGGTCCCCTGTCCGAGAGGATCTTTTCCTTTTTCCGCTTCGAGCGGATGCGGCTGCGCAGGATGAATTTGGCTTCCTCGACCAGCTGACGCAGCGCCTCCAGCTCCGGGAGGCACTCTTGGGCGGACTTGCCCGGGAAGAGGACCGCGAACTCTTCGCCGCCGTAGCGGTACGCCCGCCCGCCGCCGCCCACCTGGGCGAGCTTCGCCGCTACCATCTTCAGCACTTGGTCCCCAACGTCGTGCCCGTGACTGTCGTTGATGCGCTTGAAATGGTCCACGTCGACCATCCCCACGGTGTACTGGCTGCCCAGCCGCAACAGCGCCTCGTTCAAGGCGCGCCGCGCTGGCAGGCCGGTGAGGCCGTCCTGGTACGCCATGTGGTAGGACGCCTCGACGACGGCGATTATGAGGAGCAGGGCGGACGTCGCGAAATAGAACGTGGAGAACCCGGGGCTCCCGGGGCGCACGGCGGAAAAGCCCAGGAACGCCGGGAGCAGCGACCAGCAGAACGAGCGGCCCGTCGCCGTGGGCGACAGCAGCTGGCCCGCCACCATCAGTCCCGCCGAGACGAAGAACGCGACCAACGCCGGATCGGCGAGCGGTGTCCAGGCGAACAAGCGCGGCGGGAGCAGCCGCGCGTGCAGCAGGGCGGCGGCCGGTCCCGGCGTCCCCCGCTCGAGCATCGCGACCAGCGCCACCTGCCCGAGAATGGCGCCCAGACGCACGAGCCCCGGCGGGGTGAAGACCCCCCGCTCGGCCGTGAGCGCGAGCGCAGCCAGGTTGAGCGGCAGCAGAAACGCCATCGCCTGGAATGCCACGTGGTCGCGCGTGAAGCCGCGGCTCGCGACGAAGGTGAGCAACGAGCGGTCGACGAGGGCGAACAACAGTAGCGCGAACAGCAGCCGGCTGCGGTGGAACCGCCAGCCGAGCAGCAGGCCGGCGCCGAACATGGCGTACGGGTAGTAGAAGGCGATGACGCCGGCAGACCGCTGGAGGTCCCGCCACTGCGTGTAAAGCAGTGCGCCCAGGATGATGGGAATCTCCGGCAGACTGTACGACGCCAGCTTCCGCAGGTGGTCGTACCACACAGATTTCTGCTGCGCTTGCTGGCGCACCTCGCTGGGACTCCTCGCTACGGTTCGGCCGGGTTGGACAACGGTGGTGGGCCTTAAGGCTAGTTGCGTTGGCCCTCGGCGGCTAGTGATATTCTCCGCTCGCCCGGCGGTATCGTCTAGGGGACAAGGACGGAGCCCTCTCAAGGCTCAAACACGGGTTCGAATCCCGTTACCGCTATTCCCCACGTTGTCGCGCGACGCCATTTTTGCTACGGTTTCGTGTTACGTTTCGTGCCGTTCGCCCCCATCGTCTAACGGTTAGGACACCACTCTTTCAAGGTGGGAACAGGAGTTCGATTCTCCTTGGGGGCACTCGAAACTAGAGAAACGTCACGAGGAAGCGTCACGGAGAAACGTCACGGAACGACGTCACGAAAGATCGTCCGCACGCCGATCACGGTTCTTCGTGACGTCCTTCCGTGACGATTTTTCGCGACGAGGTTCTCGCGACGTATTTTTGGTTAGGGCCGATAGCTCAACTGGCAGAGCAAGCGACTCTTAATCGCTAGGTTCTCGGTTCGATTCCGAGTCGGCCCATCGAGGTAGCGGCAGCGCCGCCTTCCTGAACCGGAGCGTTGCCTGTGCGGGTGCTGATCGTCGAGGACGATCCGGAGCTGGCCGGCTTGCTGCGCGACGGGCTGCGCGCGCAGCGTATCGACCCGACGCTGGCCGGGACGTTCGCCGAGGGCCGAGCCCGCGCCACGGGCGCCTCGTACGACGTGATTATCCTGGATGTCCGCCTCCCTGGCGGCACTGGTTTCGACATCTGCGCCGAGCTGCGTCGCCAGGGCGTTACCACGCCGGTCCTGATGCTGACGGCGCTGGACGGCGTGGACGACCGGGTCCGGGGCCTCGAGGTCGGAGCGGATGACTACCTTACCAAGCCGTTCGCCTTCCGCGAGCTCGTCGCCCGGCTCAAGGCGCTGACCCGCCGCAGCCCGGCGCTGACGCCCGCGCTGCACCGGATCGCCGATCTGGAGGTCGATCTCGCCAGCCGCGAGGTGCGCCGCGGGGGCCGCTCGGTCACGCTCAGCGCGAAGGAGTTCGCCCTGCTGGAGCTGTTCGTGCGCCGCAAGGGACAGGTGATCAACCGCACCACGATCACGGCGCACGTCTGGGACGACAACCATGACCCCTTCGCCAACGTGCTCGACGTGCTGGTGCGCCGTTTGCGCCGCAAGATCGATGACGGCTTCGAGCGGAAACTGATCACGACCGTGCGCGGCGCGGGTTACCGGTTCGGCCCGTGAAGCAGCCGTGATGCGACCGCTGGCCCGCCTGCGCCTCCAGTTGACCGCGTGGTACGCGGGGGTGTTCCTGCTGGTACTGGCCCTCTTGGGGGGCGGCCTGTTCGTGACCATCCGGCTCCAGATGTCCCGGCACCTGGACGCATCGCTGCGTGCCGCCGCGGCCGCCCTCGAGCAGGCCGCTCGCATTCGCGAGACCGAACGAACGAGTGCACACGGAGCCGTCGTGGACGCGGTCGACGAGCTGCACATCCCAGATCGATCGCTGTACCTGCTCGACGCGGACTTCCAGCCGATCAAGCCGGCGCAGGTCCCGGCAGCGATCCAGAACGGGGCGCGAGAGGCCACGCACTCGAAACGGGGATTCCAGAACCTGGATGGCCGTCACGATCGCGAGCTGCGGCTCTACGCCGAGCACTTCACCGGAACCACGGGCACGCCGTACGTCGCCGCGGCGGTGGCCGATCGGATGGAGCTGGAGGACGAGTACGCGTCGCTCATCGAAGCCTTCGGGGCGGCGGCTCTGGCGGCACTGCTGCTCCTCACCGGCGGCGGCTCCCTGTTGGTGCGCAAGTCCACCGCGCCGATCGAGCGCTCGATGGAGCAGATGCGCCGCTTCATGGCCGATGCCGCCCACGAGCTCCGCACGCCCGTCACGATTCTCCGCACGCGCGTGGAGGTCGCCTTGGCGCAGGCGCGCGAGCCCGACCATGACGCCGCGACGTTGCGCGCGATCGAGCGCGAGGCCGCGCGCTTGGGCCATATCGTAGGCGACCTGCTCACGCTCGCGCGCGCGGACGCGGGCGAGCGGCCGATCGCGCGCGAGCTGCTCTATCTGGACGACGCCGCCTCCCAGGCCGTCGAGGCGGTGCGGACGCTGGCGCAGCAGAAGCGCGTCCAGGTCGAGGTGGGTGCGTTCGAGGAAGCACGGATCACCGGGGACCCCGCGCTGGTGCGCCAGCTCCTCGTGATCGTGCTCGACAACGCCGTCAAGTTCACGCCGGCGGGCGGCCATGTGCGCCTCGACGTGACGACCCAGGACGGCCGCGCCACCGTGGTGGTTGTGGACACGGGCGTCGGCATCCCGGCCGAGCAGCTTCCCCACGTCTTCGAGCGCTTCTACCGTGGAGATCCGGCCCGCCGGGAGGCGGACGGCACCGGACTCGGGCTCGCGATCGCGCGGTGGATCGCCGACGCGCACGGCGCCCGGATCGAGATCGGGTCGACGCCGGGGAACGGGACGCGGGTGACGGTCACCTTCCCGGTGACGGCGTAAGCACTCCCGTTCCCTTTTCCCACCCTGAAAGGGTGGGCTCGGCCGACACGACGCTAAAGCGTAGTGTGCTTTAGCACAGTGACTCGCCGAGCCCACGCTTTAGCGTGGGACCACCCGATGCACCAACCATTCGATACGCTCTCCCCCGCAGCGCCACCAGCACGATCGGCACCGCGAACAGGGTGATCGGCGTGGACAGGGTCAGCCCTCCGATCACGGCGAGCGCGAGCGGGCGCTGCAACTCGCTCCCCGCCCCGATGCCGAGCGCCAACGGGAGCAGGCCGAACAGGGTGCAGAGCGTGGTCATCAAAATGGGACGGAGCCGCACGCGTGCCGCCTCGCGGATCGCCGTCTCGAGCGTCGCTCCTTCGGTGCGCATCCGCAGCTTGGTGAAGTCGAGCAGGATGATGCCGTTCTTCACGATCAGCCCGACCAGCAGGATCAGCCCCATGAACGAGGAAACGTTGAGCACCGTACCGGTGGCGAGCAGCAGCGCGAGGGCGCCGACGAACGACACGGGTGCCACGAGCAGCACGACGAGTGGCTCCGCGAACGACTCGAACTGCACCACCATCACCGCGCACACGCTCACCGCGGCGAGCGCCAGCACGAGCAGCAGGGCGCGGAACGCCTCCTGCTGGCCCGCGTACTGGCCGCCCAGCGACACGCGCACGCCCGGCGGGGCGGGGTGCGCGGCCAGCACGCGGCGCACGTCCCCCATCACGCCGCCCAGCGAACGCCCGCTCACATCTGCCGTCAGCGCGATCATCTGCTGCTGGTTCTCGCGGTCGAGGGCGAGCCGGGACTCGGTGGGCTCGAAGCTCGCGAGGCTGCCGAGCGGGGTGGGGCGGGCGCCGCGCGCCGCGACGACCGGCAGGGCGCGCAAGCGCAGTGGGTCGAACCGGACCGAGTCGGGGGCGCGGACCCGCACCGCCACGGGCCGGTCTTCGACCCGCACCTCGCCGGCCGGGACGCCGAGCAGGGCCGCCGCGACGGCGTTGCCCACGTCTACTGGCGTCAGGTCGACCCGGTCGGCCTCCGCTTGGTTGACCCGCATCAGCAGCTCCGCCGTGGGCTCGCTCACGCCGTTGTAGAGATCCTCGATCCCTTCGATCTTCGCCAGGTCGGGCGCGAGGCGGCGGGCGTATGCCTCCAGCGTGTCGAGCGGCTCGCCGAACAGCTTGATCTCGACCGGCCGGGCCGCGCCCGCGAGGTCGTTGATCACGTCGGCGAGGATCTGCATGAACTCGATGTGCAGCCGCGGCACCGCCGCCTGGATCCGGTCGCGGACGTCGTCGATCACCTCGAAAACGTCGCGTGAGCGGCGGCCCCGGGGCGCGAGCCGCACCACGATGTCGCCCGAGTTCTGCGCCGTGGCGAACATGCCGAGCTCGGCGCCAGTGCGGCGCGAGGTGCCGGTGATCTCGGGCGTGACCGCGAGGAGGCTCTCGGCGACGCCGAGCTGGCGATTCGTCTCGGCGAGGGCCGTGCCCCCAGGGGTCCAGTAGTCGAGGATGAACGCCCCCTCGTCGATCTCCGGAAGGAAGCCCGTCCCGACGACGTGCCACAGTCCCACGCCCAGCGCGACGAACGTCGCCGCAGCGACCGCGATGCGGCGGGGATGGTGCAGCGCGGCACCGAGGGCGCGCTCGTAGCGCGGCGCCAGCGCGTCCAACGTCCGCTCGAGCCGGGCCAGCGGGCGCCAGCGCGGGGTCGTCGTCGCCACTTCGTGCGCCGTGACGAACTGCTCGGCGAGGAGAGGGATGAGCGAGAGTGCCAGCAGCAGCGAGACGAGCACAGCCACGGTGAGCGTTGCAGCGAGGGCCGCGAAGAACTGCCCCACGACCCCCTGCAGCAAGCCGAGCGGGAGGAACACGACCACTGTGGTAATCGTGGACGTCGTCACGGGCCAGATCAGCTCCTGTACGGCCGCACGGATGGCGGCGAGCCGGTCGGTGCCGGCCTCGAGCAGCAGGTGCCGGGCGATGTTCTCCGTGACCACCACGGCGTCGTCGATCACAAGTCCGATAGCGATCGCCATCGCGCCCAGCGTCATCAGGTTGAACGTCTGGCCGATCACCCACATCACGAACACGGTGATGGCGAGCGTCACCGGGATCGCTGCCGCGCTGATGGCAGTGATGCGCCCGTGGCGCAAGAACACGAGGAGCACCAGCACGGCGAGCGCAGCCCCGATCAGCATGGCGTCGCGCACCGAGTGGACCGCGTCGCGCACCAGGGCGGCCTGGTCGTACACCCGCTTGAGGTGGACACCGGGCGGAAGGCCCGGGGCGAGCGAGGCCACGATCCCCGCCACGCTGTCGGCGACCTCGAGGGTGTTCCCCTCGACCTGCCGCGCGACGTTGATGAGCGCCGCGGGCTTGCCGTCACCGGCCACGATGCGGACGTGATCCTCGGTCCCCACCTGCACCCTCGCCACGTCGCGCACCCGCAGCCCGTGCGCGAGCACGACGTCGCCGATGTCCTCGGGGCCGTGGGCCTCCTGGTCGGTCACGATCAGGTACTGGCGGTAGTCCTGCGCCACCCGGCCCACCGCCTGCACGGTGACCGCCCGCCGGATTGCGTCGGCGAGGTCCCCGTACGTGAGCCCCAGCGCCGCGAGCCGCGCCGGGTCGACCACGACCTCGATCTCGCGCACATCGGTCCCCTGCACGTCCACCCGCCCAACCCCGGGAACACGGGAGATGAGCGGCCTGATCTCGTAGCGCGCGATGTCGTACAGCGTGGCTGGGTCGCCGCCCTCGAGGTTGTAGGAGATGATCGGGAACAACGACGGGGTGAGCCGTTCGATGTCGATCTCCAGGTCGGGAGGCAACGTGCTCTGGATCTGACTCACACGCGCGCGCACCAGCTGGAGCGCGTACGCCATGTCGGTGCGCGGCGCGAAGGTGACGGCGACCTCGCTCGCCCCGCGGATCGAGTGCGACTGCACCCGCGTCACGCCGGGCACGATGCTCACGGCTTCCTCGAGCGGGCGCGTGACGCTGAAGACCACCTGCCGCGCGCCCAGGGTCGAGCCCTGGGCGACGATCTTGATCCGCGGGAACAGCAGCTCGGGGTAGATGGCGGACGGGAGCCGGAACGCCGTCCACACGCCCCCGACGGAGAGCAGCGCCGTTGCGAGAAACACGACGCGGCGCTGGCGGCTCAGGACGTCGAACAGCGTCATCGGGACGTCGAGGGGGCCGGCGCGACCCTCGCGCCGTCGGCGATGCCGTACGCCCCGTTGGTTACGACGACCTCGCCGGCTGCGAGCCCCGCCACGATCTCGGCCACGGCCTCGCTGCGGCCGCCGACCGTGACGGGCCGGACGTGGACGACGCCGCTCGAGTCCACGACGAAGACCTGAAAGCCCTCGCCTCCCGGGGCGGGGACGAGCGCGGCGACGGGGACGGTGATGGCACGGGGCTCGATCGCCGTCACGATCCGGCCGAACAGCGATTCCCCGATGCGGAGGCGTCGCTCGGGGCGCCGCACGCGGGCACGCACCGCGACCGCGCGCGACAGCGAGTCGACCGCGGCGGCGACGCCGGTCACGACCCCCGCGCCGAGCGGATCGCCGCGCGCCGTCTCGCCGGCCGCCACGGCCACGGAGTCCCCCTCGCGGATCTCCGCGGCTTCGGCCGGGGACACGTTGAACACGACGTCCAACGCCGCGGGGTCGGCGACCTGGACGAGCGGCTGGTTCGCGTCGACTGAGGCGCCGAGCACTGCACTCATGCGGGTGACGAGCCCCGAGAGCGGGGCGCGCAAGGTGGCGAGCTGCTGGGCGCGCCGGGCGGTCACCGCCGCCACCTGCGCCTGCGCTAGCTCGGAGGCCGCCTGGTCGGCGTCCTTTTGGGGTAGGATCCCCGCCTGCACGAGCCGCACGGCGCGGGTGAAGTTTCGCTGCGCCGCCTCGAGCACGGCGGCGGCGCTCTGGGCGGCGGCGTCGAACGGCGCCCGCTCGAACTCGATCAGCGTGTCGCCCTCCGCCACTGCCTGGCCGGGAGCTACGAAGATGCGCGCGACCCGCGTCGGGCCCGGCGCGGCGAGCTCGGCGAAGCGCCCCGGGCGCGGCGTCACGGTGCCGATGGCGCGCACCACCCGGGCGAACGGCTGCGCCTTCGCAGCTGCGGTCTGCACCGCGACGGCGCCGTGCACGCCGCCCGCATCGGTCTCATCGGCGGAGGCCCGCACGCGGCAGGCGGCGGGGAGCGCGACGAGCGCGAGCAGCAGGCCGAAGCGGCTCACGGCTCGGCCGCGGTAGCGGTGAGGAGCCGCACCGCGCCCGCGGCGTCGTTCGCGAGCGCGACGTCGTCGATGTAGCGGCCCAACGCTTCACGCGCGTTGCGCTGTGCCTCGAGCACGTTGGCGAGCGGGATGGCGCCCTCGGCATAGGCGCGGAGCGACATCCCCGCGACGCGGTCCGCACTCGCCAGCAGCCGCCGGTCGCGCGCGAGGCGCGCCAGCGCGGCGACGAGACCGCGACGTGCCCGGCTCAGGTCCGCCGCGGCTTCCCGGCGGGTGAGGTCGAGGTCGGCCTGCGCGCGGTCACGCGCGGCGCGCGCCTGCGCGATCTCGCCACCGTTCCAGTTGAAGAACGGCAGGGCGAGCGACAGCCCGACCGTGGGCAGCAGTGTCCCCGAAGGTTCGGCGGGATCGCTGCGCTCGATCCCCACCTGGAGGCTCGGCGCCGGCATGAGGCTCCGATGGGCGAGCGTGAGCCCGCGCTGTTCCGAGCTCAGGCTCGCCGCCGCGGCCGCGACCCGCAGCGGCTCGCCGGGGTCGCCAGGCGCGCTGTCGGGCGGCGGGACGAGCGAGTCGGCGAGCGTGATGCCCGGCGTGTCGCCCGGCAGCCCCATGGCGAGCTGGACGTCGAGCAGCGCGTCGAGCGCGGCGAGCGAGTCGTCCGCCGCGACGTTCTCGAGCTGACCTGCGTTCACCTCGGCGAGCCGCACATCCAGCTCGCTCACGTCGCCGACCTCGCGGCGCAGCCGCGCCATGCGGAGCAGGCTGTCGGCGTCGCTGGCGTTGCGGCGCGACAGCCGGGCGTGCGCCGCGGCGGCGAGCGCCCGCGTGTAGGCGGTGTCGACATCGAACCGGAGCGCGGCGCGCTCGAAGGCGAAGCCGTAGCGCGCCGCGTCGCGCGCGGATGCAGCGGCACCGATCCGTGCCGAGCGCAACCACGGCAGGTCGAGTGCCAGGTCAGCGATGTAGTGATAATGGGGAACGTCTTTCGTGTAGGTTGCGGCGAGCGACGGATTGGGAAACGCGCGGGCCGCCCGCAGCACGCCTGCGGCGCGGGCCGTGTCGGCGCGGCCGAATGCCGCCCGCGCCCCGCGGGCCAACGCTGCCGCTACCGCCTCGGCCCGTGTCACCGGTTGTTGGCCAGCGACGAGCGGCGCGCTCGTCACCGCCACGAGCCCCACTAAGAAGAAAACGCGCACCACTGCTCCCGGGAGAGGATGTTTCGCCGTCCCGGGAAGCTACTCGGCGAACCTGTCAGGAAGATGACACGCGCGCGCTGCGCCCCGCCCTGATCAGGCCTTGCTCGCAACCTTGCCGATGGCCGCGATCAGGTCGCTGAAGTCGTAGGGCTTCATGACAGAGGGCTGGCCGCACTCGTCGAGGAAGCGGCGGGTTTCGTCGCGGGCGCGATCGCCCGTGACGAACACAAAGCGCTCGGCGAGCTGCGGCCGCTGCTCTTGGAGCTGCTCGTACAGCGCGCGCCCGCCGAGCCGCGGCATCTGGAGGTCGGTGACGACGGCGTCGAACCGGTCGCTCGCCGGCCCGAGCCGCTCGATCGCTTCCAGCCCGTTCTCCACCGCGACCACCTCGTGCCCTTCACGCTCGAGCAACAGGCGCATCGCCTGGCGGTTCACGGCGTCGTCGTCCACGACGAGGATGCGGAGCTTGGGGAGGGGAGGGGTGGACGGAGTGGCGCGCGCCAGCGGTGCGAGCACGCTCTTGGGAAGTGTGACGACGACTTCGGCGCCCCCCCCGCCGCGGGGCCGCAGCCGCAGCGTCCCGCCCGACGACTGTGCCAGAGCGCGCGCCAGCGCGAACTCGATTTCCCCGCCTCCGGCGCTTTGCGTGAATCGGAACGGCGTCACGAGACGCTGCTCCGCCTCGACCGACAGCGGGGCGCCCGAGTCCCACAAGGAGATGACGAGCGCCGGCCCGCCCTCGGTCACGCCGATCCGGAGCTCCCGCGGCGGCTGGCTGTCGCGCAGCCGCCGCAGTGAGAAGTCGAGCAGCTTCATCAGCATCTCGGTGAGCTGCGCCATCGGACACCCCACCATCGGCAGGTCGTGCGGGATGCTCCGCACCAGCTTGACGCCCAGCTCTTTGAGCGTGCCCTCGCGCTCGGCCAGCACGCCGTTCAGCACGATCGACGCGTCCGACGGCTCGGCCGCGCCGATCGGGTGCTGCGCCAGTTCGAGGAAGTGCTGGGTGATCTCCGCTGCCCGCCGCACCTCGCCGTGCAGCATCATGAGCGCGCGGGCGCGCTCGGGGTCGAGGGGGCTGCCGTGCAGCAGGTCGGCGAGCGCGCCGATCGCGGCGAGCCGGTTGTTGAGCGCGTTCAACACGTTGGCGGAGCCTTCGTCGAGCACCACGTGCTGCACCGGCGGCGGGGTGGGCGCCCGGGCGGCGGCGAGACGACCAGCGGCGACGGTGGCGCGGTAGCGCCCCATCAGGACACCGATGAACGCTCCGACCGCTGCGCCGAACGCGAACGCCACCCACAATTCCATGGCGTGTAAGGTATCCCCCGAAGGGCCCGAGGCCAAATGCTCCGCTTGATTACCACCCGGCGGAGTTCTAGCTTTCGCGACCCGCCCTGGTGGTGGAACTGGTAGACACGCTGTCTTGAGGGGGCAGTGCCGTAAGGCGTCCCGGTTCGAATCCGGGCCAGGGCATGCGGAGGAGCGAGATGTCCGTCGATCACGGCTTGGCCGCCCTGGTCGTCGTCGCTCTATACCCGCTGCTCCACGGCGGTCAATGGGCGAGACGGACGTGGCGGGGTAAGAGGCACCAACGCTACGCCACGGACCGTGGCTTGCAGTTTGAGCCGGAGCGCCGAGAGGAATGGACGCGCCATGCCTCCACCTCCACCCTCGGCCTCTTCTTGGAAGGGGATCGCCGTCGCTGGGGATTCACGATCACCGGCATGTACGGCGGTCGTACGTTCACGGCCTTCGAATATGAGTGGTACCCCAGCACCCACAGAGAGTGGCCGTCTCGAATCCGTGCCGTCCTGTGGGAGACCCCGGATGCGGTCTTCCCGAAGTTCTCCCTCACGCCCAAGGACCTGTGGACACGAGGCGCGGATTGGCTCTTGAGCTGGCTCGCTCGACCCGACGAGCGTGCCCTCTGGGCCGGCACCACCTCTGAGTTCGCTCGAGTATACGTACTTGCCGGCGACGATGCCGCGGCAGTCGGGGCGCTCTTCACACCTGAGATTCGTGCCTACTTCGTGGCCCACCTCGGACACTCGCTGGCGGGTGCCCAGAGGGAACTCATTTGGTGGCGTCACGGCTCGCTACCTGTTGGGGCGCGGCTGGAAGCGTTCCTGGCGGAAGGCGACGCCATATACAGGCGATTCGTCAGAGGTTGACTGCTTCGTGCGCCGCGGCCCGGCGGTGCCTGGAGGCCCCGCGTCCCGGGGTTGGGGTTAGGAGTGTGCGGACGCCATCTCCACCTGGATGCTGCGCCACTTCCCCTGGCGGAACCGCAGGACGCTCAGCGCGCAGCGCGTCATGTGGCCCAGTAAGATGGCCGTCCAGATATCGGCGGGGCGCAAGCCGCGCGTCGCTTGGAAGAGCGCGCACAGGCCGAGCGGCACGACGACCTGGGAGACGATCGAGATGAACAGGGGTGAGCGAGTGTCGCCCGTGCCCTGGAGGCCTCCGGTGTAGGTGAGCGCGACGGTGACGAAGAGCCCCGACATACTAAGGAAGCCGAGCAGCTGCACTCCGAGGCCGACGACGACCGGGTCGGTCATACCGAACAGCCCCAGCAGGGCGCGCGGGATCGTGATGAACAGCAGGCCGATCGCCGCCGCGACGCCGAGCCCGAGTCCCGCGGCGACGTGCACGCCGTGCACCGAGCGGTCGGGGCGGCCCGCTCCCAGGTTCTGACCCGCGACTGCGGCCGCTGCGCCCATCAACCCCACCGACGTCCACGTGATGAACGAGAACAGCTCGGTATAGCCGACCGCATAGGCGGCCTGGGCCTCGGCGCTCTGCGCCAGCGAGCCGATGAACCGCAGCAGCAACACACCCGCGACGTTCATCGCGATCCCCTGGAACCCGGTCGGGAGGCCGAAGCGGAACAGCGCCCGGATGATGCCCCAGTCGGGCCGCCAGTCCATACCGCGGTGCCACACGACCGGCAGCCTTCCCGAGAGCAACAAGTACACGGCGACGCCACTGATCACGAGGCCCGCCACCGTGGTGCCGACCGCGGCGCCGGCAGTGCCCAAACGGGGGAACGGTCCCATCCCCGTGATGAATGCCACGTTGCATGCGATGTTCAGCACGGTGAGCAGCACGCCCAACCGCAGCGGCGTGCGCGCGTCGCCTGCCGCCCGCAGGGCTCCCCCGACCATGAAGAAGAGCAGCATCCCGATGCTGCCGACGAACATGATCCGGAGGAACGGCAACGCCTCGGTGCGGACCGCGGGTGCAGCGTTCACCACGCCCAGGAGCGAGGGCGCGAGGAACCAGCCCAGCGGCGCCAGCAGCAATCCCCAGAGCGCCAGCGCCGCGAGGAAGGCCTGGTAGACGGTACGATTGACCTTCTCTGGCTCGTTGGCTCCGGCGAAGCGAGCCACGAGGACCCCCATCCCGCTGAACACCGACATGACGAACACGATTACGACGATGAAGATCTGGATGGCTACGCCGATGGCGGCGTTGCCGGCGTACCCCACGAAATGACCCACCAGGGCGTGATCGACCATGCCCTGGAGTCCGCCGATGAGATTCTGCAGCATCGTGGGCCAGGCGAGCATCCAGACGGCGCGAGCGAGCGGGCCCTCGACGATGGAGCGATCGAGCGGCTTACCTCCCCCGCTTGGCATCCAGGCTCCACGGCCCCGCGCCCGCGGCCGAGATGTAGAGCCAGACGAAGCAGCACAGCGCCGGGAGGACGCCGTTGTTGGCGATGGGCCAGAACCCCAGAGGAGCCGAGAACTGGAAGTAGGCCACCGCCATCTCGCCGGCGAGCACAAAGGCGATCGGACGTGTGAACAGGCCGAGGAGCAGGAAGGCCCCGCCGACGACCTCGAGGACGCCGGCGATCCAAAACTCGGACAGCGGCGTGGCGGTGGCTCCGTTTGGAGGCATCCCGATCGGGAAGGCGACGAGCTTCATCGTGCCGGCCTGAATGAAGATGAACGCGGTGAAGATGCGGAGCACGCTGAGCAGCCGCGGGGCCCAGCTCGACCACTTCGCGACGACGTTCGGGGCGGTCATGATGTGCACCTCCTCAGTGAGCCGTGGCGGCCTCTCCTCTTGAATCTGGCCTCTCCTCCTACGTCGAACGAGGCTCTAGGAAATCGACCTTACGTTTCGATGGCCGTGTCCAGGAGCGCTCGGCACCGCCGCAGCAGACGAGCGTCTCCCAAGTGCTCGGCGCACGCGGCGAATTCACTGGTAGGGCCGCGCCACTTGAGCTCGTCCATATCGCGGAACAGCGGCGCATCGGTCCGGAGTGTCGCCAGACGCTTGAACAGCAGCGCCAGATCGCGCTGCTCCCCGAGGACGGTGGGCGGGAAGTCCTCGATGACGCCGTGCTGGTTCAGGAGCCGGGCCGCGGTGACCGCACCGATCCCCGGAATGCCTGGATATCCGTCTGCCGCGTCGCCGACGAGGGCGAGGAAGTCCGGGATCAGCGCGGGATCCACCCCGAACTTCTCCCGCACGCCCGCCGCATTGCGGACCTGCTGCCCTTTGCGATCCACCTGTACGACGCGGTCCCCGCGGACGCACTGCGCCAGATCCTTGTCGGGAGTCCAGATGCAGACTTTCTCCACGCTCGCATCAGCCGAGGCGATGTGGGCCGCGGAGGCGAGCGCGTCGTCGGCCTCGAGCTCGATCATGGGCCATACGGCCACGCCCATGGCGGCGAGGGCGGCTTCGAGCGGGTGGAACTGCGCGAGCAGTCCCGGCTCGATGCCAGCCCCCGTCTTGTACTCGGACCAGAGCGCGTTGCGGAAGGACTCGATGACGTGGTCGGTCGCGACCCCGATGTGGGTGGCCCCCTGCTCGATCAGCTCCAATACCGAATGCAGCACGCCACCGACGGCGCCGAAGGGCTCGTCTTCGCCCTTGGTGAAGCGACGCCGGCCGTAGAACTGGCGGAACAGCTCGTACGTGCCGTCCACGAGATGAACGATCATCGTGCTGCCGTAGGTCTAACGGGCGGGTTCCTGGTACAGGCCGATCACGTTCCCCGCGGGATCCCGGAACCTCGCGGTTATCTCGGGCGCATCCGCGCCGATCGGTTGCACGAGCGCGCCGCCGTGGGCAACGACGGCGTCGATGGTCGCGGCCACGCTGTCCACCATGATGTAGACGAGCAGGCCCGGTTGCGACAACGCCGGTCGCCCCAGCACCCACGTGCCGCTCACCTGGCCGGTCGCGTCGTCGAACGCGGTGGAACCGTCTCCGCGCTTCCGGATCTTCCAGCCGAACACCTTGGCGTAGAACTCGGCCGAGCGCCGGATGTCGACCGCGGGAATCTCGATGTAGCAGATCTTGCCGTTCGTCGGGGCCGGGGGCATCAAAGCTCCTTTGGACCGTCGGGCGCCGCTCCGCCCGCGCACGCGGCGGCACGCGCGAGGAGCAGGTGGCGCTCGCGGGCGTTGCGCGTGAGCGAGGCCGCGCGCTCGAACTCCGCCCGCGCCTCGTCGAAGCGGCCCAGCTTGAAGAGGAAGTCGCCTCGCACGCTCGGCAGAAGGTGGTAGCTCGCGAGCGCGGGCTCTGCGGTCAGCGCATCGACGATTTCGAGGCCCGCCGCCGGACCGAATGCCATGGTGTACGCCACCGCCCGATTCACCTCCACGACAGGCGATTGCGTGAGTTGGGCGAGCGCATCGTACAGCGCTGTGATGCGGGTCCAGTCCGTTTCCTCCGGGGTGCGCGCTCGCGCGTGACAGGCGGCAATCGCGGCCTGGAGCGCGTAGGGACCGAGGGCGCCGGCGAGCTGCTCGGCTCGCTCGAGCGCTGCGAGCCCGCGACGGACGAGCAGCTGGTCCCAGCGCGCGCGGTCCTGATCGGCCAACAGAATTGGCTCACCCCGTGGGCCGACGCGCGCGTGCAGGCGCGACGCCTGGATTTCCAGCAGCGCCACGAGGCCGTGAACCTCGGGCTCCTCGGGAACCAGCTCGGCCAGAATCCGGCCGAGCCGGAGCGCGTCTTCGCACAGCGCCGGCCGCACCCACTCGTCGCCGGCGGTCGCCGAGTAGCCCTCGTTGAAGACGAGATAGATGACCTCGAGGACCGACGACAGGCGCGCCGTGAGCTCGGCCCCGCGGGGGACTTCAAACGGGACGCGTGCCTCGCGCAAGGTCCGTTTGGCCCGGACGATGCGCTGTGCGACCGTCGACTCCGGTACGAGAAACGCCCGCGCGATCTCGTCGGTCGTGAGCCCCCCGAGTAGCCGCAGCGTGAGCGCCACGCGCGCCTCCGTCGAGAGCACCGGGTGACAGGTCGTGAAGATCAGGCCCAACAGGTCGTCGCCGACGTGATCGTCGAGCGCCGCGTCGAGATCGCGCTCGGGGCTCTGTTCCCGGGCGCGCAGCTCGTGACCGACCTCTACGTGCTTGCGCTCGAGCAGCTTGCCGCGGCGAAACAGGTCGATGGCCCGATGCTTCGCGGTGGCCATCAGCCAGGCGCCGGGATTGTCCGGGACGCCTGACTCCGGCCAGCGCTCGAGTGCGGCGACGAGCGCGTCCTGCGCGAGATCCTCCGCGGTGCCGACGTCGCCCGTGATGCGCGTGAGCCCGGCGATGAGTTTGGCCGACTCGATTCGCCAGACAGCATCGATCGCGCGGTGGGCATCGGACGCCGTCATCGCTTGGCCTCGTTCTGCGCCATCCGCGCCCTGACGAGCTTCCGTACCAGCGCCGCGGGGAGGGGCTTGTCGACGGTGAAGCGGATGGTGCCTTTGGCGGTCTGGTACGATGCGAGCTCCTGCTTGAGCGTCTTCGTGAGGTAGGTGCTCATGAAGAGACTGCAGTGATCCTTGAACGCGGCGAAGCACAGCAGGGTTCCGTGGTACTTGAAACACGGCATTCCGTAGCTGATGACCTCGGTCGCCTCGGGCGCGGCGGCCTTGATCGTGTTGCGCAGCGTCTGGAGAGCGGCTCGCGGGGCGGGCGGGACCGCCCTGAGGTACGCGGCCACCGAGGCGAATTTCTTCATGGGACGAAGAACTCCTTCAGTACGGGGGCGAGCGCCGCCGCTGCTACGTTATGCGTCTGACCCGGCAGCCTGCGGAGTTGCGCGCCTGGGATGACTTCCGAGAGCCGCTGGGCCGCCTCGCGCAGCACCGGCATGCTCTTGTCGCCACAGATCACGAGCGCCGGCAGCGCGAGTGAGGCGGCCCGCTTGGCCGGTAACGAGAAGTCTCCCATGATCGCCGAGTCATAGGGGAGTGAGGGGGCCACCGCCTTGAGCTTGGACCACATCGGCAAGAAGCGGAACACCGCTACGAGCAGGCCGGGCATGCCGATGATGTCTTTCATATAGTATCTGACCGCATCGCCACGGCGGCCCTCCGCGATGAGCCGAACGAGCTGCGCCTGGTGGTCCGCGGGAGGCAGATGCGCAGGGGTCCCGACCATGAACGGTGGCTCGTACAACGCGAGCTTCCTGATGCTGAGGCCGTTCGCCGCCGCGTGGAGGGCGAGGACCGCGCCCGAGGACATCGCAAACAGGCATGCCGATCCCCCCGCTTGGCGAATCAAGGCGTCGAGATCCTCGACCTCGCGCTCGACCGCGTACGGCGCCGTGTCGCCACTGTCGCCGCGACCACGGCGATCGTACATGAGTACTGTGAAGTCCCGCGCCAGGTGCGGCGCCAGCTTCGGCATCGGCCCGAACGACCGACTGCAGAACGCGCCGTCGACCAGGATGACCGGCGGTCCCGCGCCCAGCTGATCGTAGGCGATCGAGGTCCCGTCGCGCGAGCGTACCAGTTTCATCGCACCTCTGGCAGATCCGCTATGGGGATGACCGGCCGGACCTCGATCGTGCCGCGATGGGCCATGGGAATGCGCGCGGCGATGGCGATCGCCTCGTCGCGATCGCTCGCATCGATCAGGAAGTAGCCGCCCAGCTGCTCCTTGGTCTCCGCGAACGGGCCGTCGGTCACCACGCGCTTGCCCCCCCGGACCCGGACGCTGGTCGCCGTCGCGGTGGGCTGGAGCGGGGCCGCGGCGACATACTGGCCCGCGACGTCCAGCTGGTGGGCCAGCTGCGTAGAGTCGCGGTAGCATTGCTCCCGCTCGCTCTCACTCAGGGCCTGCTCGTCCAGGTAGATCAACAGCATGTATCTCACGAATGTGCCTCCATACCCTGTTTAGGTCCTTCTCCGAAGGGTCCTCACCCCCTGTCCCCCTCTCCCTTCGGGAGAGGGGGAACGCCATAGGTCCCCCCTCTCCGGAACCGAGAGGGGGCATAGGGGTGAGGACTACCCTCCTGCGATCGCCCCAATCACGAGGAAGGGCTCCGCCCCCGCCGCGACCGCGTCGGGGAGCGGGGCATCAGGCGGGTCGTGGGTCAGGTCCCGCTCGCATGCAAAGAATCGCAGGAACGGCCGTCGTTGCGCGGTGCCGTGGTCCCGAATGGTCCCCCGTAGCATGGGATAGCGCGCCTCGAGCGCATCGAGCACCGACGTCCGCGTGACCTGTCCCGGGACGTCGAGCTGCACCTCGCCTTTGACCTGCGCCAGCGTTCGCAGGTGCGGAGGGAGCACAACGCGGATCATGGCAGCGTCTGGACCTCGACCGACAGTACGGCGGGAAGGTCGCGGACGATGGGCGCCCAGCTGTCGCCGGCATCGGCCGATGCGTACACCTGCCCGCCCGACGTGCCGAAATACACCCCGCACGGCTCGAGCGAGTCGACGGCCATGGCGTCGCGCAGCACGTTCACGTAGCAGTCGCGCTGCGGCAGCCCCTGCGTGAGCGCCTCCCACTCCGTGCCGCCGGAGCGGCTGCGGTACACCCGCAGCTTCCCGTCGGCCACGTAATGCTCGGAGTCGCTCTTGATGGGGACAACGTAGATGGTCTCCGGCTCGTGGGCGTGCACGTCGACCACGAACCCGAAGTCGGTGGGCAGATTCCCACTGACCTCACGCCACGAGTCGCCGGCGTCGTCCGAACGCAGGACGTCCCAGTGCTTCTGCATGAACAGCACGTTGGGCCGCGAACGGTGCAGCGCGATCCGGTGCACGCAGTGGCCGACCTCGGCGTTCGGATCGGGGATGTACTGCGAGTGCAGGCCGCGGTTGATCGGCTTCCACGTCTTGCCGCCGTCGTCGGTGCGGAACGCGCCCGCGGCAGAGATGGCGACGTACATCCGGCGCGGGTTGGCGGGATCGAGCAGGATCGTGTGGAGGCACATGCCGCCGGCGCCCGGCTGCCATTTGGGCCCCGTACCGTGACCGCGCAGCCCGGCGAGCTCCTGCCACGTTTTGCCACCGTCGCCCGTCCGGAATAACCCCGCGTCTTCCACCCCGGCGAACACCGTGTCCGGATCGGAGAGCGACGGCTCGAGATGCCAGACGCGCTTGAACTCCCAGGGGTGCTGCGTGCCGTCGTACCACTGGTGCGTGGTGAGGGGCTTGCCCGTTTCCGGCGACGCGTCGTAGACGAACTTATTGCTCTCGCCCTTCGGCATCTGGCCGGGCTCCATGGTCATTCCGCCGCCGGGCGCCTCCCACGTCTTGCCGCCGTCGCAGGAGCGTTGGATGATCTGTCCGAACCACCCGCTCGTCTGTGACGCATACAGCCGATTCGGGTCGGCGGGCGATCCCTTCATGTGATAAATCTCCCAGCCCGCGAAGTGCGGGCCGCTCACGTTCCACTGCTTGCGCTTGCCGTCCCCCGCCAGGATGAACGCACCCTTGCGGGTACCCACCAGCACCCGTACACCGCTCATGACTGACTCCTTTCATGACGTGCCCAACGAATGACGGCGGACAATCTACGCATTCCCCAGTGCGAGGAATACTAGTTGACGAATTTCGCACTCCCCTTCCCACGTCGGCTAGTGCAGCTTACCTCCCCGCGGCCTTCTGAACGTCGGGTGGAAAGTCCGAGATCTCCTGCACCTGGCGCACTTCGATAAGGTCGCCGTCCAGCATGGGCGCGCGCTTCGCCCATTCGATCGCTTCGGCTCGGGACTTCACCTGGATCATCCAGTAGCCGCCGAGCACCTCCTTCGCCTCGGTGAACGGCCCGTCGGTCACCTTCGTCTTGCCACCGGAGAAGCTTATGCGGGCGGCTTTGACAGGCGGGTGCAGCCCGTCGAGCCCGAGCAGGACGCCGGCCTTGGTGAGGGACTCGTTGTACTTGGTCATTTTGGCGACAAGCTCGGCCGGGGGCGCGAAGTCCGCCCCCGCCTTCTCGTACCCCTTCGGGATCACCAGCATCATGAATCGCATCGTGCTCAGTTCCTTTTGGTTTGGGTGCGCCGGGCCCATCCCGGCTTCATAGAAGCGTCGAACGAGGAGCCTCAGAATCGACACGCCGGCCCGACCATGCGCACCCCGCTGGGCTTATCGCCAGGCGACAGGTGCTTTGGGAGTCATGCCGCCCGAGCGAGCACCACGGCTCCGATCGTTATCACCGCCGCGCCGATCGCGCGGGCCAGGCGTTCGGGCCGGGGCCCCAGCCGCTCCGCCGCGATGGCGACCGCCACCGCTGCGACGACGGCGCTGTTCATCATCCCGCCGGCGAGCAGGACGGCCATCAGACCTACGCAGCACCGGCTGCAGTTCACCCCGTAGCGGACACCGTGCAGCAACGTCCCTGCGCTCCCACGGCTCTCCGGGGGGTCGCATGTGCGGCACAGCACGAGCTGGCGGGCCTTCCACGCGCTCAGCTGCACCGCCCCCGCGACGAGCAGCGCAGCGCCCGTGGCCAGCGGGACGAGCCGCGCGACCGCCGGCCACTCGAGCTCGGTACGGGCGACGGCGCTCCCGAGGGCGTAGACGGCTGCGCCGAACAGCGCCCACACGGAGAAGTAACCCACCCCCGCTAGGGCGGCGAGCTGGTTCCGCGGGATACTGGCGAGCATCGGCAGGAGCGGCGGCAACATCATCGCCACCATCATCACGAGCCACATCGCAACGAATCGGGCACCGCTGCCAGCCCAGGTCTGGGCCGGCATCAGTGTCCAGACCATCGACAGGGTCCAGCCGCCCGGCATCGCCATCCCGCCCGCCATGGAGCGGGACCAGTGGAGAGTCGCCGCCGCGCTCACCAGAAATAACAGCAGGCTGGTTCCGAGGAGCGGGCCGCGGCCTGACGGCGCGTCGGCCTCAGTCCTCATAGCGGTCGTGATCATCCTCGAGGACGGACAGAATGTTGCCGGCCGGGTCTTTGAACCACGCGATCAGCGGCCCGCCACGGAAGATGCCTCGTGCGTCGGTCTTGAGCGCGCCTTCGTCATACCGCTCGAAACGCACGCCGCGCTGCGTGAGGTCGTCTACCGCCTTCTCGATGTTATCCACTGGGAAGTTGAGGATGGTGAAGGTCGCCGGGGTGTGATTGGGCTTGGGGTACACCAGCACGGTGGCGCCACCCGCAAGGTGCAAATGCATCAAGCCGTGAGATTCAGAGATCTTCAAGCCTAGGGTGCGACCGTAGAACTGCTTCGCCTGTTGGATGTCGTTTACCGAGAAGCCGGAAAACGCCTTTGAGTCCGTCAGCATTGTCCTACTCCCTAGTGAGGGGACGGCTCGGGCTCGGAGGCCGAGCCCACATGCCGTCTAATGCGCGCGACCCGCATCGTTTGAACGCGCCCTGAGAGGGCGCGCTCGGCGCGCGCGTGCGCCCCTATGGGGCGCTACAAACCGCCGAATCTACACGCCGGATCGTCGAGGCGAAGGAAAGGGACCGTCAGATGTAGGTGAGCTCGCGGCCTAGGGCGGCGCACCGGAGCATGAGGGCGCCCCGGCTCATGTCGCCTCGCCCGATGAACTCCCGGGGAACGCGCAGGCGAGGTCCCAACACCTGTTTCAGCGGCTCCAAGTACTTCGCCGTCGCGATACTGCCGAGCAGCACGACAGCGTCTGTCGGGTGCAGGCGTTCGGCCAGGCGGGCGGCATCGCGCCGCAGCGGGCCGGTGTAGCGCCGATCGGCGGGATCGACCGGAATCCGGGCGATCGCCCGTAACCCGGCGAGATCAACGACGGTCCGGGGAGGACACAGCCCCCGACCCGGCACGATGACCTGAACGCCGGCGCAGTCGAGCGGCGGCTTGGCGAAGGCCGACGCATAAGCCAGCTTGCCCCGAAAGTACAGCCCGCTCATGAAGGTGAAGACCTCGCCAATGGTCGCACCGTCGCGCGATCGCAGCCGCTGCGCCAACGCCGAGCGGGCGTCCTTCCGCAGCAGGAACCCAGCGCGCTTGCCCGCGCAATTGGCGGGCGAGAGCAGGAAGATCTGGTGACCGGGCGACATATATTCTTTTCAAGCTATGCCGGAACTGCGCCGCACGGTACCGAAGCGCACGAGCGCCGAAGCCGAGCTGATCGTCGTCGCGGGGCACGAGATCGCCGTCTCGAACCCCACCAAAGTGCTCTTCCCGAAGCCCAAGTACACGAAGCTCGATCTGGTGCGCTACTACCTCGCCGTGGCCGAGGGAGCGCTGCGTGGGGCCGGCGGCCGGCCTAACGTGCTGGTGCGCTACCCCAACGGCATCACCGGGGAGTTCTTCTATCAGAAGCGCGCGCCGGAGTCACGCCCGCCATGGATCGAGGTCGTCACGCTGCGTTTCCCGTCGGGCCGCACGGCGGAAGAGGTCGTGCCGCGCGACGCCGCCGCGCTCGTGTGGCTCGCTAACCTCGCCTGTCTGGAGCTGCATCCGCATCCGGTGCGCACCGACGACCTCGACCATCCCGACGAGCTGCGCGTGGACTTAGATCCCGTGCCCGGCGTGAAGTGGCCACAGGTGCTCGCTGTGGCGGAGGTGGTCCGAACCACGCTGCACGAGTTCGGGCTCACTGGCTGGCCGAAAACGTCCGGCTCGCGAGGCATGCACGTCCTCGTGCGCATCGAACGGCGCTGGACCTTCGATGAAGTCCGCCGCGCGGCGTTGGCGCTAGCGCGCGACGTGGAGCGCCGCGCACCTACGCTCGCGACGAGCAAATGGTGGAAGGAAGAGCGCCACGGCGTGTTCGTGGACTACAACCAGAACGCCAAAGACCGCACCGTGGCCTCCGCCTACTCGGTGCGGCCCACGCCCGAGGCGCGGGTCTCGGCGCCGCTCAGCTGGGACGAAGTGGCGAGCGCCGAGCCGGCCGATTTCACGCTCGCCACCATGCCCACGCGCTTCGCCAAGCTGGGCGATCGCCACGCGGGAATCGAGCAGACTGCGGGATCGCTCGAGGGCTTGCTCGAGCTATCGGCGCGGCACGAGCGCGAAGGCCTGGGGGACGCGCCGTGGCCGCCGCACTTCAAAAAGCAGCGCGGCGAGCCCCCGCGGGTGCAGCCGTCCCGGGCCCGCGCTGCCAAGTACCCGCTGATCGAGATCGCGCGGGCCAAGCGCAAGCAGGACGCGCTCGCGGGGCTGAAACGCTGGAAGGCGCGTCACCCGAGAGCGGCCAAGTTTCTCGAGCCCGCCGACGTGCTGGTCGATTCCATGCGCGGCCGCTCGTCTACCTGGACGCGGATCCGCATCAACCTGCAGCACGTGCCGCCGAAACTCCGGCCGCGTCAGGAGCGCCGCGACCCGGACGAGAAGACCTTGGCGAGCTGGTAGGGACGCGCGACCTCGAGCTGGTCGTAGCGGCAGGCGGCGGGCCGCTTGTCCAGCCGCCAGCGCAGGAAAGTCGCGGCGTGGCGGAAGCGGTCGCCCTGCAAGTGGTCGTATTTCACCTCGCAGACGCGCTCGATGCGCAGCGGCTCCCACGAGAGATCCTTGCCGGCGCTCCA
>Ga0209266_1000776_pt1 | contig 23216 bp, 18 predicted proteins | sample GraSoiAngelo_132_FD_185889 | JGI IMG/M metagenome (GOLD analysis project Ga0209266, IMG submission 185889) | Grasslands soil microbial communities from the Angelo Coastal Reserve, California, USA - 14_0929_02_40cm (SPAdes) (version 2) | ecosystem: Environmental > Terrestrial > Soil > Grasslands ...
CACACCCGTGCCGCCTTCACGAGCTCGCGCCGCTTGGCTCCAGTCACCGCTTCGAGCGGGCTCCCGAACACGTCACCGCGCCGGGTCTTCACTTCCACGAACGCCACCAAGTCCCCTCGCCGCACGACGAGGTCGATCTCGGCGCGACCCGCGCGAAACCGGTGCGCTACGACCGACCAGCCGCGGGACAGCAGGTAATGAATCGCTCGCTCCTCGCCTGCGAGCCCCCGCTTCTGCCGCTCATCCGTCCACTGCGTCGGGTCGCTGCGGAGGCCGCTTTTCACGCAGGCAACCTAGCGGGGCGCCCAGGGGCGACGTAGCCAAATCTCTGCCGACGGTGCCCTAAGAATGCGGAATGCAGAGTTGCAATGGAGGATCGTTCGCTGAGCGACGCTCAGGTTTACATTCCCCGTTCCGCATTCCGAATTCCGCATTAGGTGCTCCCGCAAATCTCATCCAGCTCCTCGAGCCCCACCAGCACATCCCGCGGTTTGGAGCCGTTCGCCGGGCCAAGGATACCCGCCTGCTCCAGCTGGTCAATGATGCGCGCCGCGCGACCGTACCCGATGCTCATGCGGCGCTGCAACAGGGACGTCGAGCCCAGCTGGTTCTGGATGCAGACCTCGGCAGCCTGGCGGAACAGCGTGTCGCGCTCCCCCGCGGCTCCCTCCTCGCCCGTCCCCCGTCCCTCGTCGCGCGCCTCGGCCTCCTCGATCGCGGCGATCTGCTCGACGATCTGCCGTCTCGCCTGGTCTGCCGCTCCGGCGGCCGCGCGTCCCCGGTACCACTCCATCAGCCGCTCGGTCTCCTCGGTCGAGATGAACGCCCCCTGGATGCGAACCGGCTCGCTCTTGCCCGGCGGCAGGAACAGCATGTCGCCGTTGCCAAGCAGTGTCTCCGCTCCGTTCTGGTCCAGGATCGTGCGACTGTCCACCTTGGCCGACACGCGGAAGGCGATGCGGCAGGGGAAGTTCGCCTTGATCAAGCCGGTGATCACATTGACCGATGGGCGCTGGGTGGCGAGGAGCAGGTGAATCCCGATGGCCCGGGCTTTCTGGGCCAGCGTCGCGAGCGGCGTCTCGATCTCTCCCTGGACCGTGAGCATGAGGTCGGCCAGCTCGTCCACGATCAGCACGATGTAGGGAAGGACGCCCCCGGTGTACTCTGCGTCGAACGGCAGCTCACGCTGCAGACCAGCTCGGGTGGCCAAGGTTTCCCGCGGACCCTTGAGCGGCCTCTTCTGCTCGACCTTGCGATTGAAGTCCGCGACGTTCCTCGCGTGATTCGCGTGCAGCAAGCGATAGCGGCGCTCCATCTCTCCCACGGCCCACTTCAGCACGGTCGCAGCCTTGTGGTTGTTGGTCACCACCGGATGCCCGAGGTGTGGCAGCGACGCGTACATGGAGAGCTCGACCATCTTGGGATCGATCATCAGGAGCCGCAGCGTCTCGGGCGGATGCGTGTAGATCAGGCTCGTGATGATGGTGTTGATGCAAACCGACTTCCCGGACCCGGTCACGCCGGCAATGAGGAGGTGCGGCATCTTGGCGAGGTCGTCGACCACCGCATCGCCCTCCAGATTTCGGCCCAGGGCCGCGGGGAGCGTGCGCTGTCGCCGCTGATATTCCGGGCTCTCGATCAGCTCCCGGATCGTCACCATCCGCGGAGTCGGGTTCGGCACTTCGATCCCGACGGCCGCTTTTCCGGGGATCGGGGCCACGATCCGCAGGCTCGCCGCCCGCATCGCGAGCGCCAGGTCGTCGGCCAGCGCCGCGATGCGCCCCACCTTCACCCCGGGCCCCGGCGCCACTTCGTACTGCGTGACCACGGGGCCGACCGTGCGCCCGGCGATCGCGCCCTCGACGCGGAACGTCTGCAGCGTCTCGATCAGCTTGTGCCCCATCTGCTCGATCTGCGCCGCGCCCGCGTCTGCCTCATCCACCGAACCGGCTGTGAGGAGGTCGATCGGAGGAATGAGCGCGCCGGCAGGAACGGGAGGCGGGAGACGGGAGGGGGGAGGCATGGGTTTGGTGCCGCGGGCCTTCGCCGCCTTCAACGCCGCGACGGTGCGGTCCCGCCCGGTCTCGCTGGACTCGGGCGCGCGGGCGGGCTGGTCCGGCTTCGGAGGACCTCGCGTGCCCGCCCTCGCCTCCCGCCTCCCGTCTCCCGTCTCCCGGGTTCTTAAGGCGATGAGCGGATGCCATCCGACCGTGAGGATCCCGAGCGCTGACAGGGCGAACAACCCCACCAGCGCACCCCCGGCCGTGCCCAGCGCGCCATGCACCAGGGCGGCCAGGTACCCGGGGAACAGCCCCACGAGCCGTTCCGTCCGGCTCCATCCCGCGTATTCGGCGGCGAGGTCCGCTACCCTGATGCCCGTGCCCGTGCCGATGCCATACGGCAGCAACACGACGAGACCAAACCCCAGCGCCGCGGTGCGCAGCGCCGACAGGTTGCCGAGCCGGCCGAAGGCGGCGAGCGCCCAGGCGACGCCCAGCGCCGGCAGGAGCACTGCCCCGACGCCCAGGAGTTTCCAGAGCCCGAGTCCGAGCCTACTCCCCCAGCTGCCCGTCACCGGAGTGCCCAGGAGGGTCAGGCCGAGGAAGACGCCGACCGCGAGCGCCCCGATCCCGATCAACTCCTGGCGCCCCCGCGGGTTCATGTGATACGCCGCTCCGCGTACTGGGGGACGACGCCGAAGCGATCCTGTTTCGCGGCGAAGGCGACGTCCTCGCCCAGGTTCGCCTCCACCAGCTGGCGCGCCGCGGCTGTGTCCTCGAGCGCCTCCGCCCAGGTGCGGTACAGGGGCGTGAGCGCCAGCGCCGCGGTGGTCGCCTCGTTGAGGTCGAGCTTTCGGATCCCCTTCTTCACGGCCTTGACGAGGCGTCCCGCCATGTAGGCATCCTCGAGGGCGAACTGGCGCTCGCGCCCGGCGCACACGATGACCAGGTCGCCCCGCTCCACGAGAGCCTGGCGTGCGCGCTCGACCAGGGCTTTGAAGTTGACGGGCGCCCCCAGGAGCACCGGGTCGCCGCCCTGGGCCGCGACCAGGGCCGGAGTGCCGTTGGTGGTGGCGAGCACGATGGTCTTGCCCGCCACCACCTCCGGCGTCATCTCCCGCGGCGAGTTGCCGAGCGCGAAGCCCTCGATCTTGACGCTCTTGCGCTCGCCCGCGAGCAGCACGCCGTCCTTTTCGAGGTTGGAGGCCAGCCGGACCGCTTCTTCCGACGTGGCGGCGGGGATTACTGCCTTGGCCCCGTTGGCGAGGGCGGTCACCACGGACGTCGTAGCCCGGAGCACGTCGATGACGACGACGCCCCGGCCGCTCACGTCTCCCGCGTTGAAGCCGAGTGGGGTGAAGTAGACGTCGATTCTCATTCTTGGCCGGTGAGCAGCTGCGGCGCGCGTTCGAGGAACTTCGTGTCCACCCGGCCCGCGACGAAGTCCGGGTGGCGCATGACCCGACTGAGGAATGGAATGGTCGTGGTCACGCCTTCAATGATAAACGAATCGAGCGCCTGGCGCATACGGGCCAGCGCTTCGTCGCGCGAGTTGCCGTGTACGATCACCTTGGCGAGCAGCGAGTCGTAGAACGGCGGCACCGTGTAGCCCGCGTAGATGTGCGTGTCCACCCGCACGCCCGGCCCGCCCGGCGGATGGTACGCCGTCACGACCCCAGGCGACGGCTGGAAGTTGCGCGCCGGGTCCTCCGCGTTCACGCGACACTCGATGGCGTGGCCGCGCAGTCGCTGCCCGTTCATCACGAACGACAGCGGCTCCCCCGCGGCCACCCGGATCTGCTCCTTCACGAGATCAAAGTTCGTGCACATCTCGGTGACCGGGTGCTCGACCTGGATGCGGGTGTTCATCTCCATGAAGTAGAACGAGCCGTCCTCGTCGAGCAGGAACTCGACGGTCCCCGCCCCCACGTACCCGATCTCCGACGCCAACCGCACCGCCGCCTCCCCCACGTCCTCGCGCAGCGTCTGGTCCACGGCCGGGCTCGGCGCTTCCTCGATGAGCTTCTGATGGCGGCGCTGCACCGAGCAGTCGCGCTCGCACAGGTGCATCACTCTCCCGTGGTTGTCCCCCATCACCTGGATCTCCACGTGACGCGGGCGGCTCAGGTATTTCTCGAGGTACACCTCGTCCGACCCGAACGCCGCGAGCGCTTCCTGCTTGGCGAGTCCAAACGACTGGGTGAACTGGTCCTCGTCGGCCGCGACCCGCATCCCCTTCCCGCCCCCGCCGGCCGCGGCCTTCACGATCACCGGATACCCGATCTTCGCCGCGACCTTGAGCCCGGCGTCCGCGTCGGCGACGAGACCCGGCGAACCGGGCACCGTGGGCACCTTGAGCTTGTGCGCCAGCTTGCGGGCGGCGGCCTTGTCCCCCATCTGGCGGATCTGCTCGCCCGTGGGACCGATGAAGGTGATGTTGGAAGCGCGGACGGTGTCGGCGAATTCGCCGTTCTCGGCGAGGAACCCGTAGCCTGGGTGGATGGCGTCGGCGCCCGTGATCTCCGCTGCCGCGATGAGCCGGGAGATGTTGAGGTAGCTGTCACGCGCCGGCGGTCGGCCGATGCAGACGTCGTCGTCCGCGAAGCGGACGTGCAGCGACTCGCGGTCCGCCTCGGAATACACGGCCACGGTCGCGAGGCCCAATTCCTTGCACGCGCGGATGACCCGCAGGGCGATCTCCCCGCGGTTCGCGATGAGAACCTTTTTGAACATCAGGGCGTCAGATCGATGCTGCCCGCGGTCGCTCCCGCCGAGCCGCCGAACGCCTTGCTCGCCGCGGAGTCGACTCCCGAGACCTTCAAGGCGAATTCGCTGGGGTTGGTGGCGTAGAAGACAGCGCTCTCGTAACTGATCACGCCCGTCTGGTACCAGTGGAACAGCGACTGATCGAAGCTCTGCATGCCGTACTGGATCGAGCCGTCGGCGATCAGATCGGGGATGCTGAGCTGCTTGGAGAGGTCCCGGATGTTGTCCTGCACCGCCGCGGTGTTGATGAGCACCTCCGCCCCCGGGACGCGGCCCCGCCCGTCCCGGCGCGGCACCAGCCGCAGCGATACCACCGCCTGGAGCGCCGTCGAGAGGAGGTGCCGGATCTCATCGTGCTGGTGTGGCGGGAAGAACGAGATCACCCGGTTGATCGTCTGCGTGGCGTCGGTCGTGTGGAGCGTCGAGAACACCAGGTGGCCCGTGTCGGCCGCCTTGAGGGCCGTGTCCAGCGTCTCCATGTCGCGGATCTCGCCGATCAGGATCACGTCCGGGTCCTGCCGCAGCACGTGGCGCAGCGCCGAGTTGAACGACAGCGTGTCGTTCCCGACCTCGCGCTGCGAGATGTTCGCCAGGTTGTCGCGGTGGAGGAACTCGATCGGGTCTTCGATGGTGATGATGTTGACGCGCCGGTTCAGGTTGATGTGGTTGATCAGTGCCGCGAGCGCCGTTGATTTGCCGGAGCCGGTGACCCCCGTCACGAGCACGAGACCGCGTGGCCGCGCCGCGATCTCCTCGAGCACCGGCGGCAGGTTGAGCTCCCGCAGCGTCTTGACCTCGTAGGGGATCGAGCGGAACGCGAACGCCACCGTGCCCCGCTGCTGGTACACATTGGTCCGGAACCGGCCGACCCCCGGTACGCCGATGGCGAAGTCCGCCTCCTTGTGCTCGGCGAACTCCTTGACCTGGCGTGGCGTCATGATCTGCTCGGCGAGCGACTTCAGCTCCTCAGGCTTGAGCGGCTGCGTCTCGAGGGCCACGAGCTCGCCGTTGACCCGGATCGTGGCCGGCCGGCCGACCTTGAGCAGCAGGTCCGAGCCGTTGCGCTGGACCATGTGCGTGATCGCCTGCTTGAAGTTGAACGCAGCACCGTGCGGGGCGTCAGCCATGGGGATCGACTCGGAAGAGGGTCTGTCCGAATTCCACGGGTTGGGCGTTCTCCACGAGCACCTCCCTGATCACCCCTGGGACCTCGGACTCGATCTCGTTCATGATCTTCATCGCTTCAATGATGCACACCATCTGCCCGGGGGACACCCGCGTGCCGACTTTCACGTAGGGCTCCGCGCCCGGCTCGGGGGCGGAGTAGAACGTCCCCACCATAGGGGACTTGATCTCGAGCAGGGCCACCCCCGCGGGGGCGCCGCCCCCCTCCCGCCTCCCGCCTGCTGCCTCTGCCGTCGCGCTGGAAGACGGGCCCGCCAGGGGGACAACCGCCCGCTCCGCCACTACCACGTGCTCCCCACCGGTGTTCGTCGGATGCCCCGCCCGGGAGACGCGGACGGCCGTCCACGCCCCGAGCCACCCCCGCCGCACCTCGATCGCGCCGAGCTCCGGCGAGTCCTTGAGGATCTGCACCAGACGCGCGATGATGTCGAGGTTCATTGCACCATACAGTATCCGGGAAAGCCCCCCTACACCAGTTCCGCCAGATCCGTGCGCCCGTCCGTGAGCAGCACGGGCCCCTCGCTGGAGAGGTGCACGTCGTCCTCGATCCGCACGCCTCCCTCGCCCGCCAGGTACACTCCCGGCTCGATTGTGACGACCGCGTGTGCGGGCAGAGGTTCGGCGCTGGTTTTCGACAGCCGCGGCGCCTCGTGCACTTCGAGCCCCAGCCCATGCCCCAGGGAATGCCCGAAGGCATCGCCGAACCCCCGGGCCTCGATCAGCTCCCGGGCGAGCGCGTCGGCGTCGCGGCCCGTCATGCCCGCTCGAACGCCCTCGCGCGCTCGCAGCTGTGCACCGCGTACCAGCTCGTATTGTGCGCGCTGCCGCTCGCTCGCGCGACCCCCGACCACGACGGTGCGGGTAACGTCCGCGCAATAGCCGTCCACTTGAGCGCCGAAGTCTAGCAGCAGCCACTCCCCCGCCGCCACCGTGCGCTGGCTGGAGCGTGCGTGCGGCAACGCGGTGCGGGGACCCGACGCCACGATAGTGGGAAACGGATGGCCCTCGCTCCCCCGGCGCCGCAGCTCCCCCTCGAGCAACCCCGTGATCTCGAGCTCACTCATCCCGACGCGCACCTGAGTGAGCGTCGTCGTGAGCGCCTCGCCTGCCAGAGCGGCCGCGCTGCGGATCGCTGCGACCTCGCCTGGGTCCTTGCTCGCGCGCAACCGCTCCACCAGGTCGCCCGTCGCCTTCCAGCGCCAGGCCTTCCCCGCCTGCGCCAGCCGCTCCGCGTCCTTCACCGCGAGCGCGTGCGCTTCGTAGCCGATCCAGGCGAGTGGCCCGAGCGACGGCAGCTCGCGGAACAGCCGGTCCCAGACGCTCGCGCCGTCCACCTCGACCCGCGCCACGGCGCCCGCCTCGGCACGCGCCTGCTCGTCGTAGCGGAAATCCGTCACCAGTAGCAGATCGGCGCGCGTCGCGACGGCGAGCGCCGCCGAGCCACTGAACCCAGTCAGGTAGCGGATGTTCGCCCGCGACGTGACCAGGAGCGCATCCACGCGGCGTGACGCGCGTGCCGCGGCTCAGCGGCCATCGCGGGACGCGAGATGCTTGACCAGCCCCTCAAGTCCTAGCCGGTAGCTCTCCGCGCCGAACCCGGTCACGACGCCCACGGCAAGGTCGGCGAGCAGCGAGTGACGCCGTTCGGGCTCGCGGGCGAAGATGTTCGACAGATGTACCTCGACGAACGGCACCCGCACGGCGAGCAGCGCGTCGCGGACGGCGAGACTCGTGTGGGTGAAGGCGGCCGCGTTGATGACCGCCCCGTCGGCCCGACCGCGGAGCCCCTGGATCGCTTCGACCAGCTCGCCCTCGTGATTGGTCTGCGTCCAGCTGCATTCGACGCCGAGCGCGCGCGCCCGCTCGCGGGTCGCCGTTTCGACCTCGCGCAGCGTGGCGCGCCCGTACACGTCCGGCTCGCGCTCCCCCAGCAGATTCAAGTTCGGGCCGTTCAGGACGGCGATGTGCACTAGCCCTTTAGGCCCTTGAGCCACGCCTGGAACTGGTCGAGGTCACCGTGCTCTTCGACCGGCAGCTTGGGGCGCCGACCCGAGGCGCTTACCGAGGAGGGGGACCGGCTCGCGGCTGGCGGCGCGCCCGCCCCCGTGGCGCCCTCGGCCCCGCTTCCACTTCCGCTCCCAGTGCCGAAGAACTCGTCGAAGGAAAAGCCCCCCGTCTGTGTCACCGACGCCGCGGGGGACGGGGGTGCGGGCGCGGGTGGGAGCGACGCGGACATCGCGGGGGCGTCAGGGACGGACGAGGAACGGCCACTGTCGTCACCGAACACCTGATCGAGCGAAATATTGTCCGCCGCAGCGTACGTCGGCTGGCCACCCCCAGGCTCGGCTTCCGCCGACGGCACGCCGAAAGCGGAGTCGAAGGGCGACGCCCCTGCGGTCGGGGCAGCGCCGCCGGGCCGGGCCGCGAGGATCGCTCGCAGAAACGCCTGCACGGTAGGCCCGGTGGGAGCAACCCCCTTCCCCCTTCCCTCTTCCCTCTTCCCCCGTCCGGACAACGCGTCCACCCGGGCTCGCAGCCGCGCATCCGCGGGGCGCCGGGCGAGGAGCGCCTGGTAGACGCGGAGCGCCTCCTCTTGGTGGCCCTGCTTCAGGTAGAGCTCAGCCATGGTCTCGGTCAGTACCGGTTCGGCTCGGGACAGAGCGGCGGTGTCGACCGCTCCGTCGTCATCCGACAGCGTCACCGCCGCCGCGACGGGCGTCGAAGCGCGCGGGGGCGCGGGCGGGGGCGCCGGCACTGGCGGGGGCGTCGGCCGGCGCGCCGGCGCAGGACGCGGGGCCACATCCTCCGGCAGGATGAGCGGGAGATCCACGGTCGGCAGCTCGTCTTCTTCAGGCTCGGGCCTGGGAGGCCGGCGCGGGGGCGGCGGGGCGGCCCTGCCGGGCGAGGCCGACGGGTCGAGCTTGAAGATCCCACTCCCCTCGTACTGCGTACGCGCCAACCCCTCCACCACCACGTCGGACGGCTTCAGCACCACCTCTTCCTGCACCTCGAGTCCCTCGGCCTTGGCGGCGTCGTGCGCCACGGCGTTGAAGTCCAACGTGCCGTCGAAGGTCTCGAGATCGCCGGCGGGCGCCGGCGCCGGGGCGGCGGGTGTCACGGGCTGAACCGACGTGTGCTCCACGACGAAATCCGGCTTCGGGATCGCGGCCGTCGCTGCCTCGCTCAACCCGGGCACCGCCGGGGCGGGAGCGGTGGGTTTTGCCACCGGCGGACTTTGAGCGGCCTTCCCCTTCGCGACCGCGAGCGCCTCGGCGGCATCTCCGTTCATGGGATCCGCCGCGAGCAGCTTGGTCAGCCAGATGACTGCGTCGCTGAACCGCCCGCTACGCTCGGCGAGGTCAGCCAAGACCTTGAAGGCGATAACGTTTTCGGGATCGAGCTCCAGCACCTTGCGGAAGACCTGGTCCGCAGCCACCGCGTTCTTCTGGTCGATGAGGCAGCGGCCGTACACGATATGGGCGCTGACATAGTCGGGATGCCGTTCCAGCCCGCTCTTGCACAGCTCAATGGCCTGATCTACTTGTCCTGCTTTGCGATAGGCGTCCGCCAGGGGCGCGAAATTGCGCCCTTTGGGGTTCTCGGCGTAGCGCCGCTCGAGCTTTTCGATCTCGCTGGTGTACGGCACAGCCTAAGTCTTTGTGGGAATTGGACGAAGATAGTGATCGCCCGGGTTTGCTGTCAATCGGAAACGCGCGTCGTTGCTTGAGTTTGCTTGTTGTGGTCTTTACACTTATGGCCCCTTTCCACCCTCACGACGCGGGAGTTGCAGTGCCATGATGCGCTCGATGCGGGCGATCACGAAGCCCGTCTTCTGGGTCGTCGCAGTGACCTTCGTTGGCTGGCTCGCCTACGGACAGGTTACGGAGATCCTGGGCGGCAGCCGGGACACGGTTCTCAAAGTGAACGGCCGCGAGGTGCGCCTGCAGGAGTACGATGCGGCGCGGCAAGCCGCATTCGAGCAGGTCCGGCGCCAGGCGGGTGGCAGACTCACCCGCGAGGAGGAGCAGCAGGTCGAGAATCAAGTTGTGGACGAGCTGACCCAGACCCTGCTGCTCGAGCAGCAGTACCGCAAGCTCGGGATCACGGTGTCTGACCAGGAGCTGATCCGAGCCGCGCAGAGCGCTCCACCCCCCGAAGTGATGCAGAGCCCCGAGTTCCAAACCAACGGCCAGTTCGACATCTCGAAGTGGCAGCGCTACCTCGCGAGTGCTTCGGACCCCCAGTTCCTGCGCTCGCTCGAGGCACGATACCGCGAGCAGATCCCCCAGGTGAAGCTGGCGCAGTATCTGACCGCGGACGTCTACGTGCCCGACGCCAAGCTGTGGCGCATGTATCGCGATCAACACGAGTCCGTGACCGTCGCTCTGCTGGCGATCCGGCCCGAGCAGATCCCGGATCAGGACGCACCCGTTACGGACGCGGAGCTCGAGCAGTACTACGAGGCACACAAGACAGACTTCAAGCGGCCAGCGGTGGCGTTCCTGAGCTTCATCGCGCAGCCGCGGCTGCCCGACGCCGCTGACTCTGCCGCGGCGCTGGCGCATGCGCGCCGCGTGCGCCAGGAGGTCGCGGGGGGCGGGGTGAGCAAGTTCGAGGACGTCGCAAAGCACGAGTCGGCGGACACCGCAAGCGGCTCCCGCGGGGGTGACCTCGGATGGATCAGGCGAGACGAGCGGGGGTTCGACCCCGCGTTCCTCGCGGCGCTCCGGACGCTCCACCCGGGGGAGCTGAGCCAGCCCGCTCTGTCGAGCTTCGGATACCACATCCTCCGCGTGGACGCGGCGCGGGGCGACTCGCTGCACGTGCGCCACATCCTGATTCCCCTCGAGCCTCAGGGTAAGCATCTCGAGTACGTGGAGTCGCGCGCCGACACGCTGGACAAACTCGCGGCAGAGCGGCCGGACGGGAGTGTGCTCGATACGCTGGCGCGCGCGCTGAGACTGCCGCTCGGCCACGCTCCCCCGCTCGTCGGGGGGGAGCGGATGCTGCTCGGGCAGTACATGATTCCGGACGTGAGTGTGTGGGCGTTCGAGGCGCGTGTCGGCGAGACGAGTCCCGTGATCGAGGCCCGCCCGGCGTACTACGTGTTCCGCCTGGACTCGCTCGTGCCCGCCGGGACCCCGCCGCTCTCCGAGATCCGCGCGCAGGTGCTGGACGCCGCTCGCCTGGTGAAGAAGCGGGAGGTCGCCGCGCGCCGGGCCGAGCAGATCGCGCATGAGCTGGGCAGCGCGCGCGACCTGACGCAGCTGGCCGCCGCGCACGGCCTGACGGTGCAGAAGGTGGGACCGTTCACCCGTCTCGCCCCGCCCGCGATCCTGCAGGACAACCCACTCGCGGTCGGCGCCGCATTCGGGCTACGGCCCGGTGCGCGCTCCAGCCTGATCCGGGGGGCGACGGGGTACGCGTTGCTACAATGCCTCCGTCGAACGACGGCCGACTCGACTGCGTGGCTGAAGCAGAGGGATGCGCAGCGGGAGAATGTGTTGGCGCCCACGCGCCAGGCGCGGATTCAGGCGTTTCTGGCCGCGCTCAAGACGCGGGCAAAGATCGTGGATCGCCGCAAGGAGGTCTTCGCGGCCCGCTCGGCCGGTAGCTAGGCTCAGTCGATCAGCCGTCGCGGGCGCGCACCTTCTGACGTGCGCGGCTGCTCCTGCCCCTCCTCGACCGCATGGCGCGCCTCGTTGAGCGCGCGCTGAAAGTCGCGCAACCCCTTCCCGACGAGGCGACCCGCTTCGGGAAGGCGGTGCGCGCCCAGGACCAGCAGCGCGATGACGAGGAGGAGAAAGAGCTCGCCGCCGCTCACACCGCTACTGGTTGAGCCGCTTCGGCTCGCCGCTGGAGGGGACCGAGGAGGATGCTGGAGGGGAGGCAGGAGGCTGCACGCCGCGTGATTCCGGGCGGTCGTCGACCGCACCTTTCAGGCTGCGGGTGAACTCGCGGATGCCCTGACCCAGCGACGACCCGATCTCCGGAATGCGCTTCGCGCCGAACACCAGGACCACGATGAGCAGCAGGATCAGGATGTGGCTGAACGACAGGTCCCCGAACATAGACGCCTCGTTTCAGAAGAGCGAGCGGGCGACGAAGTAGGCGATGGCGACGCCTACCAGGGCCAGCAGCGACACGTCGAACCCGATCGGCCCGAGCGTAATCGACACCACCAGGAGATCGAGGTGCACCGGCCCCAGGGTCGGCGTCACCGCTGTCGTGAAGAACTCCCGAGCGGCGCCCTGCGGCAGGTAATGCCGCAGCAACGCATGGAGAAACCCGCCCAGCACGAAGCCGGTCGCCAGCACTCCAAAGTAAAATAGCGGGCGCCGCGGGCCTTGCGCCACGGCCTAGCTGCGCCGGTCCACGGCATAGGCGATGCTGTCGCGGAGCGCGTCCCGCGCCGGCGACGGGGGCAGGAGGTCGAGCTCCGCCTCGGCCTGCTGGGCGCGCCCCTGCGCGCGGCGCCGCGCGTACTCGAGCCCGCCCGCCGCCTCGACCGCCCGGATCACCGCGGCGACGATCTCGTCCGACGGCTCGGGGGCTTCCATGAGCCGCACCACGAGCTGGCGCTTCGCCGGCGTCATCCGGCCCAGCGCCGCGATCAGCGGCAACGTGACCTTGTGCTCCTTCAGGTCGAGTCCGGAGGGTTTGCCCGTGACCGCTTCGGTCTGCGTGTAATCGAGCAGGTCATCGGTGATCTGGAACGCCATGCCGAGGTGAAGGCCGAAGCGTGCCAGCGCCGCCCGGTGGTCGGGCGCGGCCCGCAGCGCCCCGACCTCGCACGCGCCCGACACGAGCGAGGCGGTCTTCGCACGGATCAGCTGGTCGTACTGCTCCTCGCTGTAGGCCAGCCGATCGTGCGCCTCGAGCTGGCGCATCTCCCCCACCGTCATCTCATTCGTGACGCGGCCGAACACGCGCAACGGCTCCAGGTCGCCGAGGTTAACGAGCTCGATGATCGCTCGCGAGTAGAGGTAGTCGCCCATGATGACGGCGACCTGGTGCGAGAACAGGGCGTTGATCGTCGGCATGCCGCGCCGCAGCACCGAGTGATCCACGGAGTCGTCGTGCACAAGGGTCGCGAGGTGGATCAGCTCGACCACCGCCGCCAGCGTCGTGGCCCGCGGCTCGGCGACCTGGGCGGCCCGTTGGCTGAGGAGGAGCAGCGTCGGGCGGAACAACTTCCCCTTCATGCGGAGCAGGTGCTCGTTCGCGGCCGCGATGATCGGGAAGTCCCCCACGATGATGCGCCGCAGCTCAGCCACGATCTCCTCAAGCTCGACGGCGATGGGGCGCTGGATCTCCCCGAGCGAGACGCGCGCGACCTGCTCCTGCATCACCACTACTTCGCCTTGGCGAGCGCCTTCACGCGCTCGCCCACATCCCTGAAGCGGATTTCGACGGCGAACACGCGCCCGTACAGCTCTCGCGCCTCGACTTTCTTGCCCTGGCCTTCCAGCGCACGCCCCAGCCAGTACAGGACGCCGAGGCGGTCCTGGTCGCCCGACGCCGGGAGGTCGAGGCCGCGCCGCAGGATGGACTCCGCCACCACGAGCGCTCCCTTCTCCAGAAAGCACGCCCCCAGGGCTTCCGACGTCTTGAGCTTGCCCTCGGGTGCCCGCAGCGCCTTCTGAAACTCGGTGATCGCTTCGTCGAGGAGACCCATCTCCTTGAACGCCACACCCAGGTCGTAATGCGACTGGAAATCGGCCTCGTCGATGTTCTCGTCGATCCCCTGCTTGAAGCGCGCGAGCATGTCGTGGAAGTCCTTCTCCTCGTCGCCGGTGGGCTCTTCGTCGGCGACCTTCATGCGCGTGTCGCGCGTGGGCTGGTCGTCTTCCAGGATGATGGCGCCGAGGTCGACGAAATCGCCCTCGGCCACCTCAGCGCTCGTCAGCTCGGCCGCCTCGTCGCGCACCGTCAGCTTCGCGTCCCGCGGCGCGGTCCGGGTCTCCTTGACCTTGTCCTTGGGCTTCGGGGCGGGTGCCCGGGACCCCGCCGGCGCGAGCATCGCGAGCGCGGCCTGGGCGCGCTCGTTCGAGCGATCGTGCTCGGCAACGCGCTGGTACACCGCCCGCGCCTTGTCCGGGAGGTCGCTCCGCAGCAGCGTGTCCGCGAGCTCCAGATACGCGTCCACCAGGCTCGCCTTGTCGCCCGACTTGAACGCGTACTCCACCTGCTTCTGGCGGTGCCGCACGCTGTTCGGGTCGAGGCGCAGGATCTCCTCCACCAGGCCCCGCGCCTGGTCCAGGTCACCCCGGTTCTCGAAGCCCCCGGTCGCATGGTCCAGCTCCTGAACGCCGCGCTCGCGCTCGCCCGCCTCGATCAATGCCTCGCCCAGCGCACGGTGCGCGTCCGGATCGTCGGGATCGTCGGCCACCCGCGACTCGAGCTCTTCGATCGTCCCCGCGGCAGGCGCCTCCTCGACGTTCGCAAAGTCGAGCGCGCCGCCCTGACCCCCAGGCTTGACGACCTCGTCGACGCCGAGATCCACGAACTGCGACGTGCGCCCCGGGGCGATCGAGGTGTCGTCCTCGGTCCGGATGAAGTTGGTTTCGGGATCGTCCGCGTCGTGCTCCGCGGCCGTCATCTCCGTCTCGAAGTCGGGCTCGAGCTCGAGCGGCGGCACCTCGACCACCATCTTGCGTTTCGGTGGCTGCCCTGCCGGGGGAGGCGGGATGGGGCGCTTCGGAACCACCGGTTTCACCCTTGGAGACTCGGGCGGCTTGGGCATCGGGGGCGCCGTCCCGCGCGGTGGCGGGGCACCCGGCCGCTTCGGCACGACCGGCGCCACCCGCGGCGGTGCGCCCTGCGCGGGGGGAGGCGTGAACTTCGGCGGTGCGACCTTCGGCGCCGTAACCCGGCCCTTCGGAGGCGGGGGCGGGGCGTCCTCGATGTCGAGCTCGGCGAGCGGCTCGGGCTCGACCTCGACCGGCTCTACGTCAACAGGCTCGATGTCGGTCTCCATCGTCGGCTCGAGGCCCGCCAGGTGCTCGATGTCCCCAGTGGAGAGTTCGTCGCGCAGGGACGGCGCCGACGGCGCCGACGCTTGCACTTCCCCGAAGTCGACGGTCCGCTCGAAGCCCTCGATCATGCCATCCGCCGCGGGGTGCGCAGACTCACCGGCGAGACTCGTGGTCTCGATCTCGAGCGAAGTGTCCGGGTCCGGCGTCACTTCGGTCAGCAGGCTCGCCACCCGCTCCGGCGGCCGGGAGGGTCCCGTCGGCCGTTTGGACTTGGGTGAGGGCTCGTCGAGGTCCAGGAACACGAGGCTCGAGGTCTTCCGCTTCTCCGACTTGCTCAGGTCATCCTTCGACTCAGGCGGCCCCTTGGGCGCCGCGGGCATGCTCACCCGTTCCGACCCGCGACGCTCCGGCGTGCCGTACATCTGGAGGTGCTCCTCCAGCATCTCACGCAGTCCCGCACTCTCCGGCGACAGGTCGGTGAATTCCTTGAGCGCGGCGAAGGCGTGCTGGATCTTCCCCACCCGCTCCATCCGCTCGGCGTATTCCACAAAGTTCTGCTTCGCCTCGGCGAGGAAGCCCTTCGAGGCGTAGAGCTTGGCCAGCTTCAGGTAGGTGGTCTGCCGCGCCGGCGCGTTACGGAGAACCTTATTGCACATCGCGATCGCGTTGTTGTGAAATCCAAGCTCCGCGTAGCGATCGACCGCGCGTTCGTAGTAGTCGGCGGCCTGGCCGGGGTCCTTCACCTTGAGGTAGAGGTCGCCGATCCTGTTGAAGACGGACAGGTCCGGGTTGGGCTCGCCTTCCTCTTCCTGGGCCTGCAGAACCTCGAGCCAGGCCTCGATTGCGCCCTTCGGATCCTTCGCCTCAAGGCCCTTCGCCTTGTCTTTGAGCTTCTCAAGCTTGGACATGGAGGCCTAAAGATACCGGGGCACTGCACCCTAAACAAGCCGAACCTGCTGTCCACACGGCGGTTACGAGATTGGCGCCGAGCCAGTACGCCACCTCACGCCAGTCTGACACGTCGCACAGTACGAGGTCGGCGACGAAACCTGGAGCGATCTGCCCCCGTTCCCCCGCGAGGCCCAGCGCCCCCGCAGCGTTCACTGTGACCGCGAGCACGGCTTCCGTGTAACGCAGACCCAGTTGCGCTACACCGAGCGCCATCACGAGGGGGAGACTGACGGTCGGCGACGATCCGGGATTGAAGTCGGTGGCGAGCGCGAGCGCCGCCCCGGCGTCGAGCAGCCGTCGCGCCGGCGCCTGGCGCGTGCGGCCGAGGAATAGCATCGTCGCCGGCAACAGCACGGCCACGGTCGAGCTCGCTCCCAGCGCCTTGATCCCCGTCTCCGACACGGCCGCCAGGTGGTCGGCGGAGAGCGCGCCGAGTTCGACGGCGAGCTCCGCGCCCCCCGATCCCTCGAGCTCGTCGGCGTGGAGCTTGAGCGCCAGGCCGTGCTGCCGGGCGGCCGTCAGGATGGCGCGAGCCTCAAGTATCGTGAACACGCCGGGCTCGCAGAACACATCGCAGCAGGCGGCCAGCCCCTCCCGCGCGACGGCGGGAATAACTTCCTCGCACACCCGTCGCACGTACTCGGCGCGGCGTTCGCGGTATTCGGACGGGATTTCGTGAGCGCCGAGAAAGGTGGGGACGAGCGTCGCTCGTTGCGCTTGCCCGAGTGCGCGAACGATGCGCAGCTGCTTGAGCTCGGTCTCGACGTCGAGGCCGTACCCGGACTTCACCTCGATCGTCGTGCTCCCGTGACGCAGTAGCGCGTCGAGCCGCGTCCGGGCGAGCGCTAGCAGGTCCGCCTCGGACCGGCCTCGGACGTCGCGCACGGACTCGAGAATCCCGCCGCCTGCCGCCGCGATGCTCCGGTAATCCGCACCCAGCGCGCGGCGCTCGTGGTCGTCGAGCCGCGGGCCACCGAATACCGCGTGCGTATGGCAGTCCACGAAGCCCGGGAACAGCACGCCGGAAACCTCCACTAGCTCGACTTCTCCTCCACCCCCTCGCTCGCCGCCCATTGCCCGTCGCAGCTCGGCGTACGGACCAACCCGAGCGATGCGGCCGCCCTCCACCAGCACAGCCGCGTTGGTGAGCACCTCGAGGTCGCCCATCTCGCGGCCCCGGCGCGCCCGCGCCGGGCCCCGGCACGTGACGACCTGGCGCGCCCCCACTAGCAGACTGTTCAGTCGTCGCTCTGATGCATGGGGAGCTGGATGCCGTGACGCCGCGCCGCCGCGAGCGCCGCGGGATACCCGGCGTCCGCGTGACGCGCGACGCCGATTCCCGGATCGTTCGTAAGCACGCGCTCGAGTCGCCGTCCGGCGCCGGCAGAGCCGTCGGCGACGCTCACCTGACCGGCGTGCAGCGAGTTCCCGATCCCCACACCCCCGCCGTGGTGGAACGAGACCCATGCCGCCCCGGAGGCAGCGTTCAGGAGCGCGTTCAAGATCGGCCAGTCGGCGATGGCATCCGAGCCGTCCGCCATGCCCTCGGTCTCGCGGAACGGCGACGCGACCGAGCCGGCGTCGAGGTGGTCGCGCCCGATGACCACAGGTGCGCTGATGTCCCCGCTCTTCACGAGGTCGTTCAGGGCGCACCCGAACCGGGCGCGCTCGCCCTGCCCCAGCCAGCAGATGCGCGCGGGGAGGCCTTGAAACGCGACGCGCTGCTGCGCGAGCCGGATCCAGCGCCCGACGTGCTCGTTCTCGGGGAACAGCTCGAGGACGAGGCGATCGGTGCGGTGCAGGTCCTTCGGCTCGCCCGAGAGCGTCACCCACCGGAATGGCCCCTTGCCCTCGCAGAAGAGTGGTCGGATGTACTCCGGTACGAAGCCCGGAATCGCGAACGCGTTCGCCACGCCGGCGTCGCGGGCCGTCGCGCGAATGTTGTTGCCGTAGTCGAACGCCACCGCACCACCGCGCTGGAGCTGGAGCAGCGCCTGCACATGGGCGGCGATGCTGGCGATCGAGCGGCGCAGGTAGTCTTGCGGGTCGCGCCGCCTGAGCTCGGCGGCCTGCGCCACCGTCAGCTCCGCCGGGATGTAGCCGTGCAGCGGGTCGTGCGCCGAGGTCTGGTCGGTGACGACGTCGGGCGCGAACCCCCGGCGCGCGAGCTCCGGCAGCACGGTCGCGCAATTCCCCACGAGTCCGACCGAAAGCGCGGCACCATTGCGTCTCGCCTCGTCACACCAGCGCAGCGCCTCCTCGATCGAGCTGGTGGACCGGTCCAGGTAGCGGGTGGAGAGCCGCCGCTCGACCCGCGCGGGATCGACCTCAATCGCGAGACAGATCCCCTCATTCATGGTGGCGGCGAGTGGTTGCGCCCCGCCCATGCCGCCGAGCCCGCCCGTGAGGACGATCCGCCCGCGCAGCGTGCCGCCGAAGTGTCGCCGTGCCACGGCGCCGAACGTCTCGTAGGTGCCCTGGAGGATGCCCTGAGTCCCGATGTAAATCCACGAGCCCGCGGTCATTTGCCCGAACATGATCAGACCGCGCCGCTCGAGCTCGTGGAACACCTCCCAGGTAGCCCAGCGACCGACCAGGTTGGAGTTGGCGATCAGCACGCGCGGCGCGTCGGGATGGGTGGCGAACACGCCCACCGGCTTGCCCGACTGCACGAGCAGCGTCTCCTCGTCGCCCAGTCTTGTCAGAGTGCGGCAGATTGCGTCGAACGATGCCCAATCCCGCGCCGCTTTTCCTGTCCCCCCGTACACGACGAGGTCCTCCGGGCGCTCGGCTACGTCGGGATCGAGGTTGTTCATCAGCATGCGCAGCGCGGCTTCCTGAATCCAGCCGCGGCACGACTTCTCCGGTCCCCGCGGCGCGCGCACGGTGCGAGCGCCGGTCACGGGATTCCCACCCTGAAGGGTGGGCTCGCCTGGGAAAATCGCTGCGTCACGCCCCTCCCCCTTCTGGATCGAACTCTCCCGCCCGGATCCCCGCCGCCACCCGCTCGATGTCTCCGGTGAGCGGGCGATCGCCGGCGAGGGGCGGCACATCCCGTCGCACTACGCCGTGTGCGCGCGCCACGCCACGCCCCGGCTTGAGCGGCTTCAGGAACTCGAGTCCCTGCGCGCCGGCCAGCAGCTCAATCGCCACGACGCGCACCGCGTTGGCGAAGATGCGCCCAGCCTTCCAGGCGGCGCTCATCCCCATCGGCACCACGTCCTCCTGATTCCCTTCCGTGGGTAGCGACTGCACGCTCGCGGGCGTGGCGAGCACCCGGCATTCCGCCGCGAGCGCGGCGGCCGCGATCTGCGGCGTCATGAACCCCGATTCCAAGCCCGGCTCGCGCGCGAGAAACGCCGGCAGCCCGGAGGAGAGATCGGGATTGACGATCCGCTCGATCCGCCGCTCGGCCAGCCCCGCGAGCGTGGCGAGCCCGATGCCGAGCACGTCGAGCGCCAGGGCCAGCGGCTGGCCGTGGAAGTTGCCGCCCGACACGATGTCCTCGCCGAACACCAGCGGGTTATCCGTCGCCGCGTTGAGCTCGACCGCCACCAGGCGCTCGGCGAACGCGAGCCCCTCGCCGACCGCGCCCAGGATCTGCGGGGTGCAGCGCAGCGAGTAGGCGTCCTGCACTCTGGGATCGTGCTCGCGGTGGGACTCCCGGATCTCGCTGTCGGCGAGCAGCTCGCGCAGCAGCGCGGCTGACTGCTCCTGGAACGGATGCGGCCGTGCCGCGTGGATGCGAGCATCGAACGGCTCCGGCGTGCCGCGCACCGCCTCCAGGCTCATCGCCGCGGCCGCGTGTGCCGTGCGCCACAGCACCCAGGCGTCGTGCACCAGCAGCGCCGCGAGGCCGGCCTGCGCCTGGGTGCCGTTCACGAACGCCAACCCCTCTTTCGCTTCCAACTCGATCGGTTGCAGGCCCGCGGTCCGGAGCGCGGCGCCGTCATCCCCCTCGCCGACCAGCGCGAGCGCGAGATGCGCCAGCGGCGCCAGGTCGCCCGACGCTCCCACGCTGCCCTGGGAAGGCACGCGCGGATGCACGCGGGCGTTGAGCATCGCGACGAGGAGCTCCGGCAGGCGGGGCCGCACGCCGCTCGTGCCCCGCACGAGCACGTTGGCACGCAGCAGCATCATTGCGCGCACCGCCTCAGTGGCCAGCGGCTCGCCCACGCCGGAGGCATGGCTGCGAATCAGGTTGAGCTGGAGCTGGCGGATCCGCTCGGAGGGAATGCGGACGTGGGCGAGCTTGCCGAACCCGGTCGTGACGCCGTACATCGTCGCGCCTCCCGCCAGGGCCGCTTCGACCACCTCGCGACACCGCCCGACCTCGCGCAACGCGGGAGAGGAGATCGCCACCGTCGCCTCGTGGCGCGCCACCGCTACGACGTCCGCAATCGACAACGAGCGGCCGTCGATGGTGACCTCAGCGGGCATACGGGGGGAAACTACGAAGGCGCCAGGCCGCCGCAACCGCCGGCAGCCTGGCGCCTCGTGAAATCACCCTTTAGCGCGGCGTGGCGACCATCGAGCCCGTCGGCTTCGCGGTGAGCAAGCCGCCCCGCACCACGAGCTCGGGGTTGCCGGGATCGGTCTGCACGCTCCAGTCGAGGATGAGATACCGCCGACCGACATGCGTCACGCGCACCGCGCCGTAGTGGAGACCAGAGGGGTCCACGATCTTGAAGACGTAGCCGTCCCCCGGGAACGCTTGCAGCGAGTCGCGGCTATACCCGGTGGCGGGCGCGTAGTCGATGGACGTGAGATCGTCAACCGTGCCGTACTCCAACATCGTGGTCCCGGAGTAGACCGGCACGAGCCAGAGAGTCGAATCGGCGTTGTTGCGGTCGATCTTGAAGTCGACGATGCCCCCGCTGGGATTCTCGACGAGCCCCAGTTCGTTGGGATCGCCGACGCCGTCGTTGTTGGCGTCGTCCCAGAACAGGAACCCCGAGGAATCGGCCTTGGTGGCGGACGCGTAGAGCACCACGTTGCGCGCATCGGGGCGAGGCGTGTCCTGCCACGGGAGGGACTGGTCGCTCTCAGCCCCGTCGATGGCGACAGCCGTGACCGTGTAGCAGCGCGGCACGCCGTTCGTGAGTGCCCCCACGAGGAATTCGGGGGCGATCGTCGTCCCTTCGAGTTGCCACGTGGCGCCACAGCGAACGTTATCGTAGCTGGTGCTGAAGATGCGATACCACAAGAACCGGGAGGGCGCGCTGGCGTACGAGTTGTCCGCCCAATACAGGTCAATCGCCTGGTTCAAGGAGACCGATGCCACGTCCTGGGGCGCAGGGAGAGGCGCCCCGACTGAGTTCGTGTTGTTGCACCCGAGGGCGACGAGCCCCGCGGCAGCTAGGAGGGTCGCAAACGGCGTGCGCATAGGTTCCTTTTGACGAAGGTTGGCGTTCGTCTCCGCAGGCGGCATGCCCGATACGAAGTGACGTGCCCGCTTCGTGTTACCCGCGAAACCTGGATTTCGGCTGTCCTCACCAGGGGACAGGCGAACCGCCGGCTTACGGAACGTTCTGCAGTGTCTGCTGCTCGTAGTTGAACTTGATGTCGGGCTGATCGAGCAACGACACGAAGAACGTGAAGGCGAAGTTGCCGTTGGGACTCTTCACGAACGCGAAGCTCGCGTGCCAGCGGTGCAGGTCCCGCTCCAATCGCAGGAAGTGCTCTCCGAACGTATGCGTCGCCCTGTCGTACGTGGTCGTCCAGTTTGCCTGCCACTTCGCAGTCGGCTTGAAGCTCAGGTTGAGACTGAGCACCTGTTGCCCGGCCACCGCGGGCACCGGAATCGGCGCGCCGGTGCTGTCCTTCCCGGGCCGGACGCGGGTGCTGGTGTAGGTAACGGAGAGCGCGAAGCCCTGCCCGGCACCCGCACCTCCCGCGCCGGCGCCGAGACTGCTGGTCGGGCCGCTGAACAGAGGGGGCGTCGGAAGTGGCATCGACCCGACGGGCGGGACGGGGGCGGCTGGGGCGGGTGCGGGCGCCGCCGCCGGGCCCGCTCCCGTGTGAAACCCCAGGAGGTGTGCGAAGCCACGCACCGTTGACGGCGAAATGGCGAAGCTCGCATTCACGCTCGTGAGGAACGGCGCGAATTTGGAGGAATCGCGCCCCACGGGCCCGCCCCAGAGATCGTGCACCAGCCTCAGGCTGAAATTCGGGAGCAGGTCCGACGCGAACGTGTTCCCGACGGTCTGCGTCTGCCACCCGGTCTGCCCCGGTTGCTTGGCCTGCTCGAAGTTGTACGAGATCGCGTCGGTGTTGATGCTCAGTAACCGCAGCTTGCGTGCCTGCTGCTGGCCGGTGTCGTGCGGCGGGGGGCGGAGCTTTCCTTCGAAGTTCTGCGACAGTCCGATGCTGATCGTCTGCTGCGCGTCGCTACGCGCGTTGAGCGTGGTGCGCGTCGGATCGAGCGCGTACGCGAACAGGCTATCCACGTCCTTACCCTGAGCGTAGCGCCAGTCGATGATCGGTGAAATCGAATGCCGGATCCGCGCGAGCGGCCCGAATCCAGGGAAGAAGCCGAACAACGTGGGGCGCATGCCCGCACTGAATTGCAGGCGCTTCCCCTGCTCGACGAACTGCCCGTTGGTGAACTGGTTGCGCAGCATGAACGGCCCGGCGGACGTCGTGTTCACGATCGAGAGGCCCGGCTGGACCTTCCATGTACCCGACAGGACCTGGGGGAGGTTGATGCCCGTTTGCCAATCGATCTGGGTGGCAAAGGTGGACGCATACAGCCTGCGGCGCCGGCCCCCAGGTACCGTGGAATCCGGGATGGCGAACTCCCGGCGCTGGTCGCTTGTGGCGTCATTGATGGTGATGCTGTTGGCCCAGTTCCACCGGCCGACGCGGAGCGGCGTCTGCAGGCTGACGGCGGACTGGCGGCTGGCGCTGAACAGGGCGACCGTGTCCAGCGCCGCGCCCGTGCCGGGGAACGGGAGCAGCGTTGGAGGCCCCGAGTGGAACGACTGCTGGTTCGTGAACGAGAACCCGGGCGACCAGGTGATGTCGGGCGTGATGTTGACCGGCGAGGGGGTGAGGGTTACCCCGGGGAAGCTTTGGGTCACCGCGCCGCTCGAAAGATCCTGGGAGCGGCTCCCGCCGACGTTCAGCGCCCCCCAGTCGAATCGCTTGCTGAAGTTCAACTGCGACGACAGCTGCGCGGTCGCGAGATAGGGGTCGACCGAATTCTGCTGCAGCACCGTGCCACTCGTCGCGTAATTGATGCTGGCGTTGAAGCTGGTGCGGCTGTCGAAGCTCTGCTGGTGCTGCCAGCTGAGCTGCATCGAGGACGCCGGGCTGTCGAGCTGATCCACCCGTG
>Ga0209266_1000798_pt1 | contig 22755 bp, 21 predicted proteins | sample GraSoiAngelo_132_FD_185889 | JGI IMG/M metagenome (GOLD analysis project Ga0209266, IMG submission 185889) | Grasslands soil microbial communities from the Angelo Coastal Reserve, California, USA - 14_0929_02_40cm (SPAdes) (version 2) | ecosystem: Environmental > Terrestrial > Soil > Grasslands ...
GGTCACCCACAGGCGGATGCCAGGGATGTGAGCGGCTGTCTGCACGGAGAAAGCAGTCTCTACGTACATATCCTCGTAATAGACCGCCGCCACCGTCGGCACCGAGCCGGACTCGAGTGTGCGCAGATTGTAGAGGCGGGGCCAGCCTTCGAATTCCGCCAGGATCTGCGCCGCCTGTTTGAGCGGTCGCAGATACCCATAATCGTCGAACATCCACGGGTAGATCATCTCGCCTGTGAAGAGCACCGGCTTTCCTGGTGAGAGATCAAACTCGGGGAACTCGGCGCGTATCCTCTGCGCAGCCCAGTGGGATGCTTGCTCTTCCAGATAACACGCTTCATGGAGCAGCGCATAGATCGGGTTTGTCTCGAAATTCAGCGCATTCTCGACTCCGCGCATAAACGTGAAACTCAGCTCTCGACCGGAGTTCCCGTCAACGAACGCATGCTCCAGCAAATAATGCACTGCTTCGAACCCGTCGGTGAAACCGAAGCCCAGCCCCAGCTCCTGGAAGCGCTTGCTCGTCAGCGTGCCGCCGCCCGGAAGCGGAACGTCGGTCCGCGTCAAACACTCCACGATCTCTGCGGCGAGAGGACCGTCTGCAGGATAGCGGGCGAAATAGCGCCGGTTCTTCTCCAGCACGCGGCCGTATGTGGCGCGATAGACAGCATCGATTGACACCCCGATGGGCGGCAATCCGCCGGTGATGATCGCCTCTTTCAAGCCTTCCGGCGCTGTGGACAGATAATGGGTAAGGCAAAAGCCGCCGTAGCTCTGCCCCAATCCTGACCAGCGCGTTCCGGCGCCGATAATCTCGCGGCGGATCAACTCCGCATCGGCTACGATCGCGTCGGCCCGAAAGTTCTTGAGATAATCAGCCTGCTTTTGCGGGGATCCGATCTTGGCGAGAGTCTGAAACGTGACCGGAGTAGAGAGCCCGGTGCCCCGCTGATCCAGTAAAAGCACGCGATACTCCTTCAGAGCTCGTTTCAGCCAACCGGTTTTGCTGTCCGGACGCGGCGACGGAAAGCCCGGTCCGCCCTGAAAAAACACAAGCCACGGGAGGTCCGCCTTGCTCTCGTGCTCGATCGAAACCACCTCGCGCGCGAAGATCGTGATTTTCTCCGCGTTCGGTTTTTTGTGGTCCAGAGGCACGATGAACTCATGATTTGAAAGGACCAGACCGGGCAACCGGTGCGTGCTTTTTCGCATGGTTAATAGTCGATACGGGAGGCAAAGTTATCCGTATTCCCAAACCCAATTCCGCACTCGCGATCCGGATTGGGTGCCACGGCCGTCCGCGAACCAGCGTAGAGAGCGTTGCGGTAGGCGTCGACCTCTCCACACACCACGCCGTTGCGGACATCGGTCCAGACGGCAACGGCGCCGGTGGAGCCGGCGATGATCCCAATATAGTCCCCGATGAACTGTTCCATCAGGTTGTTATAACTAGAACTGTCTGGGTTCGACGACTGCGTGCTCACCAGGATAGGGTCGGTGAAGGCGGAGGCGCCCGGCGCGAGCTGCGCATGATAAGCATCGTAGACCTGCACGCCCGTTTGGAATGGATCGTTCGCCGGCGGTTGGGTAAGGGCCAAGAAGATGAGTGCGACCAGCCCGCTCGGCGCCACGCTCGCCTGCGGGAAGAATGCGTTACGCCCTGAAACCTGCCCGACAGTGCCGAGCTGCGTCCATTGAAAGCCATCAACTGAAACGGCTGCTTTCACTACCCTTTGCACGCCATCGAAATCGCACCAGACGACGTAGACTTTGCTGCTGGCCGGGTCCGCCGCTGGGTGCGGGAAACAGTCGACCCGGGCGCTCATCCCCGGAACCCGGTGGATCACGACCCCTCTCATTGCGGGACCTCCTGGATGAACCTACCGCATGATATCCTACCTGTACCGTATTCGACGTTGGCGGTTGAAGGTACTGGCCTACGAGGCGGTGGCCCTAAAAGTTCCAGTGCCGCCCGTCGGTGCCATGCACCGGCGGCCCTTACGACTCCGGAGTGCTCGACAACCCGAACCGAGGACTGAGGCGCCTGTACGCAAAGTCTAGGAGCACTTTGGCTACTGCGGCGAAGGGAACAGCCAGCAGCGCGCCAACGATCCCGGCCAGCACCGCACCCGAGACGGTCACCAGGATGATGATCAGGGAGTGCATGTGGACGGCGCGACTGAACACCCACGGCCCCAGGACGCGCGCGGCGAGTTGATACACCACCAGGAACAGCACAGCGGTCTCCACGGCGGCTCTCGCGCCCTGGAACGCGGCCAGGGTCACACCGGCGATCAGACCCACGACTGCGCCGATGTCGGGCACAAGCTGCGCGATACCAGTGAACGTCGCCAGCAGCGCCGCATACTGCACGTGCAACAATCCCAACCCGATCCACAGGGTGAGGCCGACAGCCATCCCCACGACGATTTGCCCTCGCACCAGCCCCGACAACGCCCCGTTCATCTCCTCCAGGAGCGCTGTCGCGTCCCGATGGTAGGCGCGCGGAATGAGCCGGAAAGCCGCTTCCTTCAGGTAGTCTGTATCCGTAAGGAGCAGGATGCTGATGACCAACGCCAGCGCACCTGCGCCCAGCAGCGTGGAGAGAGAGAACACGAACGCCAGGGTCCGCTGCGCCAGACTCTGCCCCAGATCACGGAGGCGGTCGCTGGCTTCCCTCACAAGTTGATCGAACAACGGGCGCGTGTCTGCCGGCAGCAACGCCAGATATTTGGCCGCCGCACCGGTCGACCATTGCTGCAAATGCTGCGCGTATTCGGGCAGATTCGTGGCCAGCCGCCTGGCATCGCTGACGGCGGGCCCCACAGCCACGACCCCGACGATGATGAGCGCGCCGATAACGGTGAGATAGGCAAAGGCGATCCCCAGCGGGCGGAACTGGCGCTTGCGGCCGCTGAATACGTGCACCAGGGGGGCAATCGCGTATGCGACCCATCCGGCAGCGACGAGCAGCAGCAGCACGAAACGGAGACGGTACAGGAGCCACAAGACGAGGGCGGCAACGAGAACCCACGCCACCAGCCGCGTCGTCCGGGTGAACACGTCAGGGCTACGCTGCATACCCTCAGCCTCGCACTGCTCCCCAGTCGCCCATACGGCGCCTGCCGGCGCCGAAGAGCTTGATCAGCAAGACCCCGGCGATGAACCCTCCGATGTGGGCAAAATACGCGACTCCTCCTTGTCCGACGGCCGTGATGCTCCCAACGCCCCCGATCAGCTGGATCGCGAACCAGATACCGATCAGCACCATGGCCGAGAGGCGCCGTTGCCCGATCCAAAACGGGACCAGAACGGCGACCAGGATCCTGTCGCGCGGGAACTCGACCAGGAACGCGCCGAGCACGCGGCGATCGCTCCGCTGGCCCCCAGATTCGGCACGGTGGAGGCCGGATTGACGGCAATCTGCAAGGTGCTGGCCGCCAGTCCGCAGACCAGATAAAAGACCACGAAGCGGGTCGAGCCGAGATAATTCGCTTCCAGTTCGTCGCCGAATACCCACAGATAGAGCATGTTGCCGGCGATATGCAGGATGTTGGCGTGCAAGAACATGGACGTGAACAGGGTCTCCAGATGCACCCCATGCACAATTTCCGCAGGTTTCATCGAATACCGCGTTACGAAACTGTCCCCCAGGCTCAACTCAGCGAGGAAGACAAGGATGTTCGCCACGATAAGCGTGACGAGGGCGATCAGAAACCGGCTGAGCGCGCGCGACTCGTCCCGTTCAGGGATTAGCACCGCCGCACCTCCGATGGTAAAAATTCTACTTCGAAAACGCCCGCAGCGTCGAGTACAAACTCGATCTGGCCGCGCGGCACGGGCTCGGAGGCGTTGCCGCCTGGCGATTAGGTCATGAAGTGCCACAAGTCTGGGACGCGGTCAGCGCCTATGCCCACCCACAACCCGCTGACGTCCCGGCCCCACCGTAAGCCGACGCGTCACGAGCCACTGGTACCCGACTGAGCACGCTGCGACGCCGGCGATCCATACGAGCAGCGCCCCGGCGAAGAACAGCACGCCAACGCATGCGGCGAGCGAGACTGCAGCCGCGTACCTTAGGGGCGGATCCAGCAGGCGCATAGCCGCCGCCATCGAGAGCACGTACGTCGCGATGAACGACGAGGTGGATAGCGGCAGCAGATCGGCGATGTTCCACCCGGCGACGTACGAGAGCGCCGCGGCGGCAGCGCACAACGTCCCCATGACGCCGAGCGCGCGCAGCGGGGTGCCCGATGCCGACTCTACGCCGAGCCAGACCGGAAGCTGCCGGCGGCGACCGAGTGCACAGATCAGGCGACTGATACCGGCTGTATACGCGTTCACCGGCGCGAATGACAGTACGAAGCCTGCGATGCCGACCACGATCGCGGCGGCCGGCCCGAAGGTGCTCGCCGCCATTGGGACGAGCGGGGTCTCCGATCCCAGGGCACGGCCGTACGCGCGCGTCCCGATGGTGGCGATCGCGAGGGAGACGTAGAGGATCCCCACCACCACGACGGCGAGCAAACTGGCGCGCGAAATGTCGCGCGGGTTCCGGAAGTCGGCCGCAAGCGGCGTAATGGCTTCCCAACCCACGAATGCCCAGAACAACTGCAGTGCGGCGAGACCAACGGCGGAGGCGCCGTGCGGAGCGAACGGCAGGAATGCCGATCGGTCGACGTGGCCGAGCGTCCGGCCGACGATCAGCATCATACCCGCGGCGATCGCGCCGACAGAAAAGAGTTGTGCGCGCGCGCTGATCCGCAGGCCCGCAGCATTGAGCACGTAGGCGAGTGCAACGAGTCCACCTCCGAGCACGAACCTCGCCTCCCGGCCACCGCCGATGAGGCTCGCGGCGTACTCGCCGGCGATCAAGGCTGCGATCACATACCCGGTCGGCGCCTGCGCCAGGAAGATCCAGCCGGCCGCCGCCCCTCCCCGTGGGCCGAAGGCACGCTCGATCGCCCCGGCGAAGCCGGCCGCGTCCGGCCGGTCACGCGAGAGGCCTGCATACGTGAGCGCGAGCGGAAACGAGAGCAGCACAAGGGCGAGCCAGGCCAGCACGGAGGCGGGACCCGCCGTCTCGGCCGCGATGGCCGGCAAGACGAGGATACCCGTCCCGATGACAGCCCCGACATAGAGGGCGGCTCCCTGCCAAAACCCGAGAGTGTACTTCGTCATGCTCGCTGCCGACCTGAGCCTGTCTGCGTGAGCGTATCGACTCAATCTCGTTCAGCGCAGGTGCGGTCTCCACGACAGAACCGGCAATTTGGAGAGATCACCGGATGCAGATCCCAGGCGCTGCTGGCCGCTGCCATCAGCATTCATTACGTAGACTCCCAGAGTGCCGTCCCGAGACGCCAGAAATGCGATTCGCCGCCCGTTGGGCGACCAGGTGGGAAGCAGGTTCACTCCGTGGGAGGTAAGTCGCAGTAATCGGCTTCGGTCAGTCGTCATGACGTAGATCTGGGCGTCGCCGTGGCGAACGCCGACAAACGCGATGCGATGCCCGTCGGGTGACCATGCCGGCGCGTAGCCGGTAGCGACCCGCGCCCTGTAACCGCTATCAGGATTCACGACTTGGACTGACTGTTCATATAGTCCGACCCTGATGACGAAGGCGATCTGCTTCCCGTCGGGCGACCAGGCAGGATGCAACGTTCCAGACCTCAGCAGAATCCCTTCAGGGACAAGCCGTTGCTGTCCCCGGCTGTATGGGTTGGCGACATACAGCTCTGGGTCTGTTAGCCGCCTCTGCCCAGTGCCATCTGCATTCATCACGTAGAGTTCTGGCAGGCCCTGGTCACGCGTCGACACAAACGCGATACGCCGGCCATCAGGTGACCACACCGGAACTGTACTCTCTCCTGGCGACGCGGTCAGACGTGTCTGTTGACTGCCATCCGCGTTCATCACGTAGATCTGAGGGCCGCTGCCCCCTCGGTCCGACACGAACGCGATCGACGGGCCGCCGGGCGACCACGCCGGGAATGTGTTGGTCCCCGGCGATGCGGTGAGCGGGCGCTGGCCGCCGCCATCGGCATTCATCAGGTAGATCTGGGTATCGCGTTCCTGAGCCCTGATGAACGCGATACGGCGGCCGTCGGGCGACCACACAGGGATTTCACTCTGTCCGGGAGGACGGGTAAGCTGTTGCAGTCCAGTGCCATCGGTGTTGATGGCAAAGATTTGGACGGTTCCGCCCTCGGAGGAGACAAATGCGAGCCGCTCCGCCTCAGGCCCCACCGCCGCAAAGGTGCGATGAGGGATTTGCCATAAGTTTGAGAGGAGCGGAACCGTCAAGAGAAGCAACGCAAGAATACTGCCGGCGATTCGACCGAGCCCGAGCCTCGCCGTGAGGTGTGCGTCGGATCCAGAACCCGATTCCCCAGTCATAGTGGACCAACCCTTTGATTGACTATAGTTTGGCCGTATTCACGGAATTGGGTAGAGATTCCCTGCCTAGGGTGTTTAAGGATTGAGGCGCCTGACGGCGCCTCCCAGCGAGAACTGGTGGGCGGGGTAGCGATGATCGCGGTGGGATGGAATGCTGTGCGCGTGTCCGGGGCGGGGGCTCAGCTGACTCAACCGGGTCATTCAGAGATAGCCGGTATGGACTCTTCAAAGGGGTCAGACCCCGATGATACACACCATGCCTACACCGACGCCTGGCGCGGGTTCGGACTCGCCGTAGCCGACTAGATCGGGAGCGAGTATGCGATACCCCGCTTCAGCCAGACGTCGTGCGACCTGCGCCCAGAGGCGGCGCGTCGCGGGGAAACCGTGTAGGAGTAGCACCGGGTCCCCTGCGCCGAAGTCGTCAAAGCCGATGCGGGCATCGCCAAGGGCGACAGTTGCCATTCACTGACGCCTCTCTAGATCAATTCCAGCCTTCTACTGCCGGACTCATTGAAGGAAACGGTACCAGGTACCGAAATTGACCCATCCTGATCATAAGCGGTCATGGCGGTCATGGCTCCCGTGCCCTGAAGGAAGTCCGCGTCCTGGAATCCGCACCCTGAGAGAGGGATGCCCCAGGAGGCAGAGAAGCGTGTTGCTGAACAACGCGACATCTCACAAGCAGGGAGGAAGTGGTGTCGACCGCGCGCTCGGGCCTAATCGGACTGATCGTTCTCATTCTCATTGTGCTCGCTGGAATCTCATCAATGGCCGGAACCTACAACCGGCTGGTCCGGGCCAACCAGCAGGTGGAAGCGGCCTGGGGCAACGTGGAAGCGCAATACCAGCGGCGTTTCGACCTCATCCCAAACCTGACCGAGGCGACGAAAGGATTCCTTCAGCAAGAGCGCACCGTCTTTGAGGCCATTGCGGAGGCCAGGACGCGATACGCGGGGGCGCCCGCCGGGTCGCCACAGCGTGTCGCGGCGGCCAACCAACTGGAAACCGCCCTGGCCCGTCTGCTGATTATCGTGGAGAACTACCCGACGCTACGCTCCAGCGACGTCGTGCAGCGGCTGATGGCGGAGATCAGCGCGACCGAGAATGAAATCGCCTCCGCCCGGCTTGCCTACAACCAGCAGGTCCGCGACTACAACACGCAGGTCAAATCCTTCCCGACCGTGCTGGTGGCCGGCACGCTTGGATTCCATGAACGCGAATTCTTCATCTCACAGGCGGAGGCTCGGAAAGCTCCCAAAGTCAATCTAACGACGCCCTAGCGGTGCGCCGTGCGCCTCTCCCGTCAGGCCTTCGCCATCCTTCCCATTGCGGTCGGGCTCGCGGGTGCGCAGTTTCCAGCGCCAACGGGGTTCGTCAACGATTTCGCCGGGGCCCTGGCCCCTGACGTCCGCGCAGGGCTGGAGGCACGCCTGCAGGCCTACGAACGCGCGACAGGCAACGAGATGGCGATTGCCATTTTCCCCTCCCTCGGCGACCGTACGATCGCGGACCTCGCCGTTAGGCTCTTCGAACAATGGGGCATCGGCCAACGCAATAGAAATAACGGCATTCTTGTCGTGGTCGCCATCCAGGACCGGCAGGTGCGCATTGAGGTCGGCTACGGGTTAGAGGGCAAAGTCTCGGATGCCCAGGCTGGCCGCATCATCCGCGACCTCATCGTCCCGAAGTTCCGGCAGGCTGATTACGCCGGGGGACTCAAGGCGGCTATCGACGAGCTCAGCCGGCTCACCGGCGGCAGCGCATCTGCCTACCCTCCGCCAAGCCCTCGTCCGCAGGAAGGGCCGTCGTCGGCAATTCCATGGGCTGTCCTGATCGCCCTCGCACTTCTTACCGCCGGGCGGTGGGGGTACGGCACCACACAGCGCCGATGCCCCCGATGCCATGCCCTGCTGCGGAGGGAATCCGTCAAGAGTGTCCAGCGGGGAGTCCTAACCGCCTCGTATCTTTGCCCTCGATGTGGCTATAAGGAGGTCAGGACTGAATCAGGCGGCGGCCAGTTTTTCGGTAGCCCCGGCTGGTTTTTAGGCGGCGGCGGCTGGAGTAGCGGGGGATTCGGGGGTGGAGGATTTGGGGGATTTGGGGGTGGAGGGTCCGGGGGCGGTGGAGCGTCGGGGAGCTGGTAGGCTCACATGAGGATTGGCCGCAGGCGGCAGAAGGTCACCCACCTGATCAGTCGAGCGGAGAAGGCCAGGCTCCGAGAGTTGATCGAGCAGATCGATCGCGAGACCACGGCGGAGATCTGCGTCATGCTGCTGGACGACGCTGAAGAACCCTCGGAGTTCGCAAGAAAATACTTCGACCATCTGGGGATCGGCAAGCACGAGCTGCACAACGGGATCCTGATCCTTGCGGTCGTGGCCAAGCGGCAGATCGAGGTCGTCGTTGGCAAAGGGCTCCGCGAAGTCGCCCCTCAGGCGTTTCTCGAGCAGGTGATTAACGACATCATGGTCCCGGATTTTCGTGTCGGGCGGTTTGCCGATGGTCTGCGCAAAACCGTGGAGGCGTTTGGTCGGGTGCTCCGCGAGCGCCGTCCTCGGGTGGACGGAGAACCGCCGTCGCACATCCCCGACGTCATCGATGTGAGCCGTGAGGAGCCTCGGTGAGGCCCGTCGATCCTACAACGACGTCAGGCGCCCCCGTGGCGGCCCGAGCAGCCCGGTCGCCCTCCAGGGCTTGGCTCATCGTCTTCGTGCTCCTGCTGCTCGGCGCCTGGACTGCAACCACGTACAATCGAATGACGCAGGCGCAGCAGGCGGTCGACGCGCAGTGGGCCCAGGTCGAATCGGTGTACCAGCGCCGAGCGGACCTCATTCCCAACCTGGTGGCGGCCACGCAGGGGTACTTGGCGCACGAGCGGGCGCTGTTTGAGAGCCTCGCCAGGGCACGGGAGCTTTATGCCGCATCGTCTGGATCACCGCAACGAGTCGAAGCGGCCAACCAACTCCAGGAACTGACAGCGCGCCTGATCGCCGTCGTCGAGCAGTATCCTGAGCTGCGGAGCCGGGAGGTCGTCTTGAGTCTGATGGACGAACTCGCAGGGACTGAAAACCGGATTGCGGTGGAGCGGCGTCGGTATAACGAACGGGTACGGGATTACAACCAACTGGTCTTGGGGGTTCCACGCAGCCTCGTTGCCGGGCCATTCGGCTTCAAGCCCCGCCCCTACTTCCAGGCCGAGGCCGATGCGGCCCCTGCTCCGGTCACACACTAGGCCACCCGACTCCAACATATACATGATTGACTCAGCTTGGCTATTGTCGTTTAGGGCTCCCCCACATTTGAATCCGCGCAGGCAGATGTACCAGGTACCAGGACGATTCCTTTCGAGGGTACTGTGACATTACGCCAAGATCCATCTGCAGATCTCCATTTCCCACCGATTAAGCTCACTTCATCAGCCCCAATTGCGGTCCATCATCATTAGGGAGCTTCCACCGGACGACCTGCCGCTCAACGTCACCTTAAACCAGAAAGTACCACCAAAGCCCCCAAGACGATACCCATCGCTAGGATCCACAATGCCCATCTATCCCATATGCGCTGACATGCTTCGAAGTCATTGTAGTCTTTCCACTCACGAGACTCCCATGCAATCCGCCTGCCCTTCAGACCGACGTAGATAAACATGGCTAAAGCGCCCAAATATGGAATCAAAGAAATGAGCAAGACAACAATTCCCCGTTGAGTTGCGTTCATCGCGGACAGATAGATCCATTCAAACATGCCTCCTCCCCAAGACCAGCGATTGATAGAAGCTTCTTGCTCGGGAGTCGTGAGAAGCGTCGCCTGCCGCCTTGCCTCCTCTTTCGCTCGCTCCTCTTCTTGAACACGGCGTCGCGATTGTTCCCGAACCAGCTCTTCGTTGAAAATTCTTCTTCGAGCATCCTCGCTAAGCTCCATTTTGGACTCCCTCTCACGTATCTCTGGGGACAGGCCGGATTTCTTCAGCGCCTCTGCGATGCTGTTGATTTGCCCTTCATCGTTTGCCGCGAAAACTTCTCCTGGCGCCGAGGAAGCTTGCGTCTTTGCTCGCCCCCAGTCGAGCTTTCCAGTTTCCCAAAGGATCATCGCCGTGCGACGCATTTGGTCTTCGGTGAGTTGCGGTAGAAATATCGCTTTCATGAGACCCTCATCATAATTCTTGATGACTTTCCAGACGGTAGTGGCATCTTAGTTTCTTCGGGCCAGCTTCCTATACAATCAGTAGCAAGATCACAATAACGATGGTGGCAGTCGTCTTAGATTTGCTTGGAGCGACCGCCAGTCGTTGGGGAAGTGGGTCCGCCGGCAGATGATAGTGACTCTTTCATTGTAAGAAACAATCACGAAATGCCCCGATGTCTGCTGGTTCAGACTAATCGGGAGGTGTATCAATTACACGCCAGGTTTGTTGCGGGCATCGCCACGTTGGTGGGCGGTGCAGGACTTGAACCTGCCACCTCGTCGGTCGCCGCGACCCCCGTCTGCCTATAGCAGCAGGGCTACAGCCCAGCATACGTGGGGGAGCGTGCAAGTCCAAGCATTTCAACTAGAGTGGCAGCGAAGCAGAATGTTACATGAGCATTTTGAGAGGAATTTGACGTCGCGGCTCCCTCCTCGGAGGGGCCAGCCCCTCCGAATCCTCCCCTTACCACCCGGGGGGACTGACGTCCCCCCACATCCCCCCTGAGGTCGCAGGTTCATTCTCCAACTACACGCCAGCGTGGCGATGCCCCTGAACTACAACTGCCAGGGGCATCGCCACGCTGGTGGGCGGTGCAGGACTTGAACCTGCGACCTCATGCGTGTGAAGCATGCGCTCTAACCACTGAGCTAACCGCCCGCACTGCAAATTATACTACGGGACTAGGGACTAGGGACTGGGGACTGGAAACCACTTCCATGTGAGCAAGCCTGAAGCCTGGGACAGCGGCGGGTCAGCCGTCATGAGCGGCGATCTCCAACGCCTGGCAGCCACCATCATTGCATGCCGAAAATGCCCCCGTCTGGTCCGTTACCGCGAACGCATGGCGCGCGTCAAGAAGCGGGAATTCGTTGCCTGGGAGTACTGGGGCAAACCGCTCCCCGGATTCGGCGATCCGAACGCTGAACTTCTCATCCTCGGCCTGGCCCCAGCGGCACACGGAGGCAACCGCACCGGGCGCATGTTCACCGGCGACAGTTCGGGCCAGTGGCTCATGCGCGCGCTACACTGCGCCGGATTCGCCTCGCAGCCCACGTCCGAGCGCCGCGACGACGGGCTTCAACTGCGGAACGCGTTCATCACGGCGACAGTTCGCTGCGCGCCTCCGGACAATAAGCCCACACCGCGGGAGATCGCGAACTGTTCCGGCTATCTGCAGCAAGAGTTAGCACTGCTGCGCCGCGCCCGTGTCGTGGTAACGCTGGGCCAGATTGCCTTTGCAACGTTCCTGCGTATCGCGCAGGAGCACCACGTCACACTGCCTCGTCCCCGGCCGCGCTTCAAGCACGGCGCAGTGTATCGCCTCCACTCGACATCGCCAATCCCGTCGCTTGTCATCGCCTCATACCATCCGAGCCGTCAGAATACGCAGACGGGCCGGCTCACGGAAGCCATGCTGGATCGCGTGTTTCGAGAGGCGCGCCGGCTGCTGCGTCAGGACGGAACTGGTGGCTAAATCCGACCGCAACATATTACTGCTCCTTGGCCTCATCACTGTAGCCCGCCTGATCTTTGCCGCGTCATTTCCGCCGCTTGACGACGAGGCGTATTACTGGACATGGGCGCACCATCTGGCGTGGGGCTATCCCGACCACCCACCGATGATCGCCTTTGTCCTGCGCGGATCGATCGCCTTCGCCGGAGACACGCCGCTGGGGATTCGAATGGGGCCCGTGCTGCTGGCGCTCGGCACGCCGCTGCTGCTGTGGGATCTGGGCAGGCAGATGTTCGGGACGGCAGTGGGCCGCATTGCCGCGCTGTGGTTTCAGCTGATTCCTGCCCTTGCACTGGGCGCCATCTTCGCCGCCCCCGACGCACCCCTGGGATTTTTCTGGATTCTCACTCTTTGGTCGTTCTGGCGTGCTCTGACCTCCGGCACGGTCATCGCCTGGCTGCTCACGGGTCTTGCCTTGGGTATGGCGATGATGAGCAAGCTGACCGCCGCGTTCCTGGCACTCGCGCTGCCGGGATTCTTACTGACATCTCCCATGCACCGCCGGTGGCTCCGGCGATGGGAGCCGTATGGTGCCGCGCTGGTGTCGGTCCTGGTGGTCCTGCCGGCGGTCTTGTGGAATGCGGACCACGGCTGGGTCATGATCCGGAAGTCGAGCGCGCCCGCTCCCTGGACGCAGCTGGGCTCAGGCGGTCTTGATTTCCTGGCCTATACGGCCGGACAGCTTGTCTACTACGGACCGGTGGCGGCGGTGCTGCTGCTCCTCGCGCTGGCGGCGAGCGTCCGATGGGCACGCCGGGGCGACAACCGGTTCGCACTCGTCACCTGGGCGAGCATCCCGCTCATCGGAGTCAACTGGCTGGCAAGCGCGCAGGGAATTCCAAAACCGCACTGGCCGGCCCCAGGGTATCTGATCGCGCTGCTTCCCGCGGCGGCGTTGTGGCTGCAGGTACGGGCGCGGCAGACCTGGCGCGCGCTCGCCGGGATTGCGGTTGGTCTCAACCTGTTGATCGTGGTGGCGATTTACGTCCTCCCATTCCGTCCGCCCCCGTCGTTCGCGGGCCAGCTGTGGGGATGGGACCAGGTGGCCGCAAAACTTGACACGCTGATCAACCAGGCTCAGGCTGGCCGTGACGCGTTCATTCTGTCTGCCAGCTACCAAACCGCCTCACAAATCGACTACCACACGCACGGCCGGTTCGTCGTGACGACAGCAGGCGCGAATGACGCCTTCGCCGTCCGCCGGAACGTGGACGCACTGGTCGGCCGGGATGCGGTATTCATCAACGACGTGGCGGGTGCACCGGGGGTCCCGCTGGCCCTGATGTTTGAACGCGTGGAGCGCCTGCCGGATTTCGAGGTCGTGCACGGCGGGCAGGTCGTGCGCCGTTTCGCGATCTACCGATGCACCGGGTTCAAGAGTCTGCCCGTGCCTGACTGAATGAGTAACCCCTCACCCTAACCCTCTCCCCAAGGGAGAGGGAAAACTAACTCCTCACTCTCGCCCCAGCGGAGAGGGGAAACGGTCGTAGATAAGTCGCCCGTCCGTGACTCTAGCGAATGGCGTCAGCCGGTGGACCTCGGTGTGATCCCGGTCCAAGATGTGCACGACCTCCACACCGCGCGCCAGCAGCGCATCGGCGACCAGCTGGCGGTGACACCGCCACGGAACGGCCTCCGCGCACATGATCGCCACGGTGTGGCTCTGTGCGTCGGCCAACAGTTGCTCAAGCGCCGCAGCAAAAGCAGGCGTCTCCATGTAGTCCGCGTACCCACGAAACGACTCACTGCGCCAGCCGGTGTGCGGGGAATCCGGACCGGGCTTCCGCCATCCTCCCAAATCTTTCAAGTGACGGTAGCCGATGCCCGCATCCTGCAGCGCGGTGGCAAGAGCGTCCCGAGCGAAATGTGGATACCGCCTGGACGCGGGGGCGACCCGAATATCAACGAGGAGGTTGACTTCATAAACCGCGAGTAGCGCGAGAAACTCCTCGAGGGAGCGAGTGGAGTGGCCAATGGTAAAGATCCGCAAGGGGTTAATGTGGCTGCGTCAAGAGCAGGTTTTCTTTCCGCAAGGTCACCGAAGCCAGCTCGACGGCCAGTTCCTCAGCCCGTTCGGCCACCCATGTGCACTGGGCGCCGGGATGCACCCGGCTGGGCGCGCCGTGCCCGTAGGGCGCATCGAGCGACGCGCGCTCCGGATGCAGCGCCGCGCGCGAAAATACGTCCAGGGCGGTGCGGACCAGCCGGATAGCCGCCCGCACGGCGGTGTGGCCCTGATGCACGTCCTCCATCGGCATCCGGGAATTTTGCGAGCGCAACCAGGCGATCTCCTCACTCCACTGCCTGGCGAGTGCCTCCACCTCGTCGAGCACGTCTCGCATCGTGGCAGCAGCGTCCAGCAGATCCTGTCCGATATGTCCCTGGATACCTGTTTGTGGATGGTACTTCAACTCGCCGGCATACCTCCGGAAGATCACGGAGGTATCCCGCAGCCGCTGAGCCAGGCGGAGCGTGCGCGCGTGCACCGCCTGCCATCGCTGTGGTGGGTCGTCGTGGCGTGTCGCGGTCATCAATTTGACCCCGTTTGAACCCCTATGCTACAGTGGATGGCATCATCCTCGCCAGGCCCCCATCGTCTAGCCTGGCCTAGGACATCGGCCCTTCAAGCCGGTAGCGCGGGTTCGAATCCCGCTGGGGGCACCATGAACCACGCGCTTCGCTTGGGTTCATGGCCGCGCCATGAAAGACTCCACAGGAAGTTTCATTTATCCATCCGTTTCTCTGTAGTCCAAACACGGCTCCCACAAATTGTACGCGATCTGGAGGTCCTATGACCGACCGATGGTTTGCGCAAGTTGAACGTTTGCTCTTCGGGCTGATGCTGGCCGTCCCGGCGCTGCTCGGCGTGACGCTCATTTCCATCGCGCACACGTTCGCGCACGACAGTCTCGCCCACGATCTCGTGCGCGACCTGGGCGTCGCCTCGTTCGTCTCGGTGATCATCACGGTGGTCATCGAGCTCTACGCCCGGAACCGGCTGCAGGCCGAGATCCGCTCCGGCGTGATCGAGGCCGCCGTCAAACGCATGATCCCGGAGAAAGTCTGGGAGAAGATCAAGATCGAGATCCTCTCCCAGGATACGATCCGGCGCAACTGGACGTTGATCATGAACGTCACCGACGATGCCGCGCTGGGAGACCGGCGCTACCGGTCCGACACGGTCCAGTCCTACGAACTGTACAATCTCACCGGCCGGGAGACCACTGTGCTCGTCCAGCACGAGTTGTACTCGCACATCACAGGGACCGACGGCGCCGGCGAAACCTTGCCCAGGTTCGCGCGGGTGACGGTCGGATCCAAACACTACGAAGGCGTGGAGCTCCAGGAGTTGCTGGGCAACGGCAGCATGAAGCTGGAGGTCCCCGTGCCCCTACCGGCGGCGGGGGACGTCGGCGTCCCCGTGCGGTTGGAGATCAGGGAGATTATCCGCGCCTATGACACGTTCGTGTGGTGGATGACCAACAACACCGATCAGGCCACTGTGGAAATCGTCGCCCCTGACAACCTGCGGTTCACGCTGAAGGCCCCGTATCACCACGGGCCGCTGCAGGAGGTGACCCCCGGCCGAAGATGGGCGTTTCCAGGGATCATAGCCCTAGGACAGGGGCTGGAGTTCTTGACGGACCTCACAACACCGCCTTGACCATGCCGCCATCGACTTGAAGGGTGGTCCCGGTGACGAACGCGGCGCGGGGAGAGGCCAGAAAGACCACCACGCTGGCAAACTCTTCCGGCTGGCCCACGCGGCCCAAGGGCACTTCCGCCGTCCACAGCCGGCGTTCGGCCTCTTCAAACGATGTCTTTTCGCGCTCCGCGAACGCCTTGGTAAGCGATTCGAGCCGCTCCGTCGCGATCGGCCCGGGGCACACGGTGTTCACCAGGATATTGTCCGGTCCAAGTTCGGCTGCCAGGGTCTTGGCGAGCCCCACCACCGCCAGGCGCACCGCATTGGACAGCACCAGGTTGGGCAGCGGCTGCTTGACCACGTACGACGCGATGTTGATGATCCGACCGCCGCCCTGCCTCCGCATGTGCGGAATCACGGCCCGCGACAGCCGCACGGTGCTCATCAAGTTCAGACCGATCCCGGCCCACCACTGTTCGTCGGTGATCTCGACAAATGGACCGGCCGGGGGGCCGCCGGCGTTGTTCACCAGAATATCGATCCGCCCAAACTTTGCCGCCGCGGCTTGCACGAACCGATCGACGTCTTCGGCTTTGCTGACGTCGGCCGTCACCGGCAGTACCTCACCGCCGATGTCTGCAGCCGCGGCTTCGACCGCCTCTTTGCGCCGCGAACAGATGGCGACCCGAGCCCCCTCCTCAACGAATAATTTCGCCACCGCCTTTCCCAAGCCACGGCTGGCGGCGGCGACGAGCGCAGTCTGGCCCCGCAGGCCCAGATCCATTAATAACCTCGGAGGGGGAGGGCGATTCCCTCCCCCTTCCGATACCTCCCCCTCCCCCAATCCCGACACTGCCCAAAGGCATGTGATGCTCGGACTCGGCAAAGCCGGTCCTGCGCATGGGACAAATCTGGGGCCCATGCACCCAAACACAGCACCTGGAGCATTGGCTACTTGTCCTCCTTATTGTCGTTCTTGGCATCTCCGGACCGTCCGGCCGGCGCGAACCGGCGCAACCGCTCGGCCAGTTCACCGAGGTGCCGGCTCACCAGCGCGTTGACCGTACCGTCCGGGTAACGGCTGTCCGCGCCAGGTTCCCCTGCCGGCAGCCCGGTCAGCACCTCCAACCCTTCGTCGATCGTCCGGACGGCCCAGATATGGAACTTCCCCTGCCGCACGGCTTCCACCACGTCCGGCCGCAGCATCAGATTGGGGACGTTTTGCACGGGGATCATCACGCCCTGGCGCCCGGTGAGCCCGAGTGCCTTGCACACCGCAAAGTACCCCTCGATCTTCTCGTTGACGCCGCCGATGGGCTGGATCTCTCCCTTCTGGTTGACCGACCCGGTGACAGCGATGCTCTGCTCGATCGGGACGCCGGCCAGCTCGGACAGCAGCGCGTAGAGCTCGGTGGAACTCGCGCTATCCCCATCCACCTCCGAATACGTCTGTTCGAACGTCAGCGATGCATTTAAGCTGAGCGGCTGCTGCTGGGCGTATTTGCCGCCCAGGTAGGCGCCCAGGATGGCCACGCCTTTGCTGTGGATGCGGCCCGACATCTCTGTTTCCCGCTCGATGTTGACGACGCCGCGGCTGCCGACGAAGGTGCGCGCGGTGATGCGGCTGGGATGTCCGAAGCTGTAGTCCCCGAGCTGCAGGACCGACAGCCCGTTGACCTGGCCCGGCTTGACGCCGTCGACGTCGACCAGCAGCTGGCCCTCGGCGATCATCTGCCGGAGCCGCTCCTCGATACGGTTGGAGCGATAGACCTTCTCGTCGACCGCCCGATCGACGTCGACCACGGCGACGACGTCGTGGCCGGCCTGCTGCGCCCACGCCGAGGCCTCATAGACGATTTCCACCATTTCGTTGAAGCGCGTGGAGAGACGCTGCTGGTGCTCCGCCATCCGCGCGCTCTGTTCGAGCACGCGCGCCACGGCGGAGCGGTCGAACGGCCGCAGCCCCTGCCGGCTGCAGATGGCGCCGACGGCCTGAGCATAGGCCCGGGTGGCCTCCTCGGTCCGCTCCACCTCGACGTCGAATTCGGCCTTGATCTTGAAGAGCTTACGAAAGTCTTCATCGAGCACGTACAGGAGCTGAAAGATCTGCGCGGTGCCGATGAGGAGCACCTTCACGTCCAGCGGGATCGGCTCCGGCCTGAGCGTGGCCGTCGGCATCAGGCCCAGTTGCTCGCCGATGTTTTCGATCCGCGCCTCCCCGCTCTTCAGGGCGCGTTTCAGGGCTTCCCACGAGAGCGGATTCGTCAGCACGTCGCGGACCTGCAGCGTGAGGAAGCCGCCGTTGGCCTGCTGCAGTGCCCCGCACTTGATCATGGTGAAATCGGTGACCAGCGCGCCAAACTCCCCACGGTACTCTACCTTTCCCAGCAGGTTGTAGTATGTGGGGTTGCTCTCCTCGATCACGGGGGCGCCCCGGAGATGGCTGTTGTCCACGACCAGATTCACCCGGTAGCGGGTGAAGGGTTCCTGCCGGCGCATCAAGGCGGCGAGAGGAAACGGGGCGGCGGGTTCTTCTTGCTCTTTGAAATCGTCGAGGTGCTCCACCACATCGGCCAGGATCTGGTCCAGGTAGGCACCGATCTTGGGATGATCGGCGTAGCGCTCTTTCAGACGGGTGATGGGGTGCGCGGCCGCCGAGCTGACGGCCCGCTGCTCCAGCTCCCGCATGGCGTCACGGGCCTCGCGCTCGATGATCCGGACCTTGCGCAGGACTTCGCCCACTTCCTCCTGCAGCGCGCGGCCGCGGCGGGTGATCTCGTTGCGCTGCTCTTCCGGGAGCAGGTTGAACAGCTCAGGGGTAATCGGCTCTCCTGAAGGCCCAACCGGCACCGTGGCGATCCCGGCCGGCGAGCGCTGGATGGCGAACCCGAGCTGCCTGGCCTTCGTTTCGAGTTCCTTCCAAATGTCGGCGATCCGCTGCTCAAACGACTGGACCACCTCACGCCGCCGCGTCTCAAACGTCTCACTGCCGAAGACCTTCCGGATGGCGTCCTTGAGCTCTTCGATCAGCTCATCGATGTCCTTGCGAAATTTCGCGCCGGCGCCCGCCGGCGGCGAGAGCGCGGCCGGCTGGTCGGGCTGCTGGAAGTTGTATACATAGCACCAGTCCGGGGGCACGGGCTTGGCCGCCGCAACCGCCTGGACTTTCTTGCGCGCGTAAGTTGTGCGGCCGGTGCCCACCGGTCCGGCGATGTACACGTTATAACCGGGCTGCTGCAGCGTCAGCCCCAGCTCGAGCGCGCGCACGGCGCGATCCTGCCCGACGATCACCTCGTCTGCCTTGATCTCCGCCGTTGTCTTGAAGGGCAACGAGTTGGGGTTGCAGGTCCATCGCAGCTGGTCAGGCGAGAGCCGGTGGGGCGTGCGCAGATCGCGTTGAGCCACGGGTTACCCTCCAAAATGGCGCGTTGCGTGTGATCGTGGGGAGTGGACGAGTCCTAGGTTCTCTTACCGGGCGGGGGGTCCTCTGACACAAATACAGACCAGCGGGTCGTACCCAGTTAGGCCGGGTTAACCGTAGGAGGTTAACAACCTCCCATCTAGGCTGCCACACCCGCTGGCAATTTCGACTCTACACCAGGGTGTGGAGATGGGTCAATTCGGAACTATTGTTCGGAAACAAGCTACGACTTCTTGGGCGTGGAGGGGAACGGGATCAGACCCGTTTGCCGGCGCTGCAGCAGCTGCTTGGATTGGGGGACGCGGGGATGGTGCATGATGTTGAAATCCAGGCGTTTGCCGCACGCGCAGACTCGCTCCATCTCCAGGCTGGCGTCCACAAAGATCCGGCCGGCGCCCTCGGCCCGGGTCCGGGCTGCGTCCACCGCCCCGGAGCGGACTTCTTCTTCGTCTTCTTTGAGGCCCATTTCCCGCGGAGCTGTGCCGCTCAGTTGATACAGCAAGGCCTTGGGATAGTAGACGCTATAGGTGCGGCCGCACCCACCGCATGGAAAGGTAAACACGAGGGCCATGACTCCATTGTATACCCTGGTGGTATAGTGGAACCAAAACGTCATCGGGAGGGACATGTATGGTGCGTCGGGTTGCATCCCGTGTGATCGTGGCCGGCGTGATTGCGGTGTTGGGCGCGCTGATCTATCTCGCCGGGTGGCACGCAGGGGCCAGTGCCCTGCACCATTCGGCGCAGGGCGACGCGGCACAGCCTGCCGCGGTGACCGCCACGCCGGTGCAGAACCTCCCGATGCAACCCGAGATGATTCCATTCCCCGCGCCCGATCGCCAGGGGCCAGGGCAGGGCCTGGGACAGGGGCAAGACTGCCAGCCGATCATTCTCTTCTACTATCAGGGGAGGCTCTATCAGTTGATGCCTGGCCCGGACAACCCGCCGGGGATGCCGGGCAGCCCGCCGGAGTATTTCCCGCTCCGCCCATACCAGGGCCCGCAGATTCCGGGATTGCCGTTCGGCCCTGCGCCCCAGCAGCTACCGGGCTTCCAGCCGCTTCAACCCCGCTTCTAGCGCGTCCAGCGTCGCCGGGACCGGCTGCGGGAGTTTTGCCCGGGTCTGCACGATCTCGGGATCTTTGAGCCCGTGCCCGGTAAGGACGCAGACCACCTCTTCCGGTGCGCGCCCCTCGCGCGCCATCTGCAGCACCCCCGCCACCGACGCAGCCGAGGCGGGTTCCACGAATAATCCTTCGCGCGCCAGTTGATCCTGCGCGGTCAGAATCTCCTCATCTGTCACGGCCAGCAGCGTCCCACCGGATTCGCGCACGGCGGTAATGGCCCCATCCCAACTCGCCGGCCGGCCGATGCGGATCGCGGACGCCACCGTACGCGGCTCATTGACAGGTTGCCCGCGGACCAACGGGGCCGCGCCTTCAGCCTGGACGCCGATCATTCCGGGCAGCGAGGCGATACGCCCCGCCGCCTTGTACTCCTTGAACCCCGCCCAATAGGCGGTGATGTTACCGGCGTTTCCCACTGGGATGGCCAGCGTCAGTGGCGCCCGGCCCAGCGCGTCGCAGATCTCGAATGCTGCGGTCTTCTGTCCGGCGAGCCGGTGGGGATTGACGGAGTTGACCAGTGTGAGTCCAAGGAGCGGCGCTGCCTCGCGCACCAGATCCAGAGCGCGATCAAAGGCGGCCTGGACGGCGATGATGGTCGCTCCGCAGGCAATACCCTGGACCAGTTTCCCCAGGGCGACACCGGACGCGGGGACGATGAGCGCGCATGGCAGTCCGGCTCGAGCGGCATAGGCGGCGGCCGAGGCGGCCGTGTTCCCGGTAGACGCGCAGATGATCCCGCGCGCGCGGGCTTCCACTGCCTTGGATACCGCCACGGTCATGCCGCGATCTTTGAATGATCCGGTGGGATTCGTGGCCTCGTATTTGACCAGCAGGCGTAACCCGTGTGGAGTCCCCAGACGGGACTCCAGCAGTGGGGTCCCACCTTCGCGGAGGGTGATGACCGGCGTGGCGTCGGTGACAGGAAGAAATTCCCGGTACTCCTCAATGACGCCCCGCCACATGCGCGGCTGCATATAGATCCCGGCGATCCTCCTAAAGCGAGTCCTGCCTACTGGTTACGGCCTGCTGCGCGCCGGCTCCTGGCCGATGGGGCTTGGCAGGCGAAGGCTGCCAGAATACGATGAAGCTGCACCGGCATACGATGCAGGAGGGGAAGCCGAATGCAACTGCCCGAAAATGTTAAGAAGTTCTTGGAGAAGCCGAATTTCGCCGCGCTGGCCACGGTCAGCCCGAAAGGCCGGCCGCAGGTCACGCCGGTCTGGTTCATGCTGGATGGCGAGGAAATTCTGATGGACACGTCGCAGGGGCGGGTGAAGCTCCGCAACCTGGAGGCCAACCCCTACGCGGCGATCGCCGTTGTGGACAAGGACAATCCCTATCTATATGTGCAGATTCGCGGCAAGGTCCGCCTGGACTTTGAGCACGGCGCGCGCGACATCGACCGTCTCTCGATGCGTTACGGTGGCCAGCCGTACAAATACCCGCCGACGGATTCTCCACAGAAGCGGGTGAGTCTCCGCTTGCGTCCCACCGGATTCTCCGGCATGGGAATGAAGTAGGACGTACGTCGGAAAGAGCGAGGGGCGGCCGTGAGTCCGCTCGATGTGACCTCTGTACACCGCCGGCTGACCGCCGTCGATGGACACTGCGACCTGCCGCTGGCCGTCAGCCGCGCCACGGATGTGCGGGGTACAGTGCCGGCCCTCGCCAGCATGCCGGTGGGGCGGGCCATCCGGGACGGCGGCGTGCGTGTGGTGGTGAGCCCCACGTGGGTGGAGCTCGAGCACACGCCGGAGGGCCTCCGCCGCGCGCTCGTGGCTTACGCGCGCCTGGAGCAATCCGTGGCGCAATGCGCAGAGGAATTTGCCATCGTCACCACGGGCGCGCAACTGCGCCGCGCGGTCGAGAGCAACCGGACCGCGTTGGTGCTCGGACTCGAGGGGTGCAGCCCGCTCGGGTATGATCCGCACCTGCTGGACGTCTTCGCGCGTCTCGGCGCGCGCGTGGTGGCGCTGACGTGGAACGAACGCAACGCGTTCGCCAGCGGCGCGAAGCAGGATGCCCGGGAGGGACTGTCTCCGTTGGGCAAGGTGCTGGTGCGCGAGGGGGACCGCCTCGGCGTGATCTGGGACGTGTCGCACCTCAACGAACGGAGCTTCTGGGATCTGCTGGAGACCAGCACCGGCCCCATCGTCGCCTCGCACTCAAACTGTCAGGCGCTGTTCACGCAAGGCCGCAATCTGACCGACGAGCAGATCCGCGCGCTTGCCAGGCGGGGCGGGATCGTCAGCCTGATGATCCAGTCGTTCGTGATGAGCCCGAAGATCGCCACCATGGACGAGTTCCTGCGCCACGTCGACCACGCCGTGTCGCTGGCCGGCGTCGACCACGTGGGGTTCGGGTACGATTTCACCACGTTCATCGACGGCCTGGACCTGATGAAACTGGACTACCTCCCGCCGGACGCGCCGCCGGAAGAAAACATGCACAAGACGGTAAAGGG
>Ga0209266_1000799_pt1 | contig 22748 bp, 25 predicted proteins | sample GraSoiAngelo_132_FD_185889 | JGI IMG/M metagenome (GOLD analysis project Ga0209266, IMG submission 185889) | Grasslands soil microbial communities from the Angelo Coastal Reserve, California, USA - 14_0929_02_40cm (SPAdes) (version 2) | ecosystem: Environmental > Terrestrial > Soil > Grasslands ...
TCGTGGCCACGGTCGTCCCGTGAGCCATGCCGACGGCCCCGAGATCCTGCATCCCCTGGACCACGGCGCGCGAAGGGTCTCGCGTCGACGGGACTTTCGCGGTCACGACCTCGCCGCCGCGGAACCCCACGAAGTCCGTGAACGTCCCGCCCACGTCCACGCCGACGTCCATTGCCGGCCGGATTGCTCGAGACCACAAGAGACTTCGCGCAATCGGGGCGGCAGCCCACTCGCAGTCCGCCGTCCTGGCGACGGTCGTCCCGGCGTTCAGTGACCGTTGCTTCCCAATGTACCGGCGAGATACTGCGCGTACCCTTCGATGTCCAGCAGGCCGTGGCCACTGTAGTTGAAGGCGATGACCGTCTCCTCGTCCTTCTTCTTCGCCTCGAGGGCGAGGTCGATCGCACCGCGGATCGCGTGACACGTCTCCGGTGCAGGGATGAGGCCCTCGGTCTTCGCGAAGATTTCCCCCGCCTGGAACGTGCTCAGTTGGTCGACCGCCCGCGGCTCGACGAGGCCTGCATCGAGGAGGACGCTCAACGTGGCCGCGGTCCCGTGGTACCGCAGCCCGCCCGCATGGATGCGGGGCGGCACGAACGTGTGGCCCAGCGTGTGCATCTTCACGAGGGGCGTCATCTCCCCTGTGTCGCCGAAGTCGTATTCGTACCGACCCTTCGTCATCGAGGGGACGGAGGTCGGCTCGACCGCGATGAAGCGCGTGTCCGAGCGCCCGTGGATCCGTTCGCCGATCGTCGGGTACGTGAAGCCCGCGAAGTTCGATCCGCCGCCGACGGAACCGACCATGAAGTCCGGGGTGACGTCGGCCAGCTCGAACTGCTTCTGGGCCTCGAGGCCGATGACGGTCTGGTGCAGGAGCACGTGGTTCAGGACGGAGCCGAGGGAATACCGTGTATTCGGACTCGTCACGGCGGTCTCAATCGCTTCCGAGATCGCGACGCCCAGGGAGCCGGGATGGCTCGGATCCTGGGCCAGGATCTTCTTGCCGATGTTCGTCCGATCGCTCGGACTCGGGATCACCTCGGCGCCGTAGAGGCGCATTACGTACTTTCGGTACGGCTTCTGGTCGTAGGAAACTCGGACCATGAACACCTTCGCCCGCATGCCGAAGTAGTTCGTGGCAAGGGCGAGCGCGGAACCCCATTGTCCCGCTCCGGTCTCGGTCGCATAGGCCTCGATCCCTTCCTTCGCGGCGAAGTAGGCCTGGGCGATCGCCGTGTTCGGCTTGTGCGAGCCGACCGGCGAGAGGTCCTCGCGCTTGTAGTAAATCTTGGCCGGCGTCTTGAGGAACGCTTCCAGGCGCGTCGCGCGATAGAGCGGCGTCGGCCGACCGAACCGATAGTAGGCCTCCCGAATTTCCTCCGGGATCGGCTCGGTGTGGTTCGGACTCATCTCCTGACGGATCAGTTCCTTCGGGAACAGCGGCTCGAAGGCCTGCGGCGGCACGGGCTCCTTCGTCCCCGGGTGCAAATAGGGCGGGAACGGGGCCGGCAAGTCCGGAAGGATGTTGTACCATGCCTTCGGGAGGTCCTCCCGATCAAGGAGAATTTTCACGTCGCTCGCGCCCGTCGATGTCGGTTTGACTGCTTGCATGGACACCACCGCTGCCTGGAACCGGAATCTTTGAACGTTATATAACGATTCCGTTCTTTGATGTACATTTATTGCTATCGCGACTACATTGCTACTACATGTGAAACCGAGAGGATTTAAACTCCATGGGACCTTTTCGTGCATTGCGTTGGTCTGGGCATGTGGTCGAGGTTACGTCCATACTTTAAAGGATTCCCTGCACAGGAGAAGGTCGCTCAGCTCATGGTCATGTACGGGCTCCGGGTCCACGAGGGCAGCGTGTACGCCGCCGGAATCAAGATCTCCGATACCTCGCTAGCCCGCGCCGCCAGCGTCGATCGACGGGTCGTGACGGCGACCGTCGACACGATCGCGAAGAACCCCGAACTCGGGAATTTCTTCGATCGACTGCAACCGGCCTGCCACCTTCGCGACGTGGCGCCCCTCATGAACTGGGGCGCGATCGAGATCGTCCCGACGAACGCATCGAAGCCGGGCATCCTCGCGGGCGTGACCTCGATCATCGCCCAAGCGGGCATCTCGGTCCGCCAGGTGATCATGGACGACCCCGAGATCGTCGACGATCCGCACGGATTCATCGTGACGGAGGCGCCCGTCCCGGAGAGGCTCCTCCCGATGATCAAACAGGTCGATGGAGTGAAGTCGGTCGTCCTGCACTGAACTGAGTCACGTCCGATCCCCGTGAACGCAGGAACGAACCGCGTCGATTGGCCGACACCCTTTTCTCAGCGGGAACCCTGGCGGGTCCCATGGGGTGGCGCGGCCTCCTGCGCGTCGTCGACTTCCAGACGGTGCTCACGTCCCAGCCCGCGGTCGCCGCCGCCCTCGACAAGGCCCAGAGGGCCGGGGGCACGAAATCCCCCGAGGCGAAGGCGCTCCGCGAGGGATACCAGCTCGTGGCGAAGGTCCTCTGGACCCGGAGGGCGTCGATCCCGCGGGTCCACGATCTGGCCTGGCTCGACCATGCGGTCGTGTCCGCGGAAACGCGACTCGGGCGGGTCTGGGAGTCCGAGGAGGGACGCGCGTCGTTCGTCGCCGCGGAAGAGGGCCTGGGCGAGGACGTGTTCCGCGAGCTGTTCCCCAAGGACGGCGCGGAGTGGATCGAGATCCCGGTCCAAGCCTTCGCCGGGATCAGCCCGACCGTGAAGCTGGAGCGCGGGGTGTTCGGTCCGTACCGCGTGGGGATCGTCCCCGAGCCGCAATTGCGATCCCTTTACGACTGGGCCGCCAAGACGAAGTTCAACGCACCGCCCGCCGCGATCAGCGTGCTCGGAGAAGTCGAAGCCCTCAGCGCGGCCGCGAGGCGGGGTGCCGGTCCCAGCGTCGCCGTCGTGTTCGCGGGGTACTCATTCGAGGACGTCGCCGCCGAATAGCCTCGCATGGTCGCGCATCATGCAGCGATCTTGGACCACGATCTTTCCCGCGGCGCGGGCCTTCTGCGCCGCGCCTTCGTTCCGGATTCCAAGTTGCATCCAGATCACCTTCCCGGGACCTTTGATCGCCTGATCGACGATCGGAAGGACGTCGGCCGAAGGACGAAAGATGTCGACCGCGTCGTAGGGGACCGGCACAGCATCGAGGGAAGGATAGGCCTTCTCTCCAAGGATCTCCGTGGCGGTCGGGTTCACCGGGATGATCCGGTATCCGTGCATCTGCATGTACTTCGGGACTCGGTGGGCGTCCTTCGCCGGATCCTTCGAACAACCGACCACGGCAATCGTCCGGATGCGCTCGAGGATCTTTCGGACCTCGGTGTCTTCCGCCATATCTCCCGACCGTCCGGTCGAAGGAAGGCGAGCCGCTTAAGGTTTCGTCGGGAGCATCCTGCCGATCGACTCCTTCAACGACGGGGCGACGTTCAACGCCATCGCTTCGTCCGGCGTGAACCAGCGGGTCTCGGAGTGTTCTTCGTTCGCGATCCGGGGCTCGCCCTCCCAGCGTGTGACCAGGAAGAGATAATGCCGAAAGAGGTCGCGAGAGGTCGGATCGATGTCCTCGTAGATTCCGAGGAATTGCGGTTGGACCGCTCGGATCCCGAGCTCCTCCTGGAGCTCTCGGACCAAGGCGCTCGCAGGATCCTCGCATGGCACCAGGTGGCCTCCGAAGGCATCCCACATGCCCGCAAAACGGACGGTGCTGGTCCGCTTCCCCAGGAGCACCCGCCCACCCTTCACGACGAGGCCCGTCGCCGTGACATGGATCACACCGGGGCGAAGGCCCGTCGAGGATATGCGTCCTTTGGCTCGGCGAGATTTGCCAATCCGAAATTGTTATCGTTGAATAATGATAACACGGAAGGCCGCGGGAATTTAACTGCCCTCTCCATTCGCGTGCCTCTCCCAAAGATTCAAGCAGCTGTCGTCCGCTGGACGGACCGATGGATGCGGTCGCCCAGGAGATTGCGGAGCGCGTGCGCGCATCTCCCCTCGTCCGAATCGTGACGCACATCGACACGGACGGGATCACGGGCGGCGCGATCGCCTCGGAAGCCCTCGACCGGGCGAGCATCGCGCACGAAGTCGCTTTCGTCAAGAAGCTCGATGAGCCGGTCGTGACGGAGCTGAAGCGCCGGGGCACGCCGCTCGTCTGGTTCATCGACCTCGGAGCGGGAATGATGCACGCGCTCCACGGCCTGGACGCCGTGATCACGGACCATCACGTGCCGACGGAACGCGAGATTCCGAAGGTGCTGCGGAGCGACCTCCTCCGATTCGCGGAATCCCAGGACCGGATCCTCATGCTCAACCCGCACCTCGAGGGAGCAGGCTCCGACGTCGCGAGCGGCGCCGGTTGTGCCTACGCGGTCGCGAAGGCGTTGGACCCCGCGAACAAGGACCTTGCGTCCGTCGCGATCGTCGGCGCGGTCGGAGACGTCCAGGATCAGGAGTTCCGACGGCTCTCCGGGTACAACCGGGAAATTCTTCAGGATGGAATCGACGCGGGCGTCCTCCGCGCCCAGATCGACCTGCGTCTCTTCGGCCGGGAGACGAGGCCCGCGTACAAGCTGCTCCAGTACGCCACGGACCCGTGGATCCCGCGCCTCAGCGGGAACGAGGATGCGTGCATCGCCTTCCTGCTAGAGCTCGGCGTCGACCTGAAGGTCGAGGAGCACTGGCGGAGCTGGTCCGATCTGGAACTCGGGGAGCGACGGAGGGTCGTCAACGCCCTCGTGGCCCACATGCTCGAACGAGGATGCGGTTCGAAGGAGGTCGAACGGTTGATCGGGGAGACGTACACGCTCATCCGCGAGCCCGCCGGAAGTCCGACCCGCGATGCGAAGGAATTCGGCACGCTGATCAACGCGTGCGGTCGATACGATCAGCCGGAGGTGGGTTACCGAGTGTGCCGCGGGGACCGCGAGGATTCCCTGGCGGAGGCCCTCCGTCTCCTGCGCGGACACCGGGAATACCTGGTCGACTCCATGGAGGCCGTCGCGGCCGCTGGGATCAATCAGATGGACGCGATCCAGTACTTCCATGCCGCCGACACAATCCGCGACACCGTCGTCGGCATCGCCGCCTCCATGGCCCTGAACCGCGAGAACGCGACAAAGGACCTGCCGATCTTCGCCTTTGCCCAGGCATCGGACGGGATCAAGGTCTCGGCGCGGACGACGCGGGAGCTGGTCGCACGGGGCCTGGATCTGGCGGAGGTCATGAAGGTCGCGAGCGGCGCCGTCGGCGGCCAGGGTGGCGGACACCATGCGGCGGCCGGGGCGACGATCCCTCCCGGGACGGAGCCAAAGTTCCTCGAAATCGCGAATCGGATGGTCCGGGATCAGATCAGGCCCTCGCCGAGACCCCACGGGACAGACTCCCGGTAAACGCGATTCGCGTCGTCGAATTGGTAAGAGCAGCTACGGCTCAGAAGCCCCGCTTTCCTCCTTTCGGGGGTGGCGGAATCCGAGCCGGCTTCCGGTGGGACAGGGCGAACAAGGCTCGTCGCCGCCGTTTCCACGCAAGCAACGCGCCCAGGACGGCGATGGCTCCGATCGCGGCGACGATCCCGCTCAGCGGGATGGGACCGTACGGCCCCTGCGGGCTCAGTAGATTCGTGTTCACCGTGAAGTCAGCGGATTTCGAACCCACGTTCCCTGCGTTGTCCGAGCAACTCGCGACGACGGTGTGCGGCCCATCCTCGAGGTCGGACAATCGATAGGAAAACCCGGAGCCGAGGGCCGTCGAGGCCCCGCCATCGAGGGCGACCGAGCATCCCGCGATGCCAGACGTCGAATCCGTCACCTGGTTCACCTGAATCGACAGCGAGGACGATGTGATCGGGTTTCCGGGCGCATTCGGAAGGACGAGCGAGAAGGACGGAGGCGTCCGGTCGATCTTGATCTGCGTCACGGAACTCGCCCGATTCCCTGCCGCATCAATCGCGACGATCTCCATCAGGAAATTGCCGTCCGTGTCGATGACGACGGGACCCGCATAGGGGACGGCTCCACCCGTCCCGATTCGAATCGTCTGGAACGCGACCCCACTCGTCCCATCGGTCGCCTTTGACGTGACGGTCACGTTGCTCTGATACCAGCCGGCGTTCCCCATGCGTCCCACGGGGTTCACAGTGATCGTCGGTAACGTCCCGTCGATGGGGACGGTGACGTAGACAATCGCCGAGGGGTTGCCCGCCTTGTCCTCAGCGAAATATACCAAAGTGTGAGCGCCGTCGCCGGCAACGAGCTGCGGCCCCGTGTATGGCTTTAACGTGGTGTTATCCAGGGCCGCCTCGATTCTGTCGGGCCCGCTCGTCGCATCGACGGAAGAGAGGGTGACAAGGACGGAGCCATGGCACCATCCGGCATCTCCCGGCTGGGAGCAGGACGTGGCTCGCGTCACGGTCGGAGCGACCGTATCGATTTGGATCGTCTCGCTCTGGACTGGTTCGACGTTTCCGACAACGTCCGTCGAGAAATATTCGAGAAGATGGGACCCATCGCCGCCGACGGTGAAGGGTGCCATGTAGACCGAGTACGGCCCGCCGTCCACGCGGTACGATGTGTTCCGCACTCCGTCCCCGGTCTCGTTCACGGTCAAAGTGACCGTCACGGTCGACAGCCACCACGAGTTGTGTCCGAAGGTCCCGCCCATCGAAGCCGTCGTCAAAGGCGCCGTGGTGTCCGGTCGGAAGCGGCCCGTAACGACCTGTTGGGGGGCAACCGAAGCCGACGCATTTTTCGTGAACAGGACCACCGTGTTTCCCATGCCGGGATCGATGGTGACCTCTTGGATCGACAACGAGTAGCTCACGTTTTCCGTGATGAGCGCCCCGTCAACGACCCAGTCGATCGGGGTCGTCCACATCGGGAGGAAGATCGTGATGGAGCCACCCAGCTTCGAGTAGCCCGCGTTCGGGATTTGCGAATTACTGAAACCGCCACACGTCTCCGTCGTGGAGTACCAGCCGACCTGGCGTCCATCGACATCCTGCACCCGAAGGAAGACGTCGGGATTCGACGATTGCAGGGAGAACAGGATCCCGCGGCTCGTTTCCCGAGTTCGGGATGAAAGGAGCCGCACGACGTCCTGCCAAGCGGCCGCGAATCGAGTGGCCGCGTACGCGGTCTGGTCCATGTTGTACATGACCCGGGAAGATTCGAACCAAATGTTCAGTCCGCGGGCGTTCGACTTCACGCCTGGTTCCGACCAGTTCGCGCGGACGACCAGGCTCTCCCAATCCGTCACCGAGCGTGCGGCGTCCCGGATGCTTTGCGCCAACGTGGCGTCGTCCCGGACAAGGGAGAAGAAGTGGAAGAGATCCCGGACTCCCGAATCCGCCCGCATCGCTTGCGCGTTGTTTCGGTCGGTTCGGAGATGGTCGTAGACGGTCTGGTTGAAGTTCGGCTGGTCGATCATCGGGACGCCGAGATTGCGGAACGCGGCGATCGCGTTCACGACCGCCGGGACATTGGCGACGTCGATCGAAGAAAGCGTGTAGTCTCGGAGGCCGAGGTTCGCCGTTCCGTAATCGGCGACGATTGAGCTCGAAAACGTCATTGGGTCCGCGGCCGCCACGAAGGGGTCCTCGATGAGACGGCCGAGGAATTGGTCGTACCGCATTCCCTGCGTCCCAATCGACAGGGGCATCGCCTCCTGGGATGCGATCAGGAAGCGGACGAATCCCTCGACCTGGTAGGCGGTCTCGACGTTCGCCATGAGACATCCGTTGAACAGCGCGAGCTGGAACGTCAGGTTCGCGGAGGTCAGGGCTCCTCGCAGCTCGGAGGGTTCGAGCCAATCGCCCGTGGTCGGATGGTTGTCGGAGCAGGCCCCGCGCCAACCGTTCCCGTGGTCATCCAGCGCGAGAATGTATTCGCCGCGGGCGGGATACCGCTCGACCGTCCTCGCGATGAACTCCTCCAAGGTCGTCTGATCGCCCATGTTCAGTTCGCCATGGTCCTGCAGGGCCGTGCGGCCGAGCCGCTTCACGTAGAAATCGGTCGCATGGGAAGGGTTCCCGCCGGCGTCGAGAAGGATCGCCAGGTTGACGAGATTCGTTGAACCGGCCGACTGGAGTCGATCGAGCACGGTCGCGGTCATGTTGCTCGGGATCTGGTCGTGGGCCATGTACTGCAGATACGTCCACTCCGCGAGTGGAATCTGGGGACTTCCCGTCCGCGCCGCGAGAAACGGCACTCCTCCTGCGGCATTCACATCACCCGTGGATTCCGACGGGGGTACACCGCCGATGCGCTGCCAAAATCGCAGGAATCCGCTGCCGTCGGCCCACACGACGAGGGCGGTATCGGTGGCGAGCTGGGCGATCGTGGGAGAGTAGCCAGTCGCCGCATCCACTTGGCCCACGGGCGCGATGTCCGTCCCATTCAGCAGGCTTCGATTGATCGTCGGATCGACCCCGCCGCCCGGTGGCGGCTCCGGGCCCTGGTACACCATGCGGCCGCGGTCCCCCCCGGCCTCCGCTCCGTAGGCGATGGCGGGGTTTCCTCCGTCGTCCACCGGAGTCCCGTTCTGCCACGAGTTCGTCGTCGCGTTCCAGATCGCCCGCCAGACTTCGTGGCTCAGGCCGGCTCCCGTACACGGGTCCGTCACCGTCGTCACGGGGAATACGACCCCGACGTGGCCGCGTTGGTCCGGAGAGGCACCCATTCCGCTCCGAACCTCGAGGGATTCGAAGTAACCCGCCGCGGCGGGCCGTTGGCCCGGTACGGTGTCGATCTGGACGAATCCGTTTCCGTCCCAGATCGCGTAGCGGGGCCAGGCCAGGGGAACGGACACCGGGCCCGAGGGGCACGTCGTGTTGGCGGGGGCAACCGCGTCCCACCACGTGACGACCCCGTCCTGGCGGGTGATCGCGTCACCGACGACCAGATGCGAGGAGAACGCGATGGCCATGGGGTCGACGTCGAAAGTGGGAGGCGCCGAGGAAGCCGCGAGAAGCGCATCCGGGCCGAAGGTCTGACTCGTTCCATTCCACACCGAGTAGCGGATCTGGCGGGTGCCACCACCTGTCGTGCACGGATCCGTCTGCCGATAGCTGAACGCGAGAAGTCCGTTCCCGTTGTTGTCAATCGCAATCACAGGGCGAGTGAACCCCTCATCGTAGATCGGATTCGACAGGTTCGCGGGCGCCGCGGCGGCGACCGTGGGTGGATTCCAATTCCCGGTGGCGTCCTGAAAGATCGAGAACCGAATGTCGGATTTCGTCACGTTCGTCGGGACCGCGGCGCCGGGACAGATCCGGGTGCCGTAGATGCTCTGAGAATCCCACACCGCGACGGCGTATCCCTCCCGCGAGAACGCGACACGGGCCTGTGTCGTCAGACCGGACGTATCGAGAGGCGCCGCGGGACCTGTGACATTGGGGGATCCGGGATTTCCGCTGAACCAGGACCACACGAGCGGTGCGTCCACGGGCAACGGGACCGCGGGGGAATGACCGCGGAACGAATAGGATGGGCTCCCGGAGTCGTTCACGAACACGAGGATGGCATCGACACTGGACTCCCCCGATTGGGTGGGCGAAGGCGGAAAGGCACTCCGCACCCCGGCGCCGAGAGATGTCGGCGCGGACGCGCCGAGTCCCTGAGTCGCGCCCGCGACGGGTTGTGGCAGGGCAAAGAGGACCGCGACGAGCCCTACCGCGAGGACCGCGACGAGGAGTCGATTCGTGCGGATCGAGTCATCGACATGAACTCGCATGGGGCGCGGACCTACCACTGGCCTGCCTCAGTTTGTCAGGCCCGTTTCCATATTTAGGTTGGGTGATTCAACGTGCTTACACCCGGCCAGAAGTCGCCGCGGACTCGCCGTCGGCCGGAGCGAAATTCCGGGACCCCTCGATTCCTCCGGAGCTCGACATCAATTCGCTGGGCCGCCGTCGTAAACTTCTTATAAGCCGTGCCACTACGACGGCCGCTTCTCTGGGAACGGAGAGCCGATGACTCATGACGTCCCGCGGCCGCGGGGCGGAAGGAGGTCTCCACGATGGCCAAGCCGATGTACGTTCGTTTCGAGATGCCGAAAGACCTGGTCGACAAGACGTATCAGTCGATCGAGCTGGCGAAGGAAAGCGGAAAGGTCCGCAAGGGGACGAACGAGGTCACGAAGCTCGTCGAACGCGGCGAGGCCCAGTTCGTCGTCATGGCGGAGGACGTCCAACCGGAAGAGATCCTCGCGCACATGCCCCTCCTCTGCGAGGAAAAGGGCGTGCCGTATGCATACGTACCCAGCAAACAGGAGCTCGGGGTCGCGGTGGGCCTCGGCAAGGCGACGGCCTCCATCGCGATCCTGGACCCGGGCAAGGCGAAGCCCGTGCTCGACGACCTGTCCGGCAAGCTTCGCGCGATGAAGAAGGCGTGAGGCCTCCGAGGGACGAGGAGACACGATGGCCGACGAGGACAGCATCCCCGCGGAAGTGGTCGAGGTCGTCGGCCGGACGGGGATGACCGGCGAAGCGGTCCAGGTGAAAGTCCGCGTCCTCGATGGACGAGACAAGGGTCGCATCATCACGCGCAACGTGAAGGGGAGCATCCAGGTCGGCGACGTCCTCATGCTCCGCGAGACGGCGCGGGAAGCGCGCAAGCTCTCGGTCCGGTGAGACGATGCCCACCCGACGGTCCTGTTCCTTCTGCGGCAACGAGATCGAGCCCGGGACGGGCAAAATGTTCATCCGCAAGGACGGGACCGTCTTCCTGTTCTGCTCGCACAAATGCCAATCGAACATGCTGCACCTTGGTCGGGTCCCGCGGTGGACCCCGTGGACGCAGGCGTTCCGTCGGGCGGCGGGCCGCGTGGTCGCGGAGGAGGCTATCGTCGCTGAGGAGGCCCCTGCCGCCGTGGAGCCGGGCGTCGCGACCGTGACCATCGAGACGCCGAAGGGGAAGGACATCCCCGCGGATCTGGGCGATTTGATCGACAAACGACTCGGGCCGGATCTGGCGAGGGGCGAGCTCGAGAGGTTTTTCTCCGGGTTCGTCGGGAGCGACACCTTCCGGACTTCGATTCTCGGGTGGGCGAAGAAGAAGCACGGTGCGAAACCGGTGACCCATGTGGACAAGGCGGAGTTCGCGGCGTGGAAGGACTCCCAGGAGGGACGCCGGGTCTTCAAGGCGTGGCTCGACGGACAATGGGCCCAGGTGAAGGGTCGGAAGCGTGAGCAGCCGGAAGAGGAAGCGGCCGAGGCCCCGGCCCCGAAGGCGAAGAAAGCGAAGAAGGGGACGTGATGGCCGCCGAGCGGACCTTCGTCCTGCTGAAACCGGATGCCGTGCAAAGGGCCCTGACGGGAGAGATTGTCGGCCGGTTCGAACGCCGCGGCCTGAAGGTCGTGGCGATGAAGATGCTCCGGGTCACACGGTCCCTCGGAGAGACGTACTACGCGGAACACAAGGGGAAACCGTTCTTCGAGCCACTCATGTCGTACATCACGTCGGGACCCGTGGTGGCTATGGTCCTCGAAGGAGACGGTGCGGTGGCCTCCGTCCGTCGGATGATGGGCAAGACGAATTCCGCGGAGGCGGAGCCCGGAACGATCCGCGGGGATCTCGCCCTCACGATCGGGCGCAACGTCATTCACGGTTCCGATTCGGCAGAGAGCGCCAAGCGTGAGATCTCGCTGTTCTTCAAGGCGGACGAGATCCAAGCGTACGCGCGAATTGACGAAGCCTGGCTTCGCGAATGAGACAAGCGCACGACTATTTGGTCTTGGAATTCCCCGGCGGTCCCAGGTTTCCACCACAGGAGCGATGCTGACGTATGCCCAGCGCGATCCCGAGCACCCCCATTAGAACGAACCCGGAGCCGACGACGTAGGCCGTCAATCGGGGGTCGAGTCCGGATCCTCGGATGCCGTACCCGAAGAGTAGTGTTGCAACAATCAGACTTAACGCCACGATTATTGAGAACACGCCTATGACCACCGCGCCCTCCGGCGAGTACTTCGACCCACGCCACAGGTTGCTCCAGTTCCAGGCACCGGTTCGAGTCCCATACCGCACCCTCCATCCGTCTAAATCCGCTTATCGCTTCCGCCAAACCCGGTCCGCGGAGGGGCTTTCAACAAGTCTTCTAATCACCCAAGTCTTCTAATATCCTCGATTTCTTGGACTGACGATGGCCTCGATTCGCCAGCCCATCGTGTCCGTCCTCGGGCACGTGGACCATGGGAAGACGACCCTCCTCGACCGCATCCGCGGCACGGGAGTCGCGGGACGCGAAGCGGGCGGCATCACGCAGCACATCGGCGCGACGGAGGTCCCTCTCGCGGCCATCATGGAGGCCTGCGGCGATCTCGTGAAAGGCAAGACCTTCCGCATCCCGGGGCTGCTGTTCATCGACACCCCGGGCCACGTGGCCTTCTCGACCTTGCGGGCTCGCGGTGGCGCCCTCTCCGACCTCGCCGTCCTCGTGATCGACGTCAACGAGGGATTCCGCCCGCAGACGATCGAGAGCCTGAACATCCTAAAGCGGTACAAGACCCCCTTCCTCGTGGCGGCGAACAAGATCGACCTCGTCCCTGGCTGGAGGAAACACGAGGGCAAGCCGTTCGTCGTGTCCTATGAGGACCAGCCGCCTTCCACGCGGGACGAGCTCGACAGACGCATGTACGAGCTCGTGGGCCGCTTGTTCGAACACGGCTTCTCCGCGGAACGATACGACCGGGTCGCGGACTTCACGACGAATATCGCCGTCGTCCCCGTGAGCGCGAAGTTCGGTGAGGGGATTCCGGACCTCCTCCTCATGCTGATCGGCCTCGCGCAGCGGTTCCTGGAACAACAGCTCGCGACCACGGACGGGCCCGCCGTGGGGACGATCCTGGAGGTGAAGGAGGAGAAAGGCCTCGGCATCACGCTCGACGCGATCGTCTACGAAGGCACGTTGTCGAAAGGGGACACGATCGTCTTCGGGACCGCGGGCAAACCGGGCACGACGAAGGTGAAGGCGCTGCTCAAACCGAAACCCCTCGACGAGATTCGGGACCCGCAGGAACGATTCGACTCCGTGACGAGCGTGTCCGCGGCCGCCGGTGTCAAGCTCCTGGGCAGCGGCCTCGAACGGGCCGTGGCCGGAGCCCCGCTCCGGGCGGCGAAGGACAACGTGGACGCCATCCTGGAGGAGGTCGCGAAGGAGTCGCAGGTCCACGTCGAAACTCAGGAGGACGGCATCCTGGTGAAGGCGGACGCAATCGGTTCCCTCGAGGGCCTCGCGTACGAGTGCAAGCAGGCGGGGATCCCGATCAAGTTCGCCCGCCTGGGACCCGTGTCGCGTCGCGATGTAACCGACGCGGCGACGGTCAAGAACCCGTTGCATCGAGCGATCCTCGCTTTCAACTTGGAGATCCTGCCCGACGCGAAGGTCGCGCTTCAGGACCACGACGAGGTGAAGCTCCTCGAAAGCGACGTCATCTACCGCTTGATCGAGGACTATCAGGCCTGGCGGGACGAACGGAAACGACAAATCGAAGAGGCGAGCCGGAAGGAGATCGCGTATCCCGCGAAACTGCTCTTCCTTCCCGACCACAGCTTCCGGACATCCAAGCCGGCGATCTTTGGCGTGCGGGTCCTCGGCGGGCGCATCCGAACGGGGGAGTCGCTCATGCGTCAGGATGGTCGGTCCCTCGGCCGGATCAAGGCGATTCGCAGCGGAGAGAAGAGTCTCGACGGGGCGGGTCAGGGCCAGGAGGTGGCGATCTCCGTGGACGGGATCACGATCGGACGGCAGATCCAACCGGGAGATGTCCTGTATGTGGACCTGCCGGAATCCGACGCTCGCGCCCTCCGCGGCCGGAAGGAGATGAGCCATGACGAGGCCATGGTCCTCGACGAGATCCGCGCGATCAAACGGAAGGAGGACGCCTTTTGGGGAATGTAGGCGACCTCCAAGCGCAACTGCCGCAGAAGCATGTGTGTAAGGACTGCGACAAGTGGTACGGGCAGGAAGACGACGAATACGGCCCGTGCATGTACAAGCACTTCCGGAAGGAAAAACGATACGTCACATACGGTTACCACGAGTGCGACGAGGTCGAGGAGCTCGAGCGGCGGGTGAAGATGTGGAAGGAGCGAAGGTCCGAAGGCTCGACGAGCACGACATCGGCGCCGCGATCGCCCTGACGGACCTGGAGAACTGGGGTTACACCCGCGCCGACTTCGTCCGGCTCCTGACGCTGTCTCCCGAGGGATGTTTCGTCGTCGAAGCGAACGGCCGGGTCGTGGGCGTTCTCACGACGACCACGTATGACGGCCTCGCGTTCCTCGGCGCCGTCATCGTGAGTCCGGAACTTCGCGGCAAAGGCGTCGGCAAGCAGATGATGGAGACAGCCCTGGATTACCTCCGCTCGACCGGAGTGCGGACCGTCAGGCTGAACGCCTACCTGAATGCGATCCCGTTCTACGAGCGTCTCGGATTTCAACGGGAGTTCGAGGTCATCCGTTGGACCGGCTCCACGGCGACCGGGCGGGCCCGTGGCGTCCGGCCTCTCCGACTCGACGATCTCGACGGCCTCGCCCGATTCGACGCGACCTATTTCGGCGCGAACCGACGCGCCTTGCTCGACCTCCTGGCGGAAGAAGTACCGTCCACGTTCTTGGTCGCAGAATCCCGGGGCTCGATCCGTGGTTTCCTCGCGGGAAATCCGGGCGGTGATTCGTGTGAAATCGGTCCGTGGGTCGTGGCGCCCGGAAGAGGATCCGTGTCTCAAGATCTGTACCGAGGCCTTGTCGTCGCGGCCGGGACCGCGGATGTGGCGTTCAGCGGTCCTTCGACGAACGAGGCCCTCCTCGAGTTCGTCCGCAATCGGGGATTCGAGGAGGTCTTCCGGGCGTTGCGGATGCGATGGGGAGCCGACGAATTCGCCGGCGACCCGCGTGGGGTCTGGGCCCTCGGAGGCCTGGAGAAAGGCTGAAGCCGACCGCTGTCTTCCACAGGGCCCATGACGGAGAAGCGCCTCCTCGCCCTCGTGGCCCTCCTCATCGGCCTTGTTGCCGGGCTGTTAATCTTGGTCGACGCCGTGAATGCCATCCAACAATACTCGAATCTCGGCTCGATGCTCGGTCAACTCGTCGGCGTGGTCCTCGGTGTGGCGATCCTTCTTGCGAGCCTGCTCATCTACCGAAGCAAGTACAGCTCCGGAGGAATCCTTGACATCCTCCTCGGGGTCGTCGGGCTCGTCCTGCGCTTGAACTCGACCGGCGGGATCCTGGCGATCGTCGCGGGCGTCGTCGGACTCATCGCGTCGGAAAGGAGTCCGTCATGACGGCTCAGATCCGCGGGCCAATGAACTGCCACAAGACCAGGCCGAGTATCAGGAACGCAAATGACATGGACACCCCGCGGACGATCCGGTCCCGCTGGGCGGTGGGGATGCCCTTCCGTACGCGAGAGAGCAAGGCTTCGATCCCGTCCTTGAAGATGTAGCCGCCGTCGAGTGGCACCGCGGGCAAGGCGTTCGTGGCGCCCAACATCACGTTCAACCAGAAGAGCCAGTACGCCGTGTTCACGAGGACCCAGAAGAGTGGTGCGGGGAGGGCGGCGAACGGTCCTCCGATCCGGTAGAACCGGATCGCGGGATCGTCGATCGGGGCGCGGCCCTGGAATGGGAGGGAGATGTACGACAGGACAGCTCCCGGGACGCCATTGAACCGGTCCGGGTTCGTCAGCGGGTGGTAGTAGTCCGTGCTGACGTCGATCGCATAGATGCCGATGAGGGGGCGGCCCGTGCCCGCCTCGGCGACCAAGGTCACATGGTACGGTTTCGACGCCGACGTCGTCGGGTCGAAGGCCACCACCGTGAGGTTCTGCCCCGCTACCGTCTTGGACATTTCATTCCGGAAGTCTGCGTACGAGTGGATCTCGGTGTTGTTCACGGAGGTGATGACCGTGTATGCTTGCATCCCCGCGGTCTGCGCCGGGGAGGCGCCCTGCGTGAAGGCCACGATGCCGACTCCGTCGTGGACCGGCGTGACCGCGGCCAGCATGACGGAGGAGAACACCACGGCGAAGAGGACCGCGAGGAGCATGTTCGTCGCCGGGCCGGCCGCGTAGAGGCGGGCGCGTTCGTGTCGAGGTAAGGCGCGCAGCTCGTCCTCCTCGGGTTCCACGAAGGCTCCGATCGGGAAGATGAGGAAGATGAGGCCGAGGGACCTGATCTTGATCTTCGCGACGCGGGCCAGGATGCCATGGGAGAATTCGTGGAGGATGATGGCGACCGCGAGGCCGAAGATCCCGTAACCGAGCGGGATGATCGGATTGATCCCGGGGAGGCCCAGCAACAGTTCGGGCGACGGCGGGTTTCCTCGGACCGCGGAACTCTGCACGAGGGTCGCCTCCCAGAGGAGGAGCAGCGTCGTGCCGACCATCGTGATTCCGACGAGGACAATGGCGAGGTCGCCGAAGAAACGCCAGAACCGTGCAGGCCGCGCGAGCCGATCGATCCACTGACGGCCCCGGACCGTCTTCCACATCAGGAACGGTCCTGCGGGCGGCGGCGACGGCTGAAGCCCCCGGGGTTCGAGGAGGCCGCGACGTTGGAGGGCGTACAGGACGAGGGACCAGAGGACGATCGCCCCCGCGGCGATCAGGAGCGGGACGAGATCCACCATGCGAGGCTCCGAACGAACCTTCGGGTATATTTCAACCTATCTCGCCGTGACTTCACGGTTCCAGATGTCGTCGGGCAAGTCGTCGTACACGGCGAAGGCGGAGGCTTCGGGCTTGACCCCGCGGGGTTTCGCGAGCGCCTTGATCCGCTCCGCGCGGAGGATCCAATAGTGAATGCGCCAGATCTTGCCCTTCTTGATCATGACCTCTTCCTGCCGCGTGGTCAGGAGCCCCTCTTCCTCGAGCATGTAGAACACATCGCGGTCGGCGACGTCAAGGTTGTTGTCGATCGCCTCGGTCTCGAAGCCGAAGAAGGACATCAGGTAGTCCGCGAGGGCCCGCAGGTCGTCCTCCGACATCCCGCGTTTCCCCACCGTGGCCCGAAGGGCGGCCACCGTCTCGGACATCGTCACAACGGGCATGCGAACATCGTCCTCACGAGGACCGCGACTTAAAAGGCCGTCGAGGCCATTCCTATTCCTGACCCTGATACCGGTCGATGGAATGGGGAAAAGATGGCGCGACGACGCGCGGCCTACGCGATGGCCTACGTGACGGCTCCCGATCGGGCGACGGCACGGGACATCGCCCGAGCAGTCCTCGACCGACGCCTCGCAGCGTGCGCGAACCTGTGGCCCGTCGAATCGGTGTATCGTTGGCATGGGAGACGCGAGGAGACGAACGAATTCGTGATCGTCTTCAAGACGCGCGCCGCGCTCCTGCCGAAACTGATCGGAGAGGTCCGCCGCCTGCATCCGTCCGAGGTGCCCTGCATCGTGTCCTACCCGATGGGGCCGGCCCTCGACGAATACCTCGACTGGATCGACGCCGAGACGGTTCAGCGGTAGACCGCGATCGCCCCGTACCCGACCGCCATGTGGGCATCGTGGCTCACGTCGCTCGAGGTCCCGTACTTCAGGAGCGTCGCTCCCTTCGCACCTAGCTGTTTTGCAGCTGTCAGCATCGCGGTGACGGGACCGTACCCGCACATGGAGATCTCCGCCTGGGTGACCTTCCCCGCGAAGGCCTGGGCGTCCAGGGCGAGGATCTTCTCGATCGCCTTCGCGTCCTGCTCCTTCGCGAACGCGGGCGCGGTCAGGCCTCGGGTCGGGAGCTGGTTGTACTGCGCGCCAACGTGCGTGAAGTCCGAGGACGCGATCAGGGTGACGTCGGCCCCGCTCACTGCATCGGCCACGAGCCGGCCGACCTCCGACGCGAGCTCGTATTCCTGGAATGCCATGCAGATTGGGACGAACCGCACGGATTCGTGGAGTTGCTGGAGGAACGGGAGCTGCACCTCGATGCTGTGCTCGTCGCGGTGCGCCCGGATGTCGTCCTCGAGCGGCGGCTTCGAAAGACGGTGGTACAGATCCTCGTCGGCGGCGACCGAGCCGAGCGGCGTCTGCCATTCGTGGTTCGTGATCGCCAAGGGTGCGCCCGCGCCGTGATGGTTCGGTCCGAGGATCACGAACGAAGACGGCCATCCGTCCGCCGCGAGGGCCGCGTAGCTGTGGGCCGCGATGGGACCCGAGTACGCATATCCGGCGTGCGGCACGACGAGGCCGACGATCCGCCGCTCGCCGCCCTGCACCTGAGGGACGCGACCCGGACCGAGCGGATGGGTGTAACATTCCCGGATCTGTCGGAGGAGGGCTTCTCTCGACCGCTCGTAGAAAGCCCCCGCCACCGCCGGATATCGCATGGGCGCCCCTGTCAAAGGGACGCTTCGTAATCATCGATCGCCATCGTAAACTCTTCGTCCGATTTCAAGGAGCCGCGCACCTTCAGGACCTCCCGGGTCAAGAGCCAATACACGGTGGCCAGGGCCCGTCGACCTTTGTTGTTCGTCGGGATCACCAGGTCCACGTCGCGGGTCTCGTTGTTCGCGTCACACAGGGCGACGACCGGGATGCCGATGTTCAGCGCCTCGCGGAGAGCTTGCTGGTCCGCCGCCGGATCGGTGACGACCAACACCTCGGGCTCGATGAACTCCGGGAGGTTCGGATTCGTGAGGGTGCCCGGGACGAACCGGCCCGCGAGGACTTTCGCGCCAATCTGCTTCGCGAACAGTCGCGCGGGCTTCTGGCCGTACTGGCGTGCGGCGACGATGAGGATGTTCTCCGGTTTGAACCGGGCGAGGAACTTCGAGCCCTCGCGGATGCGCGTGTCCGTCTTCTTGATGTCGAGGACGTAGAGCCCGTCGATCCGGACCTTGTAGATGAAGGGCTTCATGTCGGCGCTTTTCTGCTGCGTCCCGATGTGGACGCCCGACGTCAGGTATACGTCCTCGGGGACCAACAGCCCCTGGACGCCGGTCTGCTCCTCTTCCTGCATCACGCGCCTGCCTGGAGTTCCTCTTCGATCCGGATGAGTTCGTTCAACTTCGCGATCCGCTCGCCCCCGACCGCGCCCGTCTTGATGCCGAGGCACCCGAAGGCCACCGCGAGGTGGGCGATCGTGTCGTCCGTGGTCTCGCCGGACCGATGCGACATGACCGTCGCATATCCGGACCGGTGGGCCAATTCAACGGCCGCGCGCGTGTCGGAGAGCGTCCCAATTTGGTTCGGCTTAATAAGGATAGCGTTGCCCGCGTGCGATTCAATCCCGAGACGAAGACGCTCCACGTTCGTGACGAAGATGTCGTCGCCGATCACCTTGCAGTGCGCCCCGACGCGCTTCGTCAACTCGGCGAAGGCGCCGAAGTCCTCTTCGTCGAACGGATCCTCGACGCTGAACAAATGGTACTCACGGACGAGTCGATCGACGAGATCGATTTGTTCTTCGCGGCTGAGCGCCCGGTCGCGGTACCGATATTTCCCGTCGCGGTAGAACTCGGACGCCGCCAGATCCAGGGCCGGTCGCACGGCGAATCCCACCTCGCGTTCGACGCCGCGGCAGACGTCGGTTAAGAGGGCGAGAGCCTCCTCGTCCTCGATCTGCGCGATCCAGGCGCCCTCGTCCCCGCGGCCCAGCGGGACGTCGGGCATCTTCTTCGTGAGGGCGTCTCGAACGAGATGATGGACCCGGGCGTTCGCGAAGACGTTCCCTCGGATCGTGGGCCCTTGCGACACGACCAGGTACTCTTGGATCGTCGTCCCCCCGACCGCGTGACGGCCACCTCCGATCACGTTTCCGAAGGGGAAGGGCAACGTCGGGCGGGGAGCCCCGCTCAGATATCGGTAGAGAGGCTTTCCCGAGGAATTGGCCGCGGCCTTTGCGTTCGCGAGCGAGGCCGCCGTCGCCACGTTCGCGCCGATTCGGGCGAAGTTCGCGGTCCCGTCGACCTCATGCAAGGTGCGGTCGAGACCCGCTTGATCCGCAACGTCGCGACCCTTCAGTCTCGGGGCAACGGAGTCTCGGAAGGTCCGCAGGGCCTCATCGACGCCTCCTCGCGGCCAAGCCGGAGGCTCGTGCGTCCCAGTGCTGGCACCGCTCGGCGCGGCCGCCCTCCCCAGGGCCCGACCCGATCGAATCTCGACCTCGATGGTCGGATTCCCGCGGCTATCCAGGATGCTTCGGATCGACGCGCCCTCAATGGAAGGCATCCCGGAACCTCGACACGTTCAGCGGGCCGCCTCCGGCGGCGAACTCGCGGATCGCGATGTCCAACGGGTCCGCGGTGGTCTCGGCCGAGAAGAGGGAAGGAGCCCCCATCGAGATTTGAAGGGCGCGTGCGCCCAGGATGCGGGCTCGCTCGAAACGAGTGTACGGCAAGAAAACGTCTCCGGCGCGACGAAAGGGTGGACCGCTAAATAGGTTTCTGCCTCGGGAAGATCCCGGACCCTCACCGGAAGTGGTGGCGGACCAGGATCAGGTACACCAGGATGAGCCCCGGGAGAATCGCGGCGACCGGGACCGTGATCGACCCGACCACCGACAGGACCATCACGATGGTCGCGAGCCACCAAGCCCAGCTCCGGAGGTTCAGGAGACCTGAGCCCACCGCGATCCAGACGATCCCGAAGATCAGCACGAGGGCACCTAGGATGGTTCCGGTCAACCCGAAACCGAGCGGGAGACCGACCCCGGCGAGGAGGGACGAGAACGCGATGACGACGATTCCGAGGAGAAGCAGAAGGACTCCGACGAGAATCGTCAGGACGGCCAAGACCGTGACTCCGATCGGGCGAGACGGGGTCGGGGCTGTGGGGTACGCGGGGTAGGCGGCCACGGAAATGCCATTCGGCCGAGGAGGCTATGGAATAACTAGACTTGCACGTGACTCTCAGGTCAGATAGTCAGGAAAACCCGCGGCGTGTCTTTTCTCGACGCGGAAAATGAGGGGACAGCGGGGCTCTCAGCCCCGCCACCGTTTCGCTCGCTTCTCGCGTATCTACTGCGGGGGCATGCTCGGGGGCATCGGCTGCATCATGCCCGGCGCCATCGGTGCCGGCGGTTTCCAAACGATTGCAAGGATGCCTCCCACGATTCCCAAGATCAGCCCGATGAAGAAGCCGCCGGTGCTGATGATGCTGAAGAGCGAGAAGAGCAGGATGATCACGCCAGCTGCCACATGGCTTTGCGGCTTCATCCACAGCATCACGGCGCCGACTAGGACAAGGATCGCAAAGATAAGGCCGACGACCCCGTAGATGAGAACGATGCCCGCCGCGGCGCCGGCACCCACACCCAGGGCCAAGCCACCCAACATCGACGACAGGGCCATCATGACGATCGCGCCGAGCAGAATGAAAATCCCCGCAATCAAAGACACAACGAACGCGGCAGTTGGCTTCTCGCTCAATTCGACCCGCCCCAATTATGCGAGTTGTATCAAAATACCATTATAAAAGTATTGTGGAACCCGCACGAAGGGAATGACCTTTCGCGACCACACCTTTTATCAGGGGGTATCTGTTGCCTCGTCGGTGATTCCCCCATGGTGCAAGGTTATTGTGTGAAGTGCCGAGCCAAGCGGGAGATCAGTAACGCGGTCGCCGTGAAACTGAAGAACGGCAAGCCCGCGATGAAAGGCAAATGTCCCGTCTGTGGCACAACGATCATGCGAATCGGCGCCGCGAAGTAGGCCGCGCCGGCCCATTTTCTCACATCGGAGATTCTCGGCGACGAGATTATTAATACGCCCAGGGGCTAGCCAGACCTCTGGTGCGACCGTGAAGGTTCCGGACATCAAGGTGACGCCCCCCGGACCGAAGGCCCGCGAGATCGTGGAACGGGACCGCACCTATCTCGCGACGACGACGAAATCGGCCCCGATCGTGATCCGACGGGCGTCCGGCTCCGTGGTCGAGGATGTGGACGGAAACCTCCTCATCGACTTTTCGTCCGGCATCTCGGTCCTGAACGTCGGACACGCTCACCCGAAAGTCGTCGAGGCGATCTCGAAGCAGGCCTCCGAGTTCACCCACTTCGCCGGCACGGACTTCTACTACGACATCCAGGCGCGCCTCGCGGAACGCCTCGGGAAGATGACCCCCGGCAAGCATCGGAAGAAGGTGTTCTTCGGGAACTCCGGCACGGAGGCGAACGAGGCCGCGATCAAGGTCGCCAAGTCCCACAAGAAGCGGCATATGTTCCTCGCGTTCCTCGGCGCGTTCCACGGGCGGACCCAGGGCGCCCTCGCGCTGACCGCGAGCAAGGCGAAGCAACGGGCGGGGTTCTTCCCGACGATGCCGGGAGCGGTTCACGTCCCTTACGCGTACTGCTACCGATGCCCGTACAAGCTCGAATACCCCTCCTGCGACCTCTATTGCGCGAACATCATCGAGGACGCGTACCTGACGACGGTCGCACCGCCCGAGGACGTCGCGGGCATCTTCGTGGAACCGGTGCAGGGCGAGGGAGGCTACATCGTCCCACCTCCCGGATGGATGGATCGGATCGCGAAGATCGCGAAGGACCATGACTTTCTGCTCATCGACGACGAGGTCCAATCGGGCCTCGGCCGCACGGGGAAGATGTGGGGCATCGAGCACTCGAAGGCCGTGCCTGATATCCTGACGACGGCGAAGTCGATCGCATCCGGCCTCCCGATGGGCGCCGCCGTGTATCGGGCCGACCTCGACTACCCGGAGAGCGGGAAGCACTCGAACACGTTCGGCGGGAATCCGGTCGCATGCG
>Ga0209266_1000811_pt1 | contig 22501 bp, 24 predicted proteins | sample GraSoiAngelo_132_FD_185889 | JGI IMG/M metagenome (GOLD analysis project Ga0209266, IMG submission 185889) | Grasslands soil microbial communities from the Angelo Coastal Reserve, California, USA - 14_0929_02_40cm (SPAdes) (version 2) | ecosystem: Environmental > Terrestrial > Soil > Grasslands ...
CGAAAAGAGCAGGAATACGCCAACGATCTCCATACGATACCTCCCGCTGAACGAGCTTAGGATTGCGCTTCAGCTGGAATATTCTCGGACTCGCGTCCGAGTTCGTGAGAACCCGAACCCCTCTTGATGATCACGACCTTCCGGTTGCTCATGTACAAGAAGACCGTGATCCCAATGGCGACCGCTACCAGCGACGCCAAGACCATGGCAGTCACCACCACAAAGCCCACAAGCTGGAGCCCGTCACCCAACGGTTCCATGCTTCCTCCTTCGCTTTGAAGATCGGTCAGTACCCTTTTTGACGCATGCATGAACGGTAGGCAGCCTGGTATTGCGCATCGTGTCGAGCCGCTCCCTTGCCCGGGCTGCTGCCCCCGTCGGCGATGGCGCCGCCTGTAGCGACGGTCCCGGCGCCCACGACACCGCCGATCGCAACATCCTTGACCATGTCCATCGACTTGTCTCCGGTTCGCTGCTGGGCATAGGCTTGGCACCCCTCCACATCGATTTGGCTCGGCACCGAGTTCTTCCGCACCAGCGCGTTGGCACGCGACGTGGCCCCGGTCTGGTTGACATCCTCGCGATCATCCCGGTAGCCCATGACGAGCGTCGTGACCAACGCCGTCGCTCCCACCAACAGGAGACCGAATGTCGTCATCTTCCACGGATTCCAGTCCGCCTCCGACATCGCGTGTTCCTCTGACACTCCTAATTGGCCCTCAACCCCGAAGGTTGCTGGTTGGCCGCCAGCGATTTACCGCGGCCCAATAGCCACTGCAGGGCGTGGCTCAATTTTTCGGGGTCGACATGTCCTTCTGTTCGGGTGAGGCCTTGATGATCTTCTTCGCCATCCCGTGATCATCCAATTCGACCACGACCCGGTCTCCCTTCGACAGTCCCTTGACCACATCGGGATCCGAGAACGCGAGGAGCATCATCTCCCCTTGTTTTTCCTCTGATTGAATGGTGACGATGCGCTGCGACGGATCAATGCCCTCGATCGTGCCGCTTAGCGTTTTCGCGCTCACACCGACTTCCTGACTGGTCGGGGCCAAGTCGGCATTCGTGGGCGCAACCATCGCTCCCAAGACCAACAGCACACTGAGCATCGTGATGCTGAATAAGTGTCCCTTCATGGTGTTGCCTCCTTCGCTGCCGTTCGCTGGCGGCTCACCAAACTGGGCAGGACCTGATAGAATCCTGCCCCTTACCGGCACACACCCTTTATTCTGAGCAAGGGGGGTGCCAGACTAGATTCCGCTGCAATTTGAACAAGATGTGGCTAAACGACCGTTCAAACCAAGCATGGAAGAGGGAGCAAACTGCATGACCGCGCAATCAGTATTTCTACTAGAATCAACATGATTGTGCTGATCTTTCAACGTGATGGGGATGCACGGATTCTCCTACAGTTTGATGTCTGCTCGGCTCTCCCTGGGATAATCACGATCTGCCGCTTGGTCACATACAAAAAGAACATGAGCGCAATAGCAGCCACCACCAGAACGGTCAGGAGGATGTTAAAGGCCGCCAGAAGAAAAGCTACAAGCTGCAACCCGTCTCCCAGAAACCTCATTGTTCCTCCTCACCTGGACCAAAAGGTAAACCCTACCGTGTGGGTTAGCTGGCGTGTTCTACGACGACCTCTATGTACCACCGATTGCCCCGGTCAGCTTCCTGGTTCCGGTGCTCCCTTTTTATTGGGCATGGTCTTTACTATCGTCCTTGCTTTCCCTTGCTCATCCATCTCGACACTGACGCGATCTCCTCTGCTCAGTCCCTGCAGCAACGAGGCGTCCGCCACTTGGAGGGATTCTTTTTTCCCCTGGTCAGTCTGGATGGTGACTCGCAGACCAGCATGATCAATCTCCTCGATTGTGCCTCCGATAAACTTGGCGAAGACCGGATCGGTCAGGCCGAGTGGACCACCAGCTTGGCTGGGTACGATCATCAGCCCCACAACCAGCAGCAAGCCAAGCACAGCAATGACTAGCGTTTTCATTGTCAGGCCTCCTTTCTTCTCTTTGCCTGCCTTCGCTGCCAGCTAACCCACACGACAGGTTCTCTCACGGACTCGGGAGTGTGCACTCCCTCACCCTCGCTGTACGCGAGTCAGGCAACATACTTACCCTTTGAGCAAGGGAAATGCCGAATGGCCGGGAAGAACGCAGGAAGACGCCTTTCTCACGATCTTTTGAGGACTTACGTGCGAATTATTCCTGAGATGAAGATAGGGAGGTTGAAGGAAGGAACCTTCAGTGGTTCCCTCGCTTCACCTGCTTTTACAACGTGTTGGGCGTGTAGGAGTACACCTACAACGGAGAGAAAGCGTAGCGGCCCGCCTACGTCAAGGATCCTGAACGGCTTCACGACGAGTCGTGAGCCATTTCAGCACGTTCACGACCGCAGCCGGGCCTGCAAGCCACGCGTCCTCGTCCCAGATTCCGCGTCGGCCGCCCACTCGAACAGCCAGCCCCAGTCCGCGAACCCTGCGGAAGGCGTCCCGGTCCGTGCGGTCATCCCCGAGATAAACCGGAAACCGGTTCCGCGCCCACGGCTGAGCCAAGACAGCTGCGACGGCAGTCCCTTTGTTCCAAGAACCGGCCGGCCTGATCTCCAACACTCGCTTGCCGCGGACGAGCGCCGCCTGCCCGCTCGTGAGCCAGGGCTTGAGGGCGCGCAGCACGCGACGTCTGAGGATCGCGCGGTCCGCGTGGTGTACGCCTCGGTCGTGGAGGGCGACACTCCAGTCTTTGTCCTCGACGAGGGCGCCATGTATCCCTGCGGCTGAGGATCGCAGGGCTCGTACCCAGCGCAGGACTTCCCGTCTGGGCACGCGCCGCCCCAGCCACCGGAGAGGAGACCGGGGCTCTTTGAAGACCAGTCCGTGAGAAGCGATATACCGAATGCCTGGTACGTTCACGCGTCGCCGCAGGTCACCCAGCGCGCGCCCGCTGACGACGACGACCGGCATCAGGCGGACCAGCCGGCGAAGCACAACTCGGACCGGGGCCGAGAGTGTCGCTCTGTCCGGACGCAGGACGATCGGAGCGAGCGTCCCGTCATAATCCAGTAACAACAGGAGTTGCCGTGCCGGAATGCCAACGAGTCGCGACCGTAGCGAGCGATGCCGCCTCATCCGTCATCGCGCGCATGGACGAACGCGGCAGGCAAGCCCATGTTTTGTAGGCACTGGTTCACCCAGGCATGGACGTCCTGCGCCCGGACGTGTGCGCGCAATGCGCGCATCCGTCGAAGCTGTTCTTCAACCGGCATCTCCAGCGCCTGCCGGATCGCGTCAGCCACACCGTCAAGGTCGTAAGGGTTGATGATCACTGCGTCGGTCAGTTCCTCGGCTGATCCGGTCATTTGGCTGATCAGCAGCATGCCGGTCTCGTCCACGCGCGAGGCCACGTACTCCTTGGCCACCAGGTTCATCCCGTCATAGACCGAGCTGACCAGCGCCAAGTCTGCCATGCGGTAGTATGCGAGCAAGGTGTCGAGGGGGATGCGACCTTCGTGGTACTCGATGGGCTGCCAGCCCTCTCCGCCGTGGCGCCCGTTGATCTCGGCCACCGTCTGCGTGATGAGGTCGCGATACTGTCGGTAGGTCTCGATCTCGGTCCGTGTCGGAATGGCCACTTGGACGAACGTGAAGGCGCCTCGGTACTGGGGGAAATTGGTGAAGAAGAGGTCAAGGGCCCAGAGCCGTTTCAGCAGTCCTTTAGTGTAGTCGAGACGGTCCACGCCCAGACCCAAACGCATGCCCGGACGAGGCGCGAACCTTCGTCGCGCCGTCGCTGCGCGCCGTGCTACCTCAGGACTCTGCGCGCGCTCGTTGATGACCTGGAAGTCCACGCTGATCGGACAGGCGCACAGGCGGGTGACCCCGCCTTTGTGACGAACGAATCTGCCATCAGCACTGATCTCAGCCTTGAGGATGTTCTGCGCACATTCCGCGAAGGCGTGCGCGTAGTCCGCGGTTTGGAAACCGAGTGCATCAGCAGCCAACAGTCCTTCCAGCAAGTCCCGCCGCTCTGGCAGGATACGGAACACCTCGGGCCCGGGCCAAGGCACGTGCCAGAACACGGACACCACCGTCGCCGGGCGTTCCCGCTTAAGCAGAGCGGGTAGCAGGGCCAGATGAAAATCATGAATCCAAACCGCTCCTGGGCGCGGGCGCATCTCGCGGAGGACTGCCTCTAGGAACCGCCGGTTCATGGCCACGTACTGCGGCCAGTATGACTTCCGGTAGGCCACGCGGTCCAAGGTGATGTGACATAAGGGCCACAAGACCTGGTTGGCATACCCGCGGTACGCTCCCCTGACCTCGTCAGCTGACAGCCAGACACGGCGGAGCCGGTAGGCGGGGTCCTCCGGTGGGACGTTAAGGACGCCGGTAGGGCCTACAGCCTCATGATCGGCACCCCCGCTCCCCCACGCGATCCAGGTTCCTCCAAGACGACGGAGCACCGGATCGAGCGCCGACGTGAGGCCACCATCGGTGCGTTGACACACCAGGCGGCCCCTGAGGCGTCGGTGCTCGTAGGGCTCTCGATTCGATACGACGATCAGTCGCGACCTGAAGGACGCCGCCGGGGTCATCGTGCACCACGGCCAAGTTGGATGATCACAGCTAAATACTCCTGGAGATGTCGGGTGATCAGGAAGCGGTGGCGGACGTACTCTTTCGCCTGCCGACCCATGACAGCCAACCGATCCGGCTCATTTAATAGGCGCTTTGCGTAAAATGCCGCCCCTTCGGGCGAACTGACGGTGTAACCCGTCTCACCCGGGATGACTTGGACGGTGATACCGCCAGTGGCACCGCCGATCACGGGCTTGCCTTTCCACATCGCCTCGGTGACAGTCAGTCCGAATCCCTCGCGGGTCGATTTCTGAAACACGATCGTGGCCGCACGCTGAAGGGCGTTGATTTCCAGGTGGGCCGTCGGGGGCAAGAGGAGGATATGGATACTGGGATCGTTGCCCGCGGCCTCCCGGACCTCAGCCAAAACGGCCGCACCTTCCGGATCATCGGTAGCGGTGCCGCCCGCAAGAACCAGCCGGCAATCATGACTCTTCTTGATCAGCCGGTAGGCCTCGATCACACCGACAGGATCCTTGAACCGGTCGAACCTGGACACCTGCAGGAGGATCGGCTTGTCGAAAGGCACGCCCAGTCCTTGGAGCAACCGGTTCACTTCCTCTGCCGTGAGTTCACGATTCTTGTCGCTCAGGGGGTCAATGGAAGGGTAGATCAGGAACTGCGGGATGTGTAGCCGCTGGGCGAACTTGGGCAACGAAAAGACCGCCGCATCATAGCGGCCCACATATGAGCGGAGAAACTGCCAGACTGTCGGCTGGGGGGTGGAGAGATCGATGTGGCACCGCCAGATCCACTTGGCGCCACGAGGACGTGAGTCAATCAGCGCCGCGGGTTGAGGATCGTGGATCATCGCGACCTCTGCATCCAAATCGAGTCGCTTCGCGTTATCACGATTGCACTCAAGGTACTCCTCGTACATCTCCGCTGTGATCCGTTGTTTTGTCCCTTGGAGCGCGTTGTGAAAGCTTTTGGTCGTCTTGTAGAAAACCTCAGACCCAGCCACCACCTCCCAGCGGGCCTTGACCCCGAGCTCCTCAAAGAGGGGCAGCAACCGCTGCAGGATCTCGGCCACCCCGCCGCCGGTGCGCGTGGAGTTGACATTGAGCATGCGGATGCCTTCGACCTGCCGTGCCAGTCGCCGCAAGAACTCCACGGTGCCCCGTGGGGTCACATCCCGGTACCGATCCAGTAGGCTGCCCATCACTTCACCTTCCGAGACGGTGTTCATTGGGAACTGGGGCACCCAGGACCCCGTCGCACAACCGTACAATTCGCGTCCGCATTCCTTCCAAGCTCAACCCGAGGCGCCCTACTTTCACGACCTCGGCGGCAAGGTCCGGCAGGCCCAACCCGTCCTCGGCGGACAGCCAGCCGGCAAAATCGCCCGACAGCCGTCCTTTCCGCAACCGCGCCTCGCATACGTGGTTGTACACAGCCCCCACCTCCACTTCCGCCATGGTTTCGCGAAACTCCCGGAGTGTCCACGCCTCGAGACCCAGATCCGCCTCTATCACGTGCGAACGGACAAACTCGAAGGGCTCGCCGGTAGCGGACCTTGGAATGGTTCTGAGATGACTCAGATGGTCGTCTATAATCGTCAGGATTTCGACTCGGAGTCGCTCGATGTCATCGAATTCAAACGGGTCGAGAATGCCCAGTCGCTCGCCCAGCACTCTGTCCTGGGCGTGCAGCGCGGCCCAGGTGGCGAAGTCGTTGGGAAACACCCCCTGGCTGTAAGGATGTCTGAGGTAGTAGCTGTGCGTGTGATAGTAGATGCTGTCCGCAGGGGCCTCTTCGATGATCTCCAGCAACCGGGACTCGTCCATCGCGCGCTTGCCCAATATCTCCCGTAGCTCCATGCACGAGACGAACCGGAAGGGTTGTTTGGCGCGCTGCTCCATCATGCACCCCCATGGAAATTCATCGCACCCCTCACAGATGTTTCAGATCATCGGGCATCCGGTCACGCGGCTTGTCGGAAAGCATTCGTTCTAGGAACTCTTTGGCAAGATCCTTGGCGCCCAAACCGAGGGCGATCGCCGCGGCCAGGACTACGCCTCCTAGGGTAATCCCGAAACCCACGACGACGATGTTCTGGGCGATCCCCAACTGCTCCAGCGCCATGGCAAGAGCCGCGAGCAGGACGCCCCACCTGGCAAGGCCGGCGGCGGTCGCGGCCGCCGGAAAGTTCGCATTCACGGCCGCGATCAGGACCGTCCGCGCGACGAAATTGCTCAGCAACATCCCGGCGATCAGGATGACGGCGGCAGTCAGGACGTGCGGGAGATAGTTCAGAAAGCTTGTGGCAAGCTGATTGATCGCCTTAACGTCCAGCGCGCCCAATGCTGCGATGGCCGTGAGGACCACGAGCCCCCAATAGAGCATGCGGCCGGCGAGGTGACTAGGCGGTGGTTTCAGGCCAGTGCGCGTCAAGACAGCGCTGATTCCGAGTTGATCGGCGAGGTGATCTACCCCCAGCATCCTCAACAGACGCTCGACGCCGCGTCCCAGCAGCCGGGCCAGGAGCCAGCCGACACCGAGGATTATGACCGCGGCGAAGAGGTTCGGGAGAAAGTGCAGGATGCGAGTCCCGATCGTCGTCAATGGTTCCAGCAGAGTGGTGTTCACGAATTCTCTCATGGTCACGCCTCCTTGACGGCGCCCCAGCGCTCCAAGAGGTAAGGCTTGAGCTGCTCAAAGACCTTGCAGAGTTGCTCGATGCGGTCCTCCGTTTCCCGAGTGGTAAGCCCTTGCGTCTCCACCACGAACGACGCGGTCCGACCTAGATAGAGCGGAGTCATCGCCTTGAGCAGGTGCTCGCGATTGAGGACCAACCGTTGAAACGCCAGGGCGCAGTCATAGACGGTTCTGGCCCAGACCTCGTCCGGAATATGGAAATTGTGGGACGGCATGTCTCTCGTAGCAGAGAGAGCCTGGAGGGTCTCCGCGGCCAGCATGCCCTCCCAGATGGGGTGCAGATCCACGAGGCCCTGCCGAAAGCTCGCAATCATGTGGTCCACATTCACGTTCACGGGCTCGACGCCCACCTCATACTGAAAGCCGAACATCGGGATCGGCTTCGAGCCCTGAAGCGGGACCCAGACTTCTTGATGTGCTTCCATGAGGGCAAAGATCGCTCCGACCACCTGCGCGAGCATGGCTGATAGATCAGCGGCCGGGTCCTTGGGGTTATGGATCTTGGCGCCTAGGAAACTCTGGCAAACCCGCACCCCTGAGGCGACGGCCTCTGTGGTCATCCAGATGTCGATCCCGAAGCCAGCGACGTCCGACTCCCACACGTGCTGGTCCATGTAGTGTCCAGCGAGTTTTCCAGAAAAACCGAAATCTCCGCCGATCGGTTGCCGGATCTGCACTCCGTACAGCGCTCGTGTCAACGGATAGACGATGCTGTTCGTGATCGTCCCGTCGTACTTGTGCCGCAGGTAGTAGGGTGCAACGAAGTCGAAGCCTCCGCTGAGAACCGGTCGGAGGAGCAGCTCGATCCATTCGGGGGTGATCGAGCGGAGATCCGCGTCCACGACCGCGCAGGCCTTGACACCAAGACGCCGGGCCACCTCGAAGATCGTCCGGAAAGCGCTGCCCTTTCCCGACATGCCCTTATAGGGGGTAATGATCCGGTGCAGGAAGCTCTGTCGATCAGTGATGAGCATGACCCCGAGGTCCACACTGGCCTTGGCCACCACGTCGGGAGTGCCATCGGTGGAGCCGCCATCCGAGTTCACCAGGACTGCGCGGTACTCTGGAAAGTATTTGGCTAGGCCGGCGATGACCGCCTTGACCACATGGCCAATCGTGCTCGAGTTGTTGAAGCTGGGGATGCCTACGAGGATGTCGGCCTGCGCGATCTCCCGGATCTGCGTTTCAGTTCGCTCTTCCAAGCTCAACAGCGTTGCTTCTAGCATGCTCGGCTCGCTCTGCTTCACAGCAGCCACCTCTTCCTGCTTTCGCCCCGGTGTCAGAGAGCCGAGGTGGGCTGTTTGCGAGGCTTCCGCTTCGGGTCCCATGCCTGGTCCGCTTCGACGGCGCGAACTAGGCGATTGAAGATGTCAGGAACAGCCGCGGTGACACGGGCCCAATTGGAGATCATCGGCACGCCCAACGGGTCTTCCAGAAAGCTCTCGGAGGCCAGTTTGATGCCCTTGAGGAATGCCTCGACCGCCATCCGTTCCTCGTGGCGATCGAAACGGAGGCTGTTGATTGCCGCATCGTCCTCGTATTTCTTGATAGCCTCTTGCGCGATCTGGAGATAGGTCGCCCGTAAGGTCTTCAGCATCCCGTCGGTGAAGATGACCCCTTCGCTGGCGAGGTTCCGGAAGAGCGACTTCGAGACGTCCACGCACATTTTGTAGAGCCCTGCTTCGGGGTTGTCGGCCGAGAGGTCCTGATGCTTGTGCTCGTACTGGTCCGAGAGATCGGCTTGGCAGACCCGACGCAGGGCACAGTTCCGATAGACCTCGGCCAGAACCCCGATTTCGAACCCCCAGTCTCCCGGGATGCGATTGGTCCAAGCCAGATCCGTCAGCATGGCAAACTCGCCCGCCAGGGGATAGCGGAAGCCGTCCAGAAAGCTGAGCAAGGGATTGGGACCCACCAAGCGTTGGAGGGTTCTGATCATTGGGGTGATGAGGAGACGCGTGGCGCGGCCGTGCAGGCGGTCTGTGACCCGGGCGTAGTAGCCCTTGCAGAAATCGTACCTGAGATTGGGGTTCGCAATCGGGTAGCAGAGGCGGGCCAGATACTCTCGGTTGTACGTGACGACGTCGCAGTCGTGCAGAGCGATGACCTTACTTCGCCGCATCGCGAGGACGTAGCCGAAGGCGATCCAGCAGGATTGCCCCTTCCCCGGCCGGCCGACATCGATGTCTTGACTGACCAAGAGGTTGAGCGCTTCCTGGATCCGAGGCCCTTCGATCCAAATCAGCCGAACGTCCTGGGGAAGAACCTTGAAATAGTCCTTGGCCCGCCGGAACTCCAGGGCGGAGGCATGGCCCAAAGCGACGACGATCTCGCTCAGATATGGGACTTTCTTGAGGTGCTCAACGATCCCGTCGAGGGCCGGTCCTTCCAACTCGGAGTACAAACACGGAAGGACAAGCGAGATGGGGCAGGTCTTGGCGTGCTCGACCAGCTCTTGTTCCAGCAGTTCCAGATTGGGCCGGCCGAGCCGATGCAGCGTGGCGATTGAACCGGATTGGTAGAAATCTGCCATAACGCACCTCCCGCAGGATTAGTTCAATGCCTGCGGGTGCGGCACCGACTCCTCAAGGAGCCGGCTCACACCCTTCTTCCAGCCGTCCGGGCCGATCCCCCGGAGGCGAGTGAGGCCTTCGACGGCGACGCCAGTCGCATAGCCGCCTTCCGGTCGCTCCACCAGAAACGGCCGATCGACGACCTGCAACATCGGCCAATCATTCAGACTGTCGCCAATACCTGCCGTGGTAACTTCCCCCCACTCGTTGCGATAGTGCTCAATCAAGAGCCGACAGGCCCGTCCCTTGTCAGTACCCCCTATAAAGTGATGGAACCGGCTTCCAGATAAGACGGTTAAACCGAGCTGTTCAGCCGCTTCGCAGATCGCTTCCACCGACTTGCGGGAGCTTTCGATAAGGAACGGTTCGTCGTATTCGCGTTGCCTCGCCCGTTCTGCATCTGGACGAGCAAGCCCTGTCACTCGAACGATATCCTCCACCGTCATATCCCCGAACCCGATCAGGGTCTCGCCGACCATTTTCTCAATACGGCGCAGGGCTTTCCTCACTCGAGGATAGGCGATACCCAGTTCGATGACGCGGTACCCATCTTGGCCGGTAGAGCCAGTGGGATGGCATTTAAAATATCCCTCCGGAATATACAGGGCCCCTCCGTTTTCGACGATGAAGGGATCATGGTTGTCAATTTCCCTGCGGAGAGGCTCCACCTCTGCCTTGGTCTTGCTCGTGCAGATGATCAAGGGGACCGCGTACTCGCGAAGCCGATCCAGCGCAGAGCAGGCGACATCGTACCGATAAGTCGTCGCGTCGAGCAGTGCCCCATCGAGGTCGGTGAACAGGATCAAGCGCAGACAAGTCGGAGCAGGAAATGGCTCTTTCATGACGTGAGCGATAGTGTCATCATCATTTAAGGCATTCTGGCATACGCCTTCCAATGTGAGCAAGGGGAGTACCGAATGTTCGAGGCTCCCAGAAGAAGTCTTTCTGACGGTTTTTAAAAGGATTTCACACCCTTCACCCTAACAATAGGAAACGGAGAGGTTGAAGGGAGTAACATTCAGTATTTTTATGTAGTATTGGGTGATCAGATCGATTACCATTGATTTTCAATGTATTGGGCGTGTATGGATTCTCCTGCAGCAGCGCAAACAGACCGTGCGGCCCGCAAGGCACAGCGCCTGAGAGTTGTAGAGCGCTCAGGAAGGTCATCGGTGAAGCTCTCGATCTTCTGGCGATTGGCGTTGAGTTCGCTGGCCATCATCATCGTGGTGGCGGGAGTCAACTTCTACGCCTTGAGCCAGCTCCGACAGCTCACCGCCCTGAGCACGGAGCTGGTCTCCTACCACTACCCGTCCATCGACACGGCCAAGCGGCTCCTTGCCAACCTCTACACCCAGTTGGGGAGTGAGAAGAAGTACTTGGCGGTCCGCGACCTGACGTTCGTGAGGGACTTCGCTCAAGAGGTCGACGAGTTCCGCCAAATCCTGGCCACGCTGCAGGAGCAGGAATCCGCGCCCGACGGCCAGAAATTGCTGAAGGAAGTTGATCGCCTGCACCAGGAATACCTGGACCTCTTCCGCGGGGAGGCGGATCGCCAGGTCAGGCCAAGCGCAGGGTATGCGGGCCGGCGTGATGCCCTCATCGCCCGGATGACCGACGCCCTGGACGCGTACGTCAGCCTGCATGAGACCAGGGCGAACGCGCTCGTCATCGACTCCCGCGCGCGGTCGGCCCGCGCCGAGATCATCACCCAGCAACTCGTTATCGCCGTCGTCCTCCTCGGATTGGGCCTAGCCGGGCTCGCGACCTACAGCATCATGCATCCATTGCGCCGGGTGCAGGAGCACATCCGGCAGATCGGTCAAGGGACGTTCGGACGTTCCGTGAACGTCGAAGCCCCCAGCGACCTGCGCGAACTGGTCGACACGGTGAACTGGATGGGCAAGAAGCTCCAGGAACTGGACGATATGAAGGCCGAGTTCCTGGCCCACGTCTCGCACGAGCTGCGCACCCCGCTGGCCTCCATCCGTGAGGGCACACAACTGCTGCTGGACGAGATTCCCGGCCCCTTGAGCAAGGAGCAGCGCGAGACCCTGCGGATCATCAAGGACAGCAGCGAGCGGCTGATCCGCCTGATCTCCACGCTGCTCGATCTCTCGAAGATGGCGGCCGGGATGATGGACTATCAGATCGCGCCCACCGACCTCCTGCGCCTGGCGGAGACCTCGGTGGACAAGGTCCGGCTCCTGGCCGAAGGCAAACGCATTCAGATCCTGACCGAGGCGCCGTCCGGACGGGTGTGGGTGCCGGCTGACGGCGCCCGGATCGAACAGGTCCTGGACAACCTGCTCTCCAACGCCCTCAAGTTCAGCCAGGAGGGCGCGACCGTGAACATCCGCCTGCACCTCGATGTCAAGGCGGGGGTTGCCCATGTGGCGGTGGCGGACACGGGACCCGGCATTCCGCCAGAAGACTTGCCGCATATTTGGGAACGCTTCTATCAGGGGCGTTCGTACACAAAGAACACCATGGCCGGCAGCGGTCTGGGTCTTGCGTTGGCCAAGAAGGTCGTCGAGGCGCATTGGGGGCGGATCTGGGTAGAAAGCGACCTGGGCAAAGGGACGACGGTCCACTTCACCCTGCCCCTGGCCCGGAAAGGAGGGCCCGCATGAACCCGACGACGCGAGTCTCCGGCGGGCTCTTGCTGGTGTTGGCGCTCACCTTGCACGCGTGCATTTCTCTGCGCAACGGGGCCTACTCCTCCTCGCCCCTCTTCACGCCCAATTATCGGCAAGTCGCGCACTATCAGGCCCTCGCCCGCGAGCAGGACCAGTCGCTCGGCACCTGTGCGGAGACCCACACCTGCGATCGCGCGCACTACACACGCGCGCTGTTAGCCCTCTACGAAAGCCAGGCGATCGCCGCCAAACATTTCCAGGAAGTCATCGATGCGGCTCCCAAAAGTCACTTGGCCTACTCCAGTCAATTCTGGCTCAAGTTCCTGCAGAACCCACCGACCTTTCTCAACCCTCAAGGCTCCTTCGCCGAAGCCACGGAACGCCTGGTCCGCGACCTGCTGGAGTTGGAGACCTCGTCGGCACAGGTTATGCTTCGTGAAGTCAAAGCACGGGACAAGAAGTTGGAAGAGTTAACCACACAACTTGAAGCCCTGAAGCGGATCGACCAGGAAATGAAGGAGATGACGCGGCCTGTGAAGCCGCCCCTCAAGCCTCCCCAGCCGGCTGACAAAGGCGTCCAACCCTGAGGTCCCGATGACGCAAGAACGCATCCTAGTCGTGGACGATGACGAGGGCCTGCTGAGGCTCCTGACAATGCGGCTGTCGGCCATGGGTTTCGACGTGACCACGTCCATGACCGGCGAGGAAGCCCTCGCCGTCGCCAAGCGCGAGGTCTTCGACTTGGCCCTCACCGACCTGCGCCTGCCGGACCGGGACGGGCTGTCGGTCCTCGAAGAGCTGCGGCTCATCCACCCGGATTTGCCAGTGCTGCTCCTCACAGCACACGGCAGCATTCCCAACGCCGTCGAGGCCATGCAGAAGGGCGCCTTCGGCTACCTCACGAAGCCGTTTGACGACAAAGAGCTCAAGGCCACGCTTGAGAAGGCCCTCGCGCAGCAGCGGATGGGCCGCGAGATCCAGCGGCTCAAGCTGCTGGTCAAAGAACTCTACGGCTTGGAGAACGTGGTCGCCCGAAGTCCCAAGATGCAGGCCCTGTTGGAGCAGGTCGCCCGCGTCGCCGAGAGCGACGCCACGATCTGCATCTCCGGCGAGACTGGCACCGGCAAGGAAGTCATCGCCCGCGTCATCCACTGCAACAGCCAGCGGGCCCGTGGCCCTTTCAGCGCGATCAACTGTGGCGCGATCCCGGAAACCCTCTTCGAGAGCGAACTCTTCGGCCACGTCAAGGGAGCCTTCACCAGCGCCCAGTCCTCGAAGCGCGGGCTCTTCCAGAGTGCCGACGGGGGGACGCTGTTCCTCGACGAGATCGGCGAGATGCCGCTGAACCTGCAGGTCAAGCTCCTGCGCGCCATTCAGGAACGCGAAGTGCTGGCGGTGGGCTCCGAGCGCCCCACCAAGGTGAACGTCCGCATCATCACCTCGACGAACAAAGACCTGAGCGCGGCGGTCCGCGACGGGACATTCCGAGAGGACCTCTTCTATAGAATCCAGGTCTTCCCGATCACGGTCCCCCCGCTCCGCGAACGGCGGGACGACATCCCCTTGCTGGCCCAGCACTTCCTGCAGCAAAGCGGCCGGCGGATGCACAAAGAGATCCGGGGGATTCTCCCTGCAGCCATGCAGAGGCTGATGCTCTACTCCTGGCCCGGCAACGTCCGCGAGCTGGAGAATGCGATCGAAAAGGCGGTCGTCCTCTCCAACCAGGACATGATCACGCCCGACCTGCTCCCAACCAGCACCGAGTCCACTGAAGGACAGCTGAAACCGTTGACGGAAGCCAAGGAGGAGTTCGAGCGGAACTACCTGAAGGAAGTGTTGCAGCTCACCAGCGGCAACATTTCACGCGCCTCCCAGACCGCGGGCCGCTATCGCGCCGACTTCTATAAGCTGCTCAAGAAGCACGGGCTCCACCCTGGAGATGTCAAGGAGGAGAAAGACACAGACTCGGCTGAATCGTCGTAACGGAGCCTGCCTAACGCGTGAGCTTTTTATAGCGAATTCGGTGCGGGCGATCCGCTTCCTTGCCGAGCCGCTTCCTCCGGTCGGCCTCGTACTCGCTATAATTGCCTTCGAACCACACGACCTTGCTGTCTCCTTCGAACGCCAGGATGTGGGTCGCGATGCGGTCCAGAAACCAGCGGTCGTGGCTGCTCACCATGCAGCAGCCACCGAATCGCTCGAGCCCCTCCTCCAGCGCCCGCAAGGTGTTCACGTCCAGGTCGTTGGTCGGCTCGTCCAGCAGCACTAGATTCGCCCCTTCCTTGAGCATGCGCGCGAGGTGCACGCGGTTGCGCTCGCCGCCGGAGAGGTCCTTGACCTTCTTCTGCTGATCGGGACCGGAGAGATTGAAGCGCCCGACATAGGCCCGCGAATTGACCTCGAGCTTGCCGAGCGTGACGGTGTCCTTGCCGTCCGCGATCACCTCCCACACGGTCTTGTTGCCGTCCAGCGCGCGGTCCTGGTCCACGTAGCCAATCTTGACCGTCTCACCGACCCTGATGGAACCGGCGCCCGGCTTCTCCTTGCCGACGATCAGCTTGAACAGGGTGGTCTTGCCCGCGCCGTTCGGCCCGATCACGCCGACGATTCCGCCCCGCGGTAGGTTGAAACTCAGGTTCTCGAACAGCAGCTTGTCGCCATAGGATTTGCCCAGGTGCTTCGCTTCCACCACGACGTCGCCGAGGCGCGGTCCGGGCGGGATGTAAATCTCCAGATCTTCCGCCAGGTTTTCTTGTTGCGCGCCGACCAGTTGCTCGTAGCGCGTCAGGCGGGCCTTGCCCTTGGCATGCCGGCCCTTTGGCGACATGCGGATCCATTCCAGCTCACGCTCCAGCGTTTGGCGCCGCTTGGCGTCCGCCTTCTCCTCCTTCGCCAACCGCGCCTGTTTCTGCTCGAGCCATGACGAGTAGTTCCCTTCGAAGGGCATGCCGTGCCCCCTGTCCAGCTCCAGAATCCAGCCGGCCACGTTGTCCAGGAAGTAGCGGTCGTGGGTCACGGCGATGACCGTGCCCTTGTACTGCCGGAGATGCTGTTCCAACCATTGGACCGACTCCGCATCGAGATGGTTGGTCGGCTCGTCCAGCAACAGGATGTCGGGCTCCTGAATCAGCAAACGGCACAGCGCGACGCGGCGCTTCTCCCCGCCCGACAGCACGTCCACCTTGGTGTCCGGTGGCGGGCACCGGAGGGCATCCATGGCAATCTCGAGCTGGTGCTCCAGCTCCCAGCCATTGACCGCCTCGATCTGCTCCTGAAGGCGGCTCTGCTTGTCCAGCAGCTTTTCCATCTCATCCGGCGAGAGCTCCTCGCCGAGCCGGTTGCTCACCGTTTCATACTCGCGCAACAGGTCGATGACGTCCCGGCGGCCCTCCTCGACGATTTCCTTGACAGTCTTCCCCTTGTCGAGCTGGGGCTCCTGCTCCACGAGCCCGACGGTATAGCCTTTGGAAAAGGTGACCTCCCCGAGGTAGTCTTTGTCCGCACCCGCGATGATGCGCAGCAGCGTGCTCTTCCCCGCGCCGTTCAACCCGAGGACGCCGATCTTGGCCCCGTAATAGAAGGACAGGTAGATATCCTTGAGCACCTGCTTCTTGGGCGGGTACACGCGGCCCACGCCGATGAGAGAAAAGATGATTTGCGTATCAGATGGGCTCATACTTTGAGGAGCGGTCGACCCTCTTCTCGTCGCTCGCTGCGAATTGGGCTATTCCTTGTTATTCCATCCGCAACGAAACAATTCGGACCTCAGGTGGCTGAAACGGCAACAGCAAGCGCACAACGGTCGCCCGTACCACACGGCTCGTTCCTCGCGCCTGCCCTTGTGAAATGATGGAGAAAGTATCGCTCCGGATATCATAGGCCTGCGCGATAACTCGGAGTTCTCTGGCGACCTGTTCCATGCCGCCCACTCGGTCGAGATCGTCCAATCTGCGAAATGGCCTGGCCCTGGCGATCCGCTCAGCCACATCGAAAGAAATCCGGAGATCCAGTATTCGCAACACAACAGGATCAGCGGTATTGATGTTGATCCGTCCAGGGCTCTGGGTGTCGACGGTGAGGTAAGGGGCCAGCGTCCGGTACACGTCATCCGTGACACCCTTCAAAAGATGCAATTCGGATAAAGATTCAAACGGTCCGTTCTTTGTGCGATAGGGCGGTTCCAACCCGCCATAATACGCCTGCTCGGCCCCGAACGGTTCGGGTTCATCATCCGGGTCTAGCCAGTCCACCATCACATCTACCAAGCGAGGATCTAACTGCAGCGATTCCAAGAGCCGACGCATCTGGGCTACTTTACTCGGGATCTTCTTCCGGGTAGCCCCGTCAACCAGATGGTTTGGATTGAGTTTTCCCGTTTCATCCTGAATCGTGATGGTCATCGAGCCTTCGCCGGCCCCCAGAGGAGGAATGGGCTTAGCCCATGCCTCATCGAGACCGTCATAGTGGCTGCTATGGAGGGCGTCATCCTTGAGTAGCCCTCGACCAACGGCAACGCCTGCCTTGGCGAGAAACCCCGCTTGCACGCCATCACGAAAGTTCCCAGCCGCCATCAGACCAATCCGCGTCGAGCGGTCGAACTCCAACACGAGCGCAACCAGCAGGACTACCACGAGGAGCGTCAGAATCAATGCCGCGCCGCGTTCGTTACCCGCCACGCTCGGCGCCTCCCGACGCCTGCGCCGCGTGAGGAACGGACTCGTATGTGGTAAGCAGAAGGGTTAGGTCGAAAAGACTCGGATCGGAGAAGCGGGTCTTGAGGTGGAACCGTCGAACCCGGAGCAAATAGGGGGAGTCGTCAATCGCAGTCATCAGGCTCAGCACTTCATTTAACCGAAGGCCTTCCAGTTTCAGCTCTGCGGAGGACTCCCGAAAGCCCTCCCCCACCGCCCCCGCCTGAGGACGCAAAAACGCGATCCGTTCCCGCAACTGGAGACGACGGGTAAGCTCTTCTCCAAGGGCCAGAATCGAAGCCCGGTCTTTCTCCCGCACCAGCCTGCCCTCGGCAAGCCTTAACCTCTCTCGTACGCGCACGTACTCGTGCCGTATCGCAACTAACGTTCTCTGGTCCTCTTGCTTCTGAGTGATTGCCGCATCAAGGCGGTGCATTTCCTCCTTCACCGGAGCAAGCACTAGAAAATGTCCAGTGAGCCCCAGCGCGATCGTGCTCCCTGCAATCAGCAGGGTACGATCGGGCGAGGACAGTCTCCAGGCAACGAATCGGGTGACCCAACTCATCGGCGTCCCAACACCAGTTGGATTCGACAGTGAATGCGTGAGGCGACTGGTCCGACCCTGGCGTCGCTGACCGAAACATCACCGAAGTGCGGGGCTCGGCCCAGTTCCCCCTTGATCCGGTCCACAGATTCGAATGAATCGGTTTCGGCCTCCAGCCAGAGACGACCTCCCTCGATCCCGAGTTCGTGGATCTCAATCGGCGTATCTTTGGGAAGATGGGACGTGAGTTCCGTGAGGATCTGGGGGATCGTCAGCTCGTCGACACCGAGGAAAGCCGCTCGCTTCTGCGCTTCAACGAGCAAGCTCTTAGCTTGACGTGGCTCGTCGATGACCGCACGGGTTTCGTGGAAGGACTCCCGGAAAAGCGTGCTGACCGCCGCACTGATCTGCTCGTAACGGGATTCTTTGGTTCGGTGGTGGACCAGAAGGCTTGCAATCGCCAGCAGAAGGACCAGACACAGCCCGACGGCTAGGGTCCCCCACCGATGGTGCGTCTTGGCGAGCGCGGCCGCGCTGTGCTGATTACGCGCGAAATCGAGCTGTCCCTTGGGCCTTCCCGCTCCCATCGCCGCCAAGCCCACAGCAATCACCAGACTCGGGTCGCACTCCCTCCCGCGCCCCTCACGCGACCGAGGCCCCACGATGTGGACGTTCTGAATCCCCGACGTTTCGGCCAGGAGCGAGGGAATCCCCTGCCCTTCGCTAACTAGGCCGGAGACATAGAGACGGGAACACGGTCGCGCGATCTCCTGCTCCCACACCTGAAAGGTTCTTCGAAGCATCGCCAGCTCCGGCTCAGCCAGCGCGAGTGCGGCTGGAGCGGCGTGGTCTTGACGGCTTCCCACTATCGTCCGGACCCCACAGAGACATCGCTGATGCACCGCGCAAAGCGTGATCGTCGGGGCGCCATCATCGAGATCGATATGCATCAGCGCCACGGCCTTGTCATCCCCGCTGATAAACCGGTCGTAGTACGCGCGCAACGCGAGTGAGCGCACGGTGACACGCCACACCTGGAACCCCGCTCTGTGCAACAGGTTCAGGCGGCGTTCGAAGACCTCCTTCCGAACCGCCATGCCCAATACGGAGGTGCGCCCCGCGCTCGTGGTCAACCTTTCATAATCAACGACGACATCCTCGAGTTCGAATGGAAGCAAATCCTCAAGCTCGTAGGGGACGACCTGGCCCAGTTTCCGCAGATCCGTAAACGGCAGGTCCAGCTTGCGCCCCAAGACCGCCGTCTCGGGCACCGTGACCACGACCCGCTCGTTGTGGCCCCAGCCCTCGGCACGGAGCTGTGCGAGAGATTCGATCAGTGCCGCATCCTGGTTTTGTGATTCCACCTGAGCGCTCGCGAACTGCCGGCTAATGGCCGTCTGAATCTCAAGCCCCTTCAGTGATCGGCGAAGCCGGACCGCCCGCACGGCAGTCGCCCCAAGGTCCAGACCCACATACCCGCCGAACATCACGCCTTCCCTCCTGGCTTCCGCGTTTCGTGTAATGGCACGGAAGCGTCATTCAAATAGAAGGCCGGTTGGCGTACGGTGCCCTTGACGATGAACCGGTACTGGCCGGTTGCGAGGCGTGGATCGTGCGCCGCATCGCCGCTTCCAGAGGTCACTTCTCGAAGGCTGACCTGCAGGTTCAGATTCAGAAGACTGTCCTCAAGTGGGCTCTGAAGAATCACGCTGCCTGTTCCCCAGATTGTAGCCGATGGGCCCTCGGCCCGGATGTCTTCGACCGTCCCCACTCCCTTACTGAGCGCGATCCGACCGCTCACTTCTCGAAACGTCAAGGGCGGAATGGGAGATCTTGCGGACAAACCTGGTCCCACTTTGACTCCTTTCAGTTCGACAGTCAGCATTCCTTGCCCCTGCAAGGGCCCGGCACGCCCCCAGCGATAATCCCAGTCACCGCGCAGACGCCCCACGGGGATGATCCCGTTTTCCAGGTGAGACAGCTCCAGTTCCCAGGCGCGTCCTTGGAAGCGATATTCCTGTGCCACTTCTCCATCTTTCCACTCCACTATGCCCGCGACCTCTCCACCCAGCAGGTGCATTCGGACGGCCGCTGAGAGCGTCCGATTCAGCAAAGGGAGGAGAGCCAGATCAACTGACACGTGCTCGCCTTGCAACACCTGGTCCGTGCCCCCTTGAACTCCCATCAACCCGACACGGTCCCACAGCAGGAACAGTGGAAACCGCACATGCCGTTCGTGCGGTACCACGCGGAGCGAGGCGGTTTGGGCGATCTTCGCCACCCCCCACTGCTCCAGTCGGTCGAACGGAAAATTCCAGTACACAAACAGCACAGTGGCCGCCGCGCCGTACAGAAGGTACCCGACAAGAGCGCCGGCAGCCACCCCCCCAGTTCTTTCCCTCATGGCGGGCTCACCGAACCCGCCGATCGAGCGCGAGGCAACGTTACCATGGTCACGAACCGCTGCCGGTCTCCGGCGGCATCCTGAAATGCCAACTCGATGCGCACGGCCGACGGAAGGTTTTGCAGGGCTGCCGCGTCCCAGGACTCACGCCACGCAGACCCGTCCCAATATCGCAGACTGAACTCCGTCACTCCGCGGGCGAGCGCGTCCGTCTCCGCCGACCGGTCCGAGAGACTCAGCGGATTGCGTTCTTCGCGTCGCAACAGAGTTCCACCCCTTAGCTCATAAACGAGCAGATTGAGGTCCGACTCCGGCACCTCAGGTTCCGTACGAACGTGCGCGCGCGAACTGAAGCGGAGCATGCCGGCTGGCCGGACGCCCTGCGTGCCGTCTAGGCCCACAAAAACAGTTCGCCGGTTGCCTTTTTCCCAATCCGCTGCGATCAATTCCTCTGAAAGCCGGGAATAGATCACCCGCACGAGATGGTAGCGGTCTCCTCTGGCCGATACCTGCCGCACAGTTTCGGCCGTCGTGTCAAAGGCCTTGAACACCAGCGACAGGACAATCGCCAGAACCGCCACGGAGACCAGGATCTCGAGAAGGGTGAACCCGCCCTCCCGGCTTCTCGTCTCCGTATCGGCCTCAGCGCGCATCAAACACATACGCACTCATCTCGACCTGTTCCGTTCGCCGGCCCTCGTTCCAAAACACGAGAAGGCGCACTTCGCGGACGAAATCGAACGCCGTGGGGATCACCTGCACCTTCCAGGCAAACTCATCAAAGTCTGGGAACGACCCGCTCCACTCCCCCATTTGCGGCGCTCCGCTCAGCTCCCAAAAAGCCAGCCTTTCTTGAGCCAGCAACGTGGCAGTCGTCACATGCTCACTGTATAGGTGTCTGGCAATATCCTGATTGCGCAGGTCGAGCAGAGCCATGAAGGTGATCGCCAGGATAGCAAGTGCGATCATGATCTCGAGCAGCGTGAACCCGCGTTCGTTAAAAGGCTTAGTGATCCTCGCCATCGAGCAAGACCTTGGTCACATAGCCTTCCCGCGCAGATACCATGCCGGTCAACGGGTGGATCAGCAACGAAAGTTGGTTCCGCGCCCGATCTTCCAGGTGAATGACGCCGCGCTCCGCCCGCCCGATAGGGAAGAACCGGACCGTTGCCAGCCCATCCTTGACAATTTCGTGTTGAGCCGTCTGGACATCCAGGAACTGCACGCCGGGTGAGAGGGCATGGCGATGCGGACTTGCAGGACCAGCCTGGGACACCGCGCCCACCGGGCTGCAAGGACCTGCCTCCAACCAGTATTCTCCGCGCGTGAGGTCCATACAGAGATTCTGTGATTGTCGCGTCGCCACGGCCTGGGTATAAGCCTCGCGTACCGTGCCGATGAGGGACAGGCCCGCCGCGGGTAACTCTTGCGTCTGGTGATGAATGTGTGGAGCCAGGAGACCAACGAGCACTCCTATGAGGAAAAGGACGGTCAGTATCTCAATGAGCGTAAAGCCCCGCTCAGTCAAGATTCCAGCTCTCGAGATCCGCATCATTCCCGACTCCGCCCGGCTTTCCATCGGCGCCGTACGAGACAAGATCGTAGTCACGCATTCTGTCTGCGCCCGGGCTCAGGTAGAGGAACGGGCGGTCCCAGGGATCCTTCGGCACCTTCGGCAGGTACCCGCCTTCTTTCCAGTGCCGAGGAAGCACCCCCACCGTAGGCCGATTGACTAATCCATCAAGCCCTTGTTCAGTCGAAGGATACACACCGTTATCCAACTTGAACAGATGCAGGGCCTGTTCGATGTTGCGCATTTGAACTTTGGCCGCAGTGCGGCGCGCGTCATCGGTGCGTCCCAAGATTTTCGGAACGACCAACGCCGCTAACAGGCCCAGGATCATCGTCACCACTAAGATTTCCACCAGGGTGAATCCAGTCTGCCGTTGTCGCCAGCCCCCCTCTACCCACCGCTGCCCTGCTCCGCCGTTCACCGCACGCCCCCGCTAAGGTCAAATATGGGGACGAGGATCGCTGTCACAATGAACAGCACGAGAATCCCCATGAGCAGAACCAGACTGGGGGCCAGGAGGGAGGTCATTCCCTTTACGGTGGACTCCGCTTCCATGTCGTACACTCGTGCTGCTCTCAAGAGCATCCCATCCAGATCGCCGCTCTTTTCTCCAACCGCGACCATATGCGTGAGGAGTGTCGGCATGACGCCTGTCAGGGCGAGCGTCACCGCCAGGCCCTTCCCTTTGGTCAGTTCCTCCCGGGTCCAGTCGATCATCCGTTCGAGCACCACATTGCCGATCACCCGCTTGGCGATATCCAAAGCCGCGAG
>Ga0209266_1000820_pt1 | contig 22392 bp, 20 predicted proteins | sample GraSoiAngelo_132_FD_185889 | JGI IMG/M metagenome (GOLD analysis project Ga0209266, IMG submission 185889) | Grasslands soil microbial communities from the Angelo Coastal Reserve, California, USA - 14_0929_02_40cm (SPAdes) (version 2) | ecosystem: Environmental > Terrestrial > Soil > Grasslands ...
AGGAGGCTACTATACTCCAGTTCGTTCAAGGTCTCTCGCTTTATGCGAAGAGGATTGACGATGTTCCCCTCCTTCTTGAACTCGATCAGGTTGAAGCCCCCAAAAGTTGACGCGTATTGATCCTGCAAACCTCCTGGAATTCCAACATCGTTCCTTTCGACATCATAGGCAAGATTTGCTATGTCGTAGTCTGTCATCGAAGTGCCCCTCCATTCGCGGAAGGCGCCTATCAGTGCGACGCACAGTGCCGAAGACGATCCCAGCCCTGCGCCCGGGACAGCGTCGTATCTGAGATTTGCATCAAATCCTTCGTCCACCTGAAAGCGCTTGGCGACCGCTTGGACGAACTCCACCTCTCCACTGGTCTCCAGCTGACCAAGTCTCCGGGGTCCAGTAGAGACATCTTGGTCTTCCCTGGATACGGTAACCATCCCATCAGTTCGAGAGGCAATAGAGCAGTAAGCATAATTCTGAATCGTAGAAGAGAGAACGACCCCGCCCTTCAATCCGGGATAGGGAGGGACGTCTGTTCCTCCTCCCGCGTAGCTGACTCTGAGAGGAGCCCTGGCCCGAATCCTCACCATATCATCTCAACATCCTCAACCTTTCTCTCCGCTTTGGATGATGCTAGAAACCGCGTTCTGCAAGTCTCCTACATTGGTCTGGACACGAATACCCCGGCACCCAGCCCTCTTCGCCGCCTCGAGATCAATCTCCTTGTCTCCGATCATCCAAGACCCTGCAACATCAATCCATAGATCCCTTGCAGCTCTTAAAATGAGGCCAGGCTTGGGCTTTCGACAGCTGCATCCCTCCCCAGGCAGGTGTGGACAATAGTAGATGGCATCTACCATGCAGCCCATTCGCATGAGCTCCGACTGGAGTTTCTCATGAATCCTGACCATTTCGTCGTGAGTGGCCAATCCCCTTCCAACAACAGACTGATTTGTCACGACGACCAATCGGAAGCCATGTTTTCGAAGATACTGCAGGGGTGGACCGATCCCTGGCAGAATCTCAAGCTCTTCCGGGGTCTTAACGTAGTCGGGTCTTTCTCGAGTCAGGACACCGTCTCGATCAAGGAAGACCGCTTTGTGAGTCAGTTGCCCGCCCCGAGCCCCCTTCGCGATGTGAATTAATAGCGTTTTTCCGGAGCCAATTGTCAGAGGAGAAGGAAGAGAAGATAGGCTAAACACTCCAACAGGCTCGGGAGTCTTGACAACTGTCAAAAGGATGTCTGAGTTTGGGAAACTTTCGTTAGCCTCGACATAGGTGTGTACCGCTCAAGTTGGAGTCGTGGATATTAATATCAGGCATTTCGCTTGCTTTCAGTATACCTGGTCTCCTGTTCTCCTACTACACCATGCTTCTCTTTCTTAGCACATTTCGGTACCCAAAGTCTCTCGCTGAAGGTCCCTCCGTTCAAGGAACCCCATTGGTCTCAATTCTGATAGCGACATTCAACGAGAAGTTCGTCATAGCCAACACCCTGGACGCTATCAAGAACCTCGACTACCCTAGAGACAAGTTGCTGGTTGTTGTAGCGGACGACTCGTCAGACGAGACCGTCGATGTGATCGACCGGAAGATCCTGGAGCTCAACAGCATGGGCATACAGAGTGTAGTGTCGAGGAGGAAAGGCCGCGCGGGTTTCAAGAGCGGTGCGCTGAGCCAAGCGGCCCCGCTACTCAAGGGGCATTACGTTCTGCTTTTGGACGCCGACTCGACGGTCAAGCCAGATATACTGACGAAAGGGCTGACCGCGTTCAGTCGAGACCCTCGGATTGGCTTCGTCTCATTTCGAGTCGGCCACTACAACCGAGAACAGAACCTAACGACTCGACTATTTGCGCTCCAGCTTGACCAAGGAGACACCGTCACAAAAATGGGCGCTTATTCGATTGACTCCCCATACTCCTTCCAAGGTGGTTTCGTCCTAGTATCGATGGACGTACTCCGACAGGTCGGTTTCTGGACGAAAGACTCGATCGTCGAGGATGCGGAATTGTCTTGCAGAATATACTGCGCAGGGTACAGAGGAGTATACCTGAGCAATGTTCGAATATTCAGCGAGGATCCTTCGAGCTTGGAGGTATGGAAGAAACAAGCAGTCCGCGTAGCTCAAGGCTGGGCGAGCTGCGCCGTTGCCAACGGACGAAAGATTCTGAGCTCCAACAAGCTCTCTGTCTGGAGGAGAATTGTCCTGTTTTCTACTTTGGTCGGACCCTTCCAAGCACTGAGCTGGATAGTGGTTACTTTCGTGTCGGCCCTCGGCCTAGTCTTCGGGCTAACCGCGCCCTCAAACTCGATATTCTCAAGTCCAATCTACATCATTATCGTAACACTGCCTGTAGTTTCCTTCTTCGCTTCAGGCATCTATGCGCTTCACATCCAAAAGATAATGACCCCGCGCAACCTTCTACTTCTTCCACTACTCTCCTACACCACTTCTTGCATGATCACTGCAATCACGATCGGTTTCCTGAACGGAATACGCGGCAAAACAGGCTACTTCTTCAGAACTCCAAAGCATGGCCAAGCAGGAGAGAATAACAGGCAGTATCATCGAGACATTCGCCTCGACAGGATTGCGATCGCCGAAGGCATATTCGCAACACTGGCCATTGCGATGAGTGTGATAGTACTCATAGACGGGGTCTGGGCCCTAGCCCTAACCCTCCTCGGGTTTGGAGCACTGACACTCAAGTCAATGAACCTAACTCGGATCTCGGGTCGGACGAATCGTGTTGGCCTGAAGAACAATACAAGCTGACCGTTCAGACGACGCAGTAAGAGGGTGCCCCACAATCCGGTCTAGACCCATTCTCGGGACGAACTCTCTCTAGTCGCGCAAACCTAATGCCATGGCAGAACGGGATTCGCTTACTGCGCCACTTTTTGATCACGGTCTTCCGTAGAATCTAACGAAAAATAGATGGCCACGAAACAATAATACAAAAGGGTTCGCAGAAACGATTGGTCGCGACCAAGACGACAAATGGTCGACGATAACCTAACCTATAATTCGTAATCTTCTGGTCTTTCTTATGGATACTGAGAGTCTGCGGTCCTGAGCTCAGGGATAGCCGAGGTTTCCGGCTGAGTTCCATGTTCCCGTGCTGGCCCAATTCAGTCCCTTGCTGGCGTTGCCTCTCAAGTCATTTCCCACAATGATAATGCCATCGCACGTATCTGTTACTAATATTCCATTCCATTGACTTGTGTTCCCGCTTGCGTTTCGGCAGATGTTTCCTACGATCATCACGCTCTCGGACCCATTCGATATCTGTATCCCATTCCAATAGGGATTGACACACGAATTATTACAGCAGGTGTTTCCTATAATTGTGATGAACTGCGTGCCGTTGTTGATGAGGATTCCGTTGTTCTCGTTGGAATTCACCTCGTTTCCCACAATGGTTACATTGAGTGCCTGATAAAGGAGGATTCCCACGAGGTTGCGAAATGTTATGTCGTTATTAGCAATATATCCCTCGCCGCATCCAATCACGGCTAAACCATTATTGCCGTTGCTTTGAAAAAAGCTGTTGACTACGTTGAATCCGTAAACCGTTTCGAATCTGATACCATCCTGGTCGTTCGAATATATGTTGCAATGGTCCACATTGACATCGCCTTGGGAGCTTCCTTGAACTCCGAGAAAATGAATCCCGTGATTCTTGAAATTGTTAATTTGGAGATTTTCAAACCGATATCCCCCGGTAACGAGAGAGGTGGGTTGCACCAGAAACGCTTTCTGCGAAGTCGTATTGAATGGCTGTAGAGGGTTAGGGTTAGTCTTGTTCCCTTCTAGCTGAAAGTTGGAGAACCCTACCTCCTGGCCTGTTACCGTGAATATTGGGAAGTCGCCGCCTAGAGCAGTTTGCAATATTGGGCGGTTTCCTTCACCGACAATGAAGATGTTATTCGGAACTGTGATGGTCTTCGAGATAGAATAGACCGTGCCTGTGCGATGTCGAAGAAAGATTAGGCCTCCATCTCCACCTAACTGACTGACGGCCCATCCGATTATTGTAGCCGCATCCCCGCCACTCTGCACGACGGTGCCGCTATTCCCGTCGATAGCATTGACAACTCCACTCGAGTCGATAAAAATGACGTAGCTCGCCAGATGTAGGCTTGGGGTTGTACCGACGCGCAAACCTTCAGCAGAGCGAAGTTGGGTTCCAATCGAGAACCCGCCAATAGCGGTCCCAGCGCCCAAGGCTCCGACTGAAGCTAGCTGTTTGAGGAATCTTCGTCTTGATACATCTTGAGAATTTACGGTTGACAACCGAACGAGTTCGCCGAGGTCTAGCTATATAAGAATGCCATCAGAAGGAAACACTGAGCGAGCAACGGTTCAGTTCTGTATCCCATTCCTTGCGTGTACTTTCGTTGTGGATGGTTATATAATCCATAAATAGCTAGAAACTCCGATTTCGGAAATCCACGTGAAAGATTACCTTTTCGGATGCGAAGACCACTATTGACGATAGCTTCTACAATTGTTGACAACCTTGATACTTTGCTTGTCGACAGCACCTTTCACCCCAGGGTGGTTGTTTGCATTCCTGCATACAATGAGGAGACCAGAATCGGACATGTGATTAGAGAAGCTTCCCTGTTCGCGAATCAGATTCTCGTCTGCGATGATGGATCGTCCGACGGAACCGCATTGGAAGCTGAGGCCAATGGTGGCAGGGTGATAAGGCATTTCAGGAATCTTGGTAAAGGAGCTGCCTTGAGGACTCTTCTGCGCGAGGCTGAGAAGGCGTCTCCTGACATTATCGTCACGATTGACGGGGATGGACAGCACAGTCCGCGGGATATTCCTAAGTTATTGAGTCCGATTCTTGATAGGTCCGCTGAGGTTGTAATTGGCTCAAGATTCGGGAATGGAAACGCTGTTCCACGATACCGAAAGATTGGAAACTCCATTCTCTCTGCACTGACAAACATGTCTGCAAGAACCAGCGTGCGGGATACTCAGAGCGGATTCAGAGCTTACTCCTCGAAAGTAATCGCCACCATGGTCATCTCTAGAAATGGAATGGGCGTCGATTCTGAGATTCTCATAAAAGTCGCGAAAGAGGGTTTTAGGATTGTTGAGAGGGATGTATCAATCAACTATGAAGGAGATACTTCCACATTCAACCCGGTGAGCCATATGTTCCGAGTAATCTGGGGACTGTTTCTGGCTTTTGTGAAGGAGCATTTCAACGAATTTGCGCAACGAGAGTCGGAAACTCTTCCACAAAAGAATTCGCCACCCTCACGATTGGACAAGGTCGGGAATGGCGGGTTTCCGGAGGCTGAAAATAGAGGTCTAACTCCCCGACTCAACAGCCCTTTACAGTCACCCTTGACTCCGAGGCATACCGACAACCATCATGGCGGATAGGATCAGAGGGTCGATTCATATAGCGAGCCCTGACTTTGGTTCCTAGAATCTCAAATCATAATTTCTTATCCCTTATGGTGATTGAGGCGGATTGTCTGATAACACGCAACTTGCTATTCTGTTTGGCCTGACGAGCAATATTTCAGGCTGAGTCTCGGAAAAATCGGCTCGAGAAGTAGAGTTTCCACAAGGAACTGACTTCTTCGGATTCGCGGGGCCTAAACCCAATGGCAATAAGTTTGCCAGTGGACCGTGTCATTTGTATCCGCTTCTCCACTCTTGCGCTCCGACCCCAGCCTCCGAAATGCGTCCCATACAGAGAGTCGTGGTGTGACGCGGAAAATCAAAGTGCCCAGAATTCATATCAGAGTCAATTGGTGAACCATTACATGAAAAGAATCAGTATCTCGGTCATCATCGTTACTTGGAACAGTAGATACGCTGTCACGAGATGTTTGCGATCCTTGGAATCTCTAGACAAAACTTCTTTCACCCTTGAAACAATAGTCGTAGACAATCACTCCGACGATGGTACCGCGGAGATGCTCGAGAGTGAAAGCAAGATTCTCACGAAGGTAGGCTTGAAGCTGATCCTCAACACGAGCAACCTAGGTCTCTCGATTGCAACTGAGCAAGCCTACGAAATTGCAAGCGGAGAGTGGATACTTCTCTGCAACCCTGATGTAATATTTACAGACGATTTTCTAAGAATGGTATCCTTTGCGAGATCCCAAGACGATTATTCTATGCTTACAGCAGAAATGGTAAATGAAGCCGGAAGCATTCAAAGAGTTGTCGTCAGGCGGTTCCCCACGGTTGCTAGAGTATTCTTCGGTTTCAGCGTGTTTGGTTCTCATGTTGATAAGTACCTTCTGGGCAATTTTTTCTTAGACGATTACACTTATGCAAGGACAGATTTTAACGAACCCGTGAGTCCGGTCGAGCAACCGGGTGCAAGTTTCTTGCTTATCTCACGAGACGCGGTTGAGAGGGTTGGTGGAATATTCTCGCAGGAGTTCCCTATCTGGTGGAATGATGTGGACCTTGCTAAAAGAGCTCACGAGGTAAAGATTCGACGAGGTATCATGCCAGCTATAAGAATTCCACACGACCTAGGGCATAGTGCGAAGAAGCTCCCTAGGCCTATTCGGCGTTACATCTTCTGTCTTGCCATGCTCCGGTATTGCAGGAAGTGGAAGATGTATCCACGCGTCGTCCAATGCCTGTTCTTATTCGACGGTTTACTCAGCATAGTTTTCGGATGGCCTCTTTGGAGTGCTAGGCTTGGCTCGAGCGGAGGACTCCGCGAAGGTCTGGACTACAGTGCGTCACAGCTCAGAGGAGTACTTACAGGCTAATGCGGCAGATTACCCTCGTGTGTCTTCTGCTAATGTGCTTTGATTTTTCCATTCAAAATATGGCATCGAGTCACAAGCATTCCCGCGCACGTAGTGCCATGCTAAAAGGGAAAAACCTCTAACTTTTCAAAATGTTTGTTGTGTATTTCTCGTCACTCATTCAAGAGCACTGAAGGGGGCACACTTGAAGCTCGTCAAGAGAGATTACGACCGCCATCGTCGGTCCATTGGAGGCCGAAATTATCGTTATGGTGTGAATACCCGACGTAACATTTTGCAAAGTCACAGGGATAGTCAACGGTCCTTGGCCACCATAAAAATGGGTAAGACGCGGCTGATTGTCGAACAGGATTTCGAGGGGTGCTAGAGTAGCATTTGAACCGTCAGGGAATCTGAAGGCTTGCTGCCGGTCAAGCAGTCTTAACGTGAGTTCCATCTTGGCCCAGGACTGGGCAAGACTAATCGTGTAGTTGGCCTCAAAGTGTGCTCCGATTCCTCTTCCGACGTATTCAAGATCCTGCTGAGCCTCAGTCCATGTAGCATTGGCCACGTACGAAATTGTCTTTGTTGTCCAGTCTGAATAAGCGTACAGTCTCCAGTAGTCTACCTGGCTCGCGTTTAGTTGATTTGGCGGAATAATGTATATCCCACTTCCAGGAGCCGTCTCAAACTGCTTAACGAATATTTCTGAAAGGGGGCGGTCATAAGTGTCTCCACCCGCAATCACGATAGGATAAGAAGCAACGGTGGACGCAGCCCCCAACTGCATAAGCATCTCCGCTCTGTATCGAGTGGAACTTGCCATTTCATATGAAGGGTCGTACTGCCACGCGTAGACGTCTGCAGGGTTGGGAAGTGTGAAGAGATATTGGAGTTTTCCATAGTACGCGAAGTTGTCTGGAGCGTTGATCCCGAAGTATGCCCGGTAAATAGAGTTTACATCTGCCGCAGTCGGACCATACATCACTAAGATAGGCTGGTTGTAGCCGTACTGACGGAGGAGTTCCGCAGCCTGGGTTAGCCTATTGACATCGTCTTGGGACACGTAAGGGCGTAGGAACGTGTCGGTTGCGGCGATCGAAGTAGCCAATGTGGCAATCAGCAGAAGGGCAAGGCCAAACGGAAGCAACGAATTTCTAGGGACTCTCAGCTTCATTCGTGCCAGAAGTTTCCAAAGCCAAGTATTCGACGATAACGATGCTCGGACTCGAATTGACTTGGCGCCCGATGCGATAATCATGGGGACCGGCACTACATACAGGAAACGATCATATGGTAGACCCAACACTACGGCAATGGGCAGGAGAACAACAAGAGCGGCAAGCCAAGATACGATGAACAGAGAAGCCTGGCTTCCCTTCTGAGCCTTTCTCGAAATCGTTACCAGTCCTAGCGCTGTCCACGGCAAGGCCAAACCCCCGAGGAAAAGGGCCGCGGTCGCCAGGATCGAGAGGGGGGATTGTGGCGCGAATCCTATCAGCGCAATTCCCGCGGCATAATTCGACAGGAACGGCCAGATGAGGGAGAGGGCGAGGATAACCGGTACCGAAAGGAGCGACGTCACGAAGGCTGTGGCCTTGACGTTTCGCGTGAAGGAGAACAAGAGCAGGAGAGACAGAGACAAAACAAGGTAGGTCTCAATTTGGGTGTACGCTACCACGGCTAGTAGAGGGAGCCACAGTAAGAAGGCACGTTTCCAATTGGTTCGCCACGAGAAGTGTGGCCTGCCCAGCTGATAAGACACTAAGATTCCGAGAATCATGCTCACGCTGTAAGAGAGCAGATTTCGATTCAGGTCGGACTCTAGTCTCAGCGTGTTGATTGTTAGCCCACCCAACAAAGCTGCAAGGTAGCCAAGTCTTCGATCAGATGTTATCTCAAGGGTAAGTCGGTAGTAGGCGTAGCCGAGGGGAAGAGCCACAATGAACGGAAGAATCCTTTCCGCAACGGAAGTTTGGCCCACTAAGGTGCCGAAACCGGCGAGAATAATGACATACAAATTAGGATAGCTAATACGGAATAGGTATTGGGCGCCCTCCGCGTAAAACGCTTGTGCGGACCACACATAGGTGGAGGTGTCCCATCCTAGAAAGAGGCCGGACCCGTATCTGAAGTATTGAACGATGGAGAAAAGAGCCAACGGGAGAGTAAACAGTCCAATCGAGAAGCCGATCGCCCTTGCCTGATGTAAAGATGTAGACTTACGTGTCGAGATTGTTTCGGACCTCTTTGTTTCTTGAGATGCTATTTCGCGAGAGGTCATCGGGACGAATGAGCCTCACTGCTGGTGTAGGGCATCAGGGAAGATGAGAAAACCCGCAGAATATCCTTTGGACTTGCCAACACTTCCTTCCTCATTACTTCTCTGTCAGACACTCGCCTAATCCTCGGTGAGGAACGTCTCTCTCTCCACAACTTAGGAAGGCTCACGATGAAGTCGTTCATCGCTCGCGCGGTAGAAAGCGCATGTTCTTGTCTCCCAAGAATCGCGAGTGCGATCATCCCAACCAAGCGAGTGGCAAAAGAGGTTGGAAGAAAAAGAATGAGGCTGGAGAACTCGTAGTTTCGTGCGGCACTGAGCAATGAATTCCTATCGACATAGTAACGGAGCCTAGCCTCGTGAGCTCTTCTCTGAGTGATCATGTGGCGAAGAACCGAATTTCGAGAGCAGACAACTCGGAATCCGGCAATCCGGGCCCTCCAAGAAAGATCCGTCTCGTCGAAATACATGAACAAATCTTCATTGAATCCGCCTATCTCTCGGAACAAGTTCCGCTTGATGGCGAAGGCAGAGCCATTGGGAGAAAAGACTTCGCTCACCTGCCGTTTGAGATCTAATTGCGAAGAACCGAAGCCCACGTCGAACCCATACCCAGTCCACCTTTCAAAGATCTGGCCAATGCTGACGAGCATTGTTCCATCCCAAGACAGAACGGCTCCTCCGCATACACCGATACTCTCGTCACGACTCATCATTGAGACTATCCCTTTCAGGAACTGGCTGGAGAGGGCGACGTCTTGATTCATGAAGAGGAGAATATTTCCTCTCGCGACGCTGGCACCGCGATTGCCTCCAGCACCATAGCCTCGGTTCTGCCTTACCGCAATAATACGCGCCGTGGGTAGGGAGCGACTCACACGGTCGAGTGTGTCATCAGTTGATGCGTTGTCAACAACGATGATTTCCAGCTTCGGCCATTCAAGGTTCTTTAGGCTTCTAAGAGATCCTTCTATAACGGCACTTCCGTTGTGAGTAACCAAGATTATGGAGACTAGCGCGAGCTCGTCATCCAAGCTTACTTCACGTACAACATTGAGTGTGACTACAAGGCTCTTCGCGGTGTTTCTTAATGGTGTGCAATCGCTGTTGTCTTGAACCCATTGTGCGAAATCATCGTCTGGTAATACTGCATCGTTTCTGACGCGACTGTGTTCCATGTACGTGATAGGCCGGCCTCTCGTGCTGATTGTGAGAGGGACGCGTGCAGCTTCTCTTCTGTGAGCAGACTCTCCATTGCTTTCGCAAGAGGTTCTGGTTTGCCTGGAGTAACCATCAAGCCAAATTGTCGCGGAGACAATTCTTCTCTGAAATACTCGTTGTCGGAAACTATGACAGGGACTCCATGGCCTATGGCCCAAGAAAGTACTCCGCTCGCAGAGACGTTGTACGAGTAAGGGAGGATCACGAACCGTGCTTGTTCAAACAATTTGTGGGCAAGTGTGTTGTCGACCGCGCCCAGAAAGTGAATCTTTTGACCCAGCCCGAGTCGAAGGGCTCGGTCTCTGAGTTTTGACTCGTATCCTGGGTAGTATGGAGGGCTAGACCCTGCCAGCAAGAGTTCGCAGTCAGGTCGTCTCCTCGTTAAGAGCGCGAAGGCCCTGAGGAGGTTCTCAATTCCTTTTCTAGGCGAGATGACACCGAAGTAGAGAATAGGATTTTGGATGCTGCCGGAAGATTGTTCTTTCGGTGAAGCACGGTCCCAAGGGTCAACTCCATGGGGAACGACCACAATTTTCGACGGACGCACATGATACTGTTCGATAAGTCTCCTTTTGAAAACCCGAGCATGTACAAGTATTCCGTTAGCAAACGATCCAACGAGCTTGTACGAGAGCAATAAGAATGCCTCTAGCAGAACTGTGGGGAATCCCTTCGCATTCGGTGATGTATCTCTTACCTGGGACAGCTGACCACTCGTGGAGGGTAGAACGGAATGCAGTGTCACTAGAGTCCTCAAGCGGGCCACGCGTAGGAGAATCAGAAGTATCGGCAGCCCTATAGATGCGTAGATTGGACCATACGAGTGGATACCGTAGAATTCGAACTGAACATGCACTAGGTCAGGCTTGTCCCTGACTGCTCTTTTCAAGACTTGGAAAGGAAACATGTTCTGACTCCAAACTCTAACTGCTTCGGGTCCGAGTCCCACCATTATCTTGGGCGATTTTGATGATATGGCTGATAGCGGGCCATATAGGACGCACCGGGCCCCTAACTGGCTGTACCCTTCAATGAGCTTCTTGGAATAGAGCGAAGCGTCATCGACCATCGCAACGAGAAGGCGGTTCATCATGGGATCATCAATTTCCGATGTCCGGTCCGCTAGACAACTCCTCTCTGAAGGCAAGTAGGTTGGACCCGAATCCGTATGTTAGATGCTTGTGACTCCCGAACTGCTCTTTCAGGCCACGACTCCTCTAAGGGTCCGTGAACCATCCAATATCGATCATAATCTCTGTCGCGTCGATAAACCATGGCTGCCTCGCTATACAACTAGTTTTCCCCAAAAAAGCATCAATGCAAGTGCACTCCGGGTGTATGGAACTGTCGATCTAGAGAGGTCTTGGCACTGCAGACTTGCATCGGTTGCTGTGGGTCGTGTCAGACGAACGGCTATAATTCCTTTGTTTCCAAAACAAGACCATTCTGGGAATTAGAATGGGTCGAAAGTCGATACGTGCTAGCGATTCAAGGCTGTTGAGCCGAAAGGCCTCTTCTAGGCAAATCCTCGAGGGTTGTGGAAAATCCAATCGGTTATCTAGTAGGTGAAGCAGTTTTGCCTTGATGTCGGGACTATCGACTGGGCAAGTTTCAGCTCAGAAGTGTGGCGATCGCGCATGTAGCTGCAGAGACCTCCGTTGAGAATCCAGTCAGGCATCCACTTTCAACCGTCAGGTCAAACATCGTTACATGTCATGCACTGGAGCCTGCTCGAAGAATAGACTGTGAGCGTTTCGTGTTCGCATCAACTGCAGCGGCATACGGCGACCGAAGAGGACGTTGCAGGGAAACCGACCAACCCGCACCCGCTTCTCCATACGCCGTTTCGAAGCTCGCATCCGAGCACTATTGCAAGATCTATTACAAGCTCTACGGAATCCCCACGGCAATTCTACGATACTTCAACGTAGATGGTCCTGCCAGTCGAGCAACTATGCAGGAGTCATCACTCGTTTTATTCGCCTAGGCTTGGAGGGAATGCCACCGATAATATTCGACGACGGAGAACAAACACGTGATTTTGTCTTCGTTGGCGATGCTGTAAGAGCGACAGTGGCTTCGTTAAGGAAACCGCTTCCCGGCGGGACGATTCTCAACGTAGGAACGGGGAAACCAACGAGCATCAAGTTGCTCGCTGAGAAAGTCCTTGGAAACCTAAAGCTCTACCATGTTCACCCCACATACGCCCCCGGGAGGCTTGGAGATGTCAGAAACAGCGAAGCTGATACCGCTCTTTCGCATAAGATGATCGACTTCCGACCAAAATGCAAGCTTGACGAAGGTCTTCGCGCGACAATCAACTGGTTGAAGAGGCTCCAAGGCCAAAATGTTAGAAAGCGCAGGCATCCCGAGACGCTATCGTGTGATGCTATAGGTGAAGGAGTTCTGTCTAGATGTAGTTAGCACAATTGTGTACGTTTGGCTCGGCTGGTAGGTGAAGGAGCTTCCTGAGAGGCTGCAATAGCCGCATAGGGGGGCCGTAAGCACGTTGATCGCCCCTCCGTCGTTTTGACCGATGAACGATGCTAGGTAGCAACCCATGGGTATTGGGAAACCAAAACAGCCGGTCACGCGGTCACCTGCCGAATCGGTCACGGTGTAAGATGTGATCTCGATCGCGGCAGGTCCGCCGTTTCTAAGAATAAGAGTGGCATTGGTGTCGGAGCTATACGAATAGCCGTCGAGAGTTAGAGAAGGCTCAGGGGCAACGGTTACTCCAACTCGGACTTGTTCTTGCCAAGTCCAACCTTCGTAGGCCGTGATGGTCGTGAAGGTGTAGTTTCCTGTAGGGACAAAATCTCCAACCGCGATAGTAAGGATGACACTCGAAATCGATCGCCCGTTAAGTATCACACTACTCGTGCTAAGAGTGCTGTTAATGAAGCACCTCCCGAAGTAGGGACATGGTCCGTTTGGATAGATCATGTGAGGCGTTTCTGTGAGAGTCAAGTTCCCAGCGAACTGGTTGAGACTGGAATAGGTGATTTGAGATTCGACTGACGAGCCTTGCAACGGTCGGAGAGTTGTCTGGCTGACCTGCACGCTCACGTCTTGGGAGTGAACGGTGATGCTTGCTGAGTGAACCAGAGACCCGCTCGTAGCCACGACGGTAACGCTGTAATCTCCCAGGGAAGTAGCCCCGACCCTTATCGTTGTAGTCGCGTTTAAGCCGAACAAGGCTGCATCAGATCCGAGAAGAACTGTGCTAGTTGCTGCATTGCCCCGAACACCATTGGGAAAAGTTGCTGAAATGGATACAGTGCCAGAAAAACCGTTTAGACTCTTGACAGTTACCAAGGACCCGCTCGAATTAGCGTCTTCAAAGGAGGAACTAGTCGACACTGGCTCTGGTCGAACATATAGAGAGGCCGGGTCGAGAGAGAGCTGGAAGTCTGCAGGGGAGAGGAGCTTCGGAAGATAGAAGGCTACCGAGGCGACAGCACCCGCAACCAGCAGGCCAACCATGAACAACCATAGCGGAACCGGTCTTCTTAGGTTCAAAGTCTCTGTCGAACCAGTCTTCATTCATCCTGTTTGGATGCGACTATTCAAGTTAGCTAGGAATCCAGGAACCTGTTGTCTAGGGTGGTCCCGCTCCACATTGCAGCCTAAAGTTCCGAAAAGCTCGAAATGATATAATCGAGCTTGTAGCGAAGACGATTAGTAATTGCTTGGTAAAGGTCTCTTGGCAATCATGAAACTCAGTGCAGTAATCATGTTATACAATGAGCAGGAGGTCATCGACGAGTTCTCTGAGAGGCTCCTCAAATCCCTGCGAGCGCTTCCCTTGGATTATGAGGTCATCTTTGTCATCGAAGGGACGGACGGGACCTTGGAGAAGGTCAAGAATCTCTCCAACGTGGACCCGAGAATCAAGATCGATTACACGGAGAAGAGGCTTGGACTGGGGAAGGCGATGAAGAAGGGCCTAGGGCTCGTCGATCCTGGATCCAACTACGTGTTGACGATAGACTCTGACTTGAATCATGACCCGGAGGAGATTATCCGACTGCTCGAGGCGTCAAAGGAGGCTGACGTGGTGGTTGGATGCAGGTCGAAGAGCCGCGGCCTTGTCAAGGAGCTTCCATGGTTCAAGAGGACGATCAGCGCGACGACAAACTGGGTCTTGAGAAACGCGTTCGACCTGCAGTCCAGCGATGTCACGTCAGGCTTCAGGATCTACTCCACGAAGGCGGTCGAGAGTATCAGAGACGACCTAGTGTCGAAGAACTTTGAGGTGACAGCGGAACTCCTGATAAGGGCGAAGAGGAAGGGGTTCTCCATAGCAGAAGTCCCGATCAGATTCACGCGCAGACCAAGGGGAACGAGCAAGCTAAGCTTTGTGAAGAGCGGCGTCGGATACGTCCAGCTCCTATTTCGCCTAGGGATATAGGAGAAAGAGCTGCCCTATTGGACTCCAGCCAACTCTCATCATGTCGCCATGAAGAATCGGCTATCTCGACCAGCTATCAGGAGTGTGAGTAAGGTCCCGAGCCAAGTCACCAAGGTTGGAGTGCACTCTTGGGCTGTCCTCGGCGGCGGAGAGGATGTTCTCCACTCGTACGGCGCCAACCAGGGCTTCATAGTAGGCAGAAGGGCGAGTCTCGTTGTTGACACAGGGTTTCATGACAGCGTCGCAGCCTCGATCCTTCCGAGGGTCAATTCGAAGACGCGCAGAATATTCGTTCTGAACACTCACTACCATTCGGACCATGTCTTCGGAAACAGCGTCTTCGCCGATTCCAAAGCGGTGATAATCGCGAATCAGAATTGCAGTCGCAGCATGAAAGCCAAGTCTGAGAAACTGCTTGACGGATATCGTAAGAGAGACCCAAAGCTCTCGAGGATGCTTCGAGGCGTAAAGATCGCCTATCCTGATATCACGTTTGCGCGCGAAATCGGGACGCAATTGGATGATCTGCTGGAGGCTGCGATCATCCATCCCGAGGCGAGGGCCCACACTGATGGCGACTCGATCGTATTCGTGCCTCGAGAGAGGGTTCTGTTTGCGGGAGATATTCTCTGGGTGGGTTATCATCCGAACCTGGAGGATGCAGACCTCCAGGGTCAGATTCGAGCCTTGAAGATTATTTTGAGGCTGAAGCCTCGTCGAATCGTCCCTGGCCATGGGCCGGTCTGCGGACCAAGAGAGGTCGAGCGTCTCATCAGATACCTGGAAGAGCTGGATAGGAATATTCGTTCCGGCATACGGAAGGGTCTCCTGGGCGACGAGTTCGTTCGTCATGTTATTCCGAGATGGTCTTGGGATTGGAAGATGCAATGGCTGATGGAGTCCTACATTAACAATCTTGCCAGGAAGAATTGATCCTGTTAGCGTGCCTGTCCGCTGGGCTCTTCTCTCTTCAAGACAGGCAATGATCCTGACGCTGTGTCGGTGGGAGTCGTCTTTCTGATCATGTTGATCAGATGCTGCTCGACGTGTGGAGCAAGTACGCTATCAGGCTCGTGGCTCTCCAAGTCCGGACCCTCCGCCACCGCTATGTGGGCTAGCTCCTTCCGGGTCTGTCGCAGCTTCAGGAACAATCCCGCAGCGACAGCCGAGAATATGCCGACACTGCTCGCGGCCAGAAGCGCGAAACCGCTGCCCTGGAGACTCGAATTGACGTAGGCTTGGAAGTAATAGTTGTTCGAGTACTCCTCAAGGCTCCAGAAGATGAAATAGAAGATTACGATGGTCTGGACGAAAATCAACAGCTTCGCATAGCCGGGAACATGTCTAGTCGAAGACCCAACTTCGCTCGTCGTCGCATTTCACCGTGAGTAAGGTAAGATCCTTGCTCCTATCCGCAAAATCTAGGTATCAGTTCGATAAGGGCAAATTGTGCCCATAGAGGTAGATAGCGAGTATCCGGGAACGATCCATCCGAAGAAGTATATTTCGAATGATGCCCTAGCTCATTGATTGTCTTCAGCGGTTCACACGGGGATTCGTATCCTTGAACCAAGATGACGCATCTGGGGTAGCTTACTCATTCTCTTCCCTGATTAGAACCGGAACCGCCATCTACGCTGGCTCCTCTCCTCGGCTTAGAGTGGTAATACCAGAGTAGACCCTGCAAGACACCGAGAGCTAGTAAGGCGCTGAGTAGGATGTGGCCGATGCTTATGATCGTGAGAGTCTTTCTTAAGAGGGCGAATGCCACCAGGGGAATGTTCTTGTCGCCAGCAAACAGTATCGTCAGCGTATCGATCGCCACCAGGGGGATTCCGAGGAGGAGGCTCTCGCGCGACGGCTTGAGCAGTAGTCTATAGTCCCCGTTTTGAAGCGCGTAGAGCATTACGAGTCCGAACGCGCCCATCTCGAGCAGAGTATCGGCTAGGCTGGGAATTCCCAGGTTCAATCCGACAGTCCAGTCCGGATATACCGGGTAGAGTATGGGGATCGTCCCGACAAGGTAGTCTCCAACTAGGTGGGACATTATCCCGATGGAGAAGGCCAGGCCGAAACGGCCCAGGAAGTAGGTCAAGACGACGACGGTCGGGATGATTACGAGGAGGGAGTGGGTGTACGTGTGATGCGCCAAGCCGAGGGGCTGGAAGTAGATGTCAAAGTCGGGAAGGACCCCGGCGATGAGGGCGAGGTAGGCTGGCATGCTGACACGGAGCCCTCGGGCAGAGGATTTCGAGAAGAGGTAGCTCCAGCACGCATGCCCGAGCAGAAACATTCTCGACCATCAGGCTCCGCGAGTCTTCCGCTCGCTGACAGAGGCCCTTACTAATGATTGATGCTGATCGTCGGTAGAGCGCAAGCGCCCAGACGATTGTCCAGAAATACTTCGACTTTTGACGCCTAAAGGTCCACTCTAGGGGTCTGGCCATGACGATTACTGATTTCATCAACTTCGTAGTCAACATCTTCGCCCAGCTAGGCTATCCCGGAATCTTCGTCTTGATGGTGATGGAGAGTGCTACTCTTCCAGTGCCGAGCGAGATTGTCCTGCCGCTCGGAGGATATCTCGTGTATCAGCGCAGACTCGAGTTCTGGTCAGTCGTGGCAGTCGCGACGCTCGGCAGCCTCATCGGCACAATGGTCGACTACGGCATTGGCTACTATCTGGGCCGTCCCGCTGTCCTTCGCTACGGCCGGATAGTACGGTTCAGTCACGAGCGGCTGGAGACGACTGAGAGATGGTTCAGCCGGCACGGCACGAGTGTCGTGTTGCTTGCGAGGTTCGTCCCGTTGCTGAGGACCCTAATTGCGTTTCCCGCAGGAATGGTCAGGATGGAGCCCAAGAAGTTCTTGGCCTACTCGGCGGTTGGTATCCTCGTCTGGGATATCGCCCTCGTCTATGTCGGGTTCCTGGCTGGTCAGAACAGCGCTCAGATCAGCAATCTGCTAGAATCCTATTTTCTGCCCTTGGGTCTGGCCTCGATCGTAATCGTCGCCATTGTCGCCTATCGATCTTTGAGGAAGAGACCCGACTAGCAGCGACTGGGATTGCTATCGCATCGAAGGTTTCGCGGTGAGGCTACCACTGGCCTCGGCGATCTTGACCAGTGCCTCTGGGGTCCTAGACTTTAGCTGGAACAGGTATGAGGTCACGCCCTTGGCGACGAGGCGTTTGACGAACTCCATCCTCTGAAGATCTCCCTGACGATATCGATAGTCGTTGTAGACGGACTCTAGCACTGCCCAGTCCTCTTCGGGCAGCTTGATCATCTTCGAGAAGGGTTCCCAGACCCTGCTCGGTTTTGTGTCGCCCATCTGACAAGCATCACTCTCGGGTTGAACTGGAACAAGAGCTTGCCACGGATGGAATGAAAGGATACTGTAACCCTCGCGGAGGCAAAGACCCCACTCGTGCCGCTAACATCGACTAGCCGTTAAAAGGGACGGGTCAGACGGTCGGATCGAGAATCACGTAGGATTTTTCCCTTGAAGAGAACCATTGTAGACATGATAGTCGGATCATCATGCCTTGTAGGCTTCCTCATGGTAACGGGGCTCATAGTCTCTGGCGTCTCAAAGAACGCGGACCTACTGGCCGCGTTGCTTGTCGACGGCTACTATCTCGGCTCTATCGGCACCAGCCTGATGGTGATAGTGACCAGCTACGGGCGTGAAGTCGTCTGGAGTCTCCTGGTAATCGTAATGTTCCTAGCTGGGAGCAAGCGGACGAAGCTGTTGGCGGTGGAGCTGGCAGCATTGTTCATCATAGGCATTGTAATGGGTGACTTTGCCAAGATACTGGTCGGGAGGCTGAGACCGGACGTGGCGAGCGGTATTGTCTTGCGGGTTCCTGCTGAGATTGATTCATCCTATCCTTCGGGCCACGCGCTCATCGTCTCGATCGGAGCGGCGTTCTCTCTCGCAAGGTTTCGCAGAAAGACGCTCGCAGCATTCTTAGCCTTGGAGGCGGGGCTTGTCTGCTACTCGCGTGTTTACGTAGGCGTCCATTATCCACTAGATGTCGTTGGCGGGGTCCTGCTCGGAATCGCGATCGCTCTCACCGGCGCCGTTGCCGTCGAGAAGCTTCTTGGACCAGTTTTCGAAAAACTCTTGGAGCCCATAATGATGGTACTCAAGACCGGACCATTAGACGTCTGACGGGATAAGGACTCAGCGATAGCCTGGTTCACGCAGTCTCTCTGACCGGACCCGCCTTGAGGCTTGCTGGCGAATCACACCAGCCCTGGCCTCAGTTTCTCTCCTAGCAAGCATCGCGGACAGCCGCCGATTGTGGGCATGATTCCTCGCAAAGAATATGGTAGCGGTGGCTCCTCCACCAACTACTAGACCCACGGCGAGCAAGGACAATGCCGGAGCGAGATCTGTTAGACTGCATATGATGCATGTTCCCCCGCTGCCCGGTTGATTGTTGGGCGGCTGTGAAGGCTGGCCCGGGGATGTACCGAAAACGTCGCTCGTGACGGGGGCGTCGGCCGCACTGCTGAGCGCTCCAAGGCTCCAGTTATCCTCAATCGTATGTAGAGTCGCGAACTCGTCATAGGTGTCGGACGTGGAGACGTATCCCCTCTTGACCGAGGCGCCTCCAAATCCTAGCTGTATGTTCGGTGAGGGGTCGTATTCATCCCACCAAATGTAGAGCAAGGTCCGGTAGGAGGAGCTTGTGAAGAGCGACGAGGCGAGGAGGGATCCTGAGGCTGGACTTTGGAAGCTGCCGGTCCCTACTAGGAACGTTTTGAGATAGCTGTCGCCAGTCGAGATGGAATTATCATGCATGTTGTGACCGTCGGTTGGAGTGTACCAGAGCAGGTTGGGAGGATTTGCACTGTTGGCTGAGGATATGAACATGCCCGTGTTTACCGACGAGTCTGAGAAGACGTCGGGGCTGTTGGCACTACCAGCGAAGCCGGTGAAGGCGAAATGATCATTCCCCCTCGGGCAGCCGTTCTCGCAGTAGGCTTGCCATGTGAGCCCTGCGGTCTCCATCTGGTCGACGAGTGTTGTGCCGGTTATACAGCACGAGTATCCGTCGGAAATTCCATAGTCTGAGCCCCCCAGTAGAGCAACGTAGCAGCCGGCTGAACAGCCGTTCACCGAGTCGCCCGCGAAGGCGCCTGCCCCGTAGCTGTGATAGTTGGGAATTGTAGTCCCGTACGGTAGGAGGCTGGATAGGAAGGGGGCGGAGGATGTCCCGGTTCCGTCGCCGAAAACGTGCTGATAGTTCTGGTTCTCCATCGCGATCATGACGATATGGTCGAAGTTCTTGCCGGAGGGAGCAGCGGAGACAGGAGGCGAGAGGGAGGAGAGCATGAGGCTGGTGACGGAGAGGGCGAAGATGAGAGCGGTGAGCTTCTTCCGGTCGAACATGATCTTCGTGTTCTCCAAAGCGTTCTTGATCTGATTCGGTTTCCCTGCCCTGCCGGGCGAGGGGGTCTTACGGGGCTGTGAGAAACCAGACTCTATTCTGAGCGGATTTCTTGGCGACAGATCTATACTCCGAGGTCGTGCATAGGTAGCGTCTAACCTGCTCGGTCGAGGCCCTGTTCAAGTGTCTAGTCTGGTGTGGAGAGCCTCGACCTCCTATGTTCCTGGAAGACGCTGAATTTGACTAGTCTGGACCTGGGAAGGATGGCATTAACATGCTGAAACCGATCTTTCCTGCTTGGGCTCGAATCGTCGAAGTTCGATCTCGCAAATCTTGGTCGGCTCTTGAAGGGTTGGAATCCGATACTGTGGATTTGGCTCAGAGGTTCCGTTCTTCTTAACAGAGGATGCAGTACTGGATTCCTATTGGTATAGCAGGTCGCGATTAACAACTATGGGTTCGGATATTGGAGTAAGGTCAGGTTTCGCGCGGCACGGCCGTGCGCTCATGTCCATAATAATGTTCCAGACTCTTCTCATCGGCTGGCTTTCTCTCTGGGCGGTTGAGGATTATCTGAACAATGCCTACGTCCGGGCCTACGTGGACATTAGCGTCCAGACGCAAGGCTGGCTCCTGGGGGTTCTCGCATTTACCGGCGTGCTCGGATCCGTGATGGCTCTGGTTGTTCGTAGGAATAGACACGGATCGAAGAGCATTGAGCTCGTCAGTACCGGGACAACGGCTCCCATATCGACTCCCGTCCCGATCCTTGGCCCAGCAATGAGTTCGAAGCCTAGTGTTGAGCTTCATCCGGCAGTGGCCGCCTTGAAGGCAGAACTCTCGGAGAGACGAATGTCCCTGGGTCTAGAATCAGTTGCCGTAGGCTCCGATAGGAATGCTGCGCCAGCTGCAGGTTTCGCGGGTCAGAGAACGGTTGCCGGCACGCAGTCTACTCCAAAGATGCGGTCGCCGGTGATCGGTCCAAGGCCACAGCCAACGGTCCCGGGTATGGTTCCAGCTACGGTTGTTCGCCCTACAATGTCTAATGTTAATCGGCCTATACCGCCTACGGTCATTCGTCCAATGCTGCCTTCGAGAGGATCATCTCCTCTTCCTCAGACAGCCCCTGTCCTCGAGGTTGAGCGTGGAAACTCCCCTGTTGCCGCGGAGCCTCGGCCAGATTCTGCGCCGGCAACGCCGCGGGATATGCCGACCGTTGTAACTGGGATTCTGCCGGTTCAGCAGAAGAAGACGGATCCGGAATCACCGCCCGGACAGAATACGTCTCAGTAGTAGTCTTCTGCAAGAAGAGCAGTCGATTCTCCTCGAGAGTCGTCGGCGGAGCGGCGCGTGTTCTTGCTCTAAGAGAATAGAGGATGAATCCGAGCGTGACTAGGCCGACGGCACGATAGACTGCGCTGGCGGTCAAGAGTCCGTAGAACGAGTCTATCCCCGGCAGTGGGCTGATGCTGGGCCACCATGACCAGTACGAGAGAGCGTCGCCAAGTTGTAAGAGTCCGAGGACTGGTATTGTCTGTTTCATCCGTCCTCGCATGAGTACTGGTATGATCGACCATGCCACGTAGTGCGTGTACTCGATCTTTAGCGGGATGAGCCATGCGAGGAGTCCGAGTAGTATAATGTCGGTCGTCTCGAGGCTCCGGGCTCTAGCCCAGACTGTCCGGACGATTATCGTGTAGAGTGCGAGTGTGACGGCGATCCATGCCTGGTTGGCGAGGAGTGTGCTGGGCGTGATCTGTACTTGTCTTGGTAGGATGTTGTTGACGAGGCCGAGGGTGGTGCTGAGTGTTGTTTCGTTGCCGTTGTTGGCGAGGTTGAAGCCTAGGACGGACTGGGCGTAGCCTGGGATTGTTAATGGCAGTAGTAGGCCGACCGTGAGGATTGTGCTGGTGCTAATGATGCTTGGAATTGTCGCGCGTGGTCCTCTGTTCCGTGCCTGCCAGACCATGATGAGGGGTAGTGCTAGTATGGGATGGATCTTGAATATGGTGGCTGTTGCTAGGAGGCTGGTTCCGATCAGGTATCGACGGGCTGCGAGTGCGACGAGCGATGTTGCGAGGATGGGGTAGCCGAAGGTGTCGCTGTGAAAGAAGTAGAGAGGCGAGATGCTCAACGCGGGCAGGGTCACGAATAGGCCGGCGGAGATGAGCGGTGTTAGCGGGCTGCTGGTTTTTCGTCTGAGATAGAGGTAGATGAGTATGGCGACTGTGGCGTCGGCGAATAGGCCGGCGATTCTGATATTCTGCGAGATCGCATCGATTGAGGATTGAGGGTTGAAGAGACTGGCGGTCCGGATTATTCCCGAGTCGACGA
>Ga0209266_1000821_pt1 | contig 22353 bp, 19 predicted proteins | sample GraSoiAngelo_132_FD_185889 | JGI IMG/M metagenome (GOLD analysis project Ga0209266, IMG submission 185889) | Grasslands soil microbial communities from the Angelo Coastal Reserve, California, USA - 14_0929_02_40cm (SPAdes) (version 2) | ecosystem: Environmental > Terrestrial > Soil > Grasslands ...
CGGAAATTGGGGTTGAGCCACATCAGCGCCCACACCAGCGCAGTGAAGCCAATCACGATTCGGATCAATCCAGGAATGCCAAGAAAACCAAAACGGCGTTCGAGTTTATCCAGCCACGTCATTGCTGGCCGAAAGTAGCGCAACAATCCCTCACCTCAATCCTCTCTCCTTCAAAAATGGAGAGACAAACCTGCACTCATAGACCTCAGAACGGGAGGGAGGCAGTTTTCCTCTTCTCCTCGATTGACGGGAGGATGAAGGTGAAGAGTCGAAGCTCGGAAGGTGAACGACTGCCTCGGGTCCTTGCGCAACACTCGCCCGAGCCTAGTTTCGCTCGTGATTGAAGACTCTCCGAGAAAAACGCCGCTTCATGACGAACATGTGCGGCTCGGCGCAAAAATGGTTCCATTCGCCGGCTGGCTGATGCCGGTTCAATACACCAGCATCGTTGATGAACATCAGGCCGTACGAAACGCCCTCGGCATCTTCGACATTTCGCACATGGGACAATTTATCGTCGATGGCGCGGGCGCGCGCGAATGGCTGAATACCATGCTTACAAACAACACCAACAAGCTCGATGTTGGCATGGGTCAATACAGCTTTCTGCTGAACGAGCGCGGCGGCATCATCGATGATTTAATTGTTTATCGGATCGGCGACCAAAAGTTTCTGCTCGTCGTAAATGCGGCTCGCACAGAAGAGGATTTTGCCTGGCTGCAAAATCATGTTCCAGCTGTAGAACCGGCTGTGTCAACCGCGAAGGAAATCCGTCTCACGGATCGCAGTGCAAAATTTGGCGGTGTCGCGATTCAAGGTCCACGCACTGCAGAGCTATTTCATGCTCTGTTTGGCATCGATGCCGATCTTCCATCACGAAATTCGATTGCCGATCTTCCATTCAACGGGACGACTGTTTCCGTCGCGCGCACCGGCTACACCGGCGAAGACGGCATCGAAATTTTCTTTCGCGCGACGGATGCAGTAGAGCTTTGGAGTTCGGCGCTTGAAAAAGGCAAACCGTTTGGAATCAAACCGTGCGGCCTGGGCGCGCGCGACACCTTGAGGCTCGAAATGTGCTATCCGCTCAATGGCTCTGATCTGTCGCCGAAACGAAATCCAATCGGGGCAGGACTCGGATTCTTTGTCGATCTGACGAAGCGAAACTTCATCGGCCGCGACGCCTTGTTGAAGACAAAAGAAAACGGAGCGCCCGAAAAGCTCGTCGCATTCCGGATGAAAGAGAAAGGACCGCCGCCGCGACCGCACTACGCGGTTTTTCAAAATGGCGAGCGCATCGGCGAAGCAACGAGCGGCACGCTTTCTCCGAGCTTGAATTACGGAATCGGAATGGCTTACATCGATGCCGCGCACGTCAAAATTGGCGCACAAATCGATATCGAGATTCGGGGCAAAAAATTCCCGGCTATCATCGAAAAGAAACCGCTCTACAAGAAATAACCATGAACATCCCAGACGATTTGCTTTACACCGAGAGTCACGAATGGATTAAGCGCGAAGGGGACAAGATACGCGTCGGCATCACCGACCACGCGCAATCTGAATTGACCGATGTGGTTTATGTGGAACTGCCGAAAATGGATCGGCAAGCGAACGCAAAAGAAGCGATTGCGGTTATCGAATCGGTCAAAGCCGCCAGTGACATCTACGCGCCGGTGCAGGGCACAATTGTCGACGTGAACAAAGCGCTCGAAGCCGACCCGGGTCTAATCAACCGCGAACCGTATGGGCAGGGTTGGATTTTCGTTCTCAAGATCGATAATGCCGACGATCTCAAGCAATTGAAAGATGCGGAGGGATATAAGAAGCAGATCGCGTAGCCATCCGCATCCGTCAGCGCGCGCGCGCCAATCCGCGGCCGTGTCACGAAGCAGATCTGTTTTTCTTGACAGCGAAACCGATGTAACCCCAGCGACCCCATTCGTAATGCGAGGTGCGCTGCTCATCGCGGCGGCCGGTTTTTTTGTCGTGCGCATAGGTCTTGGTTACGAATTCTGGAAACGCGGCGTTCATCTGCACGTCATGCGATACAAGTAATCCGCCGTGGCTCAGGCGCGGCCAGAATTGGCGGAACTCCCAAAGCATGTGGCGGTAGCTGTGGGAGCTGTCGTGCAAGAACATGTCGATCGAACGAGGCAGTTGATCGCGCTTGAGAAAATCCTCGACCTTGCCGCGCATCGGGACGAATCCGCCCAAGGCAGATCGCAATTCGTTTGGGATCAAAGCGCCCTGCTCGCATTCTTCGCTCCACTCAATGCTGTAAAGTTTGGCCGTTGTGAGCTTTTCATCTGCGAGCGCTTTCAGAATGAATGCCGAGGACATCCCAATGAATCCGCCCGACTCGACCGACGCCGCCGGTCGAAGCCAGCGCGTCAATCCATAAAGCGTCGCGCAATCCAGCGCTCCCATGACGCCTTCGCTGCCGTACGCGTCGCGGCGCCGGATCATTTCCACCATGAAATCACTCGCTCGAATTTCCTGTGCGAAACGCACCACACTATCCCACATCGCGTAAAAAGGCGTCGACCTCGTCTGAATCCGAGCTGGGTCGTCCGGTGGCGCCTGCGCTTGCCGCTGAAATACGCGCATTGTAATAAGTGGGAACAATCGCTGCGCTTTTAACTGGCGCGAATGTTAATTTCCCTTTTCCATTAAGGTATTAAACCGCAATCCAAATCTCTCTCTGGGAAATGCACGCTGGAAGCGTTCGCTCCTGCAAGTCGCCCTTTTTTCCCAGCTAAGCTGTGCTTAATTCCTCCGTTTTCCCCATGAGCAGCAAACCGAAGGCGCGTGAGGCAGAGCTTAACTTCGAAGGTGCGATGGATCGGCTCGAAAAAATTGTAGAGCAGATGGAGTCCGGCAAATTGCCGCTCGAAGATCTGATCGTGCGCTACGAAGAAGGGATGAGCCTTGTAAAAGTTTGCCAGGAACGGCTTGCCAAGGCCGAGCAAAAGATCGAAATCATTGCCCGCAATAGCGCAGGCAAACCCGAAGTTAAAGAGTTCGAGCCAACGCAGGCGCCGGAGAAACCGGCCAGCATGGCCGACGAGTCCCCAAGCACCAATGACGAAATCAAGCTCTTCTGAGAAGTCTCAGCCAACCGAGGTACCAGCCGCGCCCAAGCGGCTCCTCGACGGCATCGGTTCTCCCGCCGACATCAAAGCGCTGCGCGAACAGGATCTGCCGCAGCTTGCGCAGGAAGTCCGCGATGAACTGATCAAGGTCCTTTCCCAAACCGGGGGACACCTCGGGCCGAACCTCGGCGTGGTCGAGCTGACCATTGCGTTGCATCGCGTGTTCGACACACCGAGCGACCGCTTCGTGATGGATGTAAGTCATCAGGGTTATGTGCACAAAATGTTCACCGGCCGGCTCGATCGTTTTGGCACGATGCGCCAATTCGGCGGGCTCAATGGTTTTCTTTTGCGAACAGAAAGCGAACACGATTGCTATGGTGCGGGGCACGCGGGCACCGCGCTTTCCGCGGCGCTCGGAATGGCGGTCGGACGCGACTTGCGCGGCGGGGACGAAAATATCGTGGTGGTCGCAGGCGATGCCGCATTCACCTGCGGAATCAGCTATGAAGCGCTCAACAACGTGAAAGCGCATACGAAGCGCTTCATCGTCGTGCTGAACGATAATGAATGGTCGATCGCCAAAAATGTAGGCGCGATCGCCAGCTACCTGAACACCATTGTCACCAGCCCGACGTTTACTCACCTGCATGAGAAAGCGCGCCACTTTGTGGAGAGTGTTGCCGGAAAATCCGTGGCGGAATTTGCGCATAAAGTCGAGGAAAGCGTCAAGGGCCTGATCGTGCCGAGCGTCATCTTCGAGGAGCTTGGGTTGCGTTACTATGGGCCGATCGACGGACACGATATTCCCTTGCTTATTCGAACGTTTGAGTTTTTGAAAACGCAGGAAGAACCGGTCCTGCTGCATATCCTTACTCAAAAAGGCAAAGGATATGCGCCGGCGCTCAAGCAGCCCGATAAGTTTCATGGGCTTGGCAAATACAAGATCGAGAGCGGCGAGACTGCGCCGACGCCCACGCCGACATATTCGGAAATTATCGGTAAAACACTGGCGAAATTAGCGGAGACAAACCAAAAAATCGTTGCAATCACCGCAGCGATGCCAAGCGGCACCGGACTATCGCATTTTCAGAAAGCACATCCGACGCGCTATTTCGATGTCGGCATTGCGGAAGAACACGCCACGCTTTTCGCGTGCGGCCTCGCTACTCAGGGACTTCAGCCTTTTCTGGCGATTTACTCCACGTTTTTCCAACGCGCCTACGACATGGCGATCCATGACATCGCCATCCAAAACCTGAACGTGAAGCTGTGCATGGACCGCGCCGGCTTAAGCGGCGATGACGGGCCCACGCACCATGGCTTGTTTGACATCGGTTACCTGCGGCACGTGCCGAATTGGGTGCACATGCAACCGAAGGACGAGGACGAATTTGTCGACATGCTTTGGACGATGTCGCACTACAACTCTGGTCCGATCGCCATACGTTATCCGCGGGGATCAGGACCCGGTGTACAAATCAAACCCGAAGCCAAGCTTCTCGAGATTGGCAAGGCCGAAGTTGTACAGCACGGACGCGACGTGGCGATTTTCGGCTTGGGCAATATGTTTGAAGTCGCCGAAGAAGCCGCGCGCAAACTTGAAGAGAAGGGAATTTCCGTTGCGCTCATCAATCCGCGCTGGATCAAGCCCATGGACACGGGCACGCTGGAATTTTTCGCGCGCAGCGTAGAGATCGTGTGCACGATCGAAGATCACGTTCTGCACAACGGCTTTGGATGCGCGGTGATGGAACATTTGCACTCACAAATGATCAACACGCCAGTGGTGCGGATCGGTTGGCCCGATCAATTCATCGAGCACGGCGCCGTTCCGATTTTGCGCAAGAAGCACGGCATCACTGCCGACGCGCTCGTGGAAAAAGTGCTGCCGCTTCTGCACAAAAAATCGCGTGTCAGGCCATCGGTAGCCTGACGAAAAGCGAAGGGCGCCTTCGGTTCCGAAAGCGCCCTTCATGATTTCGATGGCGGTAAGCCGAATTCTGTCCAGTCGCCTTGGCGACCGCGATGATCATTCATCTCTCACGGATTTCTCCGAAAGCCCGGCGAATTTTCATTCGCCGTAGTGCGACGATACCCGAGGATCTTTGGCGGGCCGGCTGCCCTTCCTCTGTTCTGTCTTGCACCACATGGGGTTTTTCGTGCCTCGCGAATTGCTCCGCGAGCGGTGAGCTCTTACCTCGCCTTTTCACCCTTGCCTGCACTTCTTTCAAAGAACCGGCGGTGTCTTTTTCTGTGACACTTTCCGTCAACGTCTGCTTTCGCGAACGTCGCCCGCGTATTTTACGCGGCATGCTGCCGTATGGTGTTCGGACTTTCCTCCAGCGAACCGCAAGCGGTTCACCAGCGATCATCTGCCATCCGGGGATACGCTACCACAAAAACCGAAATCCGGAAGCCACGAAGCCAAGAGAACGGCGCGCCTGGCGGTCGCGCCATATCGTTCTTTTCCTGATTTTCTAGTTTCCAGATTCCATTCCTTATTCTTGCTTTCCTGATCAGAATGGCGACGGCACTGTTACGAGGAAGATCGTAATCATCGCCAGCGCGATGATGAGTTTGGCCAGCATGCCGCCAATATTTCCGAGTAAACTTCCCCAGCCTGCCCGGCCAGCCTCCACCATTCGTTTGCCGGCGACGAATTCACCAGCAACCGCGCCGACAATCGGACCAATGAACAGGCCGACGATGCCAAAGAACAGGCCCAGCCCTGCGCCGACAATCGCGCCGACCGTTCCCCATTTGGTCGCACCGAAATATTTTGCGCCGAAATAGCCGGCAAGAACGTCGACAGCGTACGTCACGAGCGTCAGCAGCACGAGCACACCGATGACGGGCCAGCTGATGCTTTTGTGCGGCCCGAGCACGATCCGGTGAATCACCGCGGCGGCGAGAATAATGGTGGTGCCGGGCAGGACCGGCGCGACCGTGCCAATGAGACCGACAGCAAATAGCACAATCGTAATAACCCACCAAAAAATTTCCATGCGCGTGGGGACAGCAAAATTTTTGACCCGGCAGATGTCGATCTTATACTGAGTTTCCCCCGCTTAAACTCAAACCGGAGGACTTACTTATGCCACTCGCTGTTGGAACCAAAGCGCCAGATTTCACTTTATCTACAAAGACCGCTGATGGGCCAAAGCAAATCACACTCAGCGAAAATTTCAGACAAATAAACACATTGCTGCTCTTCTTTCCGATGGCGTTCACGGGGACGTGTACTACGGAAATGTGCGAAGTTAGCCAGGGGTTAAATGCTTACACGGATTTGAACGCCGCCGTTTATGGGATCAGCGGCGACAATCCGTTTGCGCAGGAGGCGTGGGCGCAGAAGGAGAAGATCGCGGTGCCGTTATTGAGCGATTACGAACACAAGGTCGCGAAAGCGTATGGCGTGATGTACGACTCGTTCCTGCCGCAAATGAATCTCGGAATGGGCGGCGTGCCAAAACGCTCTGCGTTCATCATCGATAAGAATGGCGTAATTCGATATGCGGAGAGCAACGATGATGCGAGACAGCTGCCCAATTTCGATACGATCAAAGCGAAGCTCGAAGAACTGAAGTGAACCTTTGTCATTCCGAGCGGAGTCGAGGAATCTCTGGATATTCTCTGGAGACTGCAGCTAGAGATGTCTCGACTTTGCTCGACATGACAACCACGGAATGAACGACGAATTCAAAACACTAAGAAAATTCGACGCTGGTAGAGACCGCGAGGGATTTCTCTATTCACTTCCGGCCTTGGAAGAGCAAGGCGTCGGCAAAATCTCGCGCTTGCCGGTAAGCATTCGCATTGTTCTCGAATCGGTGCTGCGCAATTGCGACGGCAAAAAAGTGCGGCGCAAAGATGTCGAGGCGCTGGCGAACTGGAGCGCAAAATCACCGGCGAACGAGGAAATTCCATTCGTCGTTGCCCGCATTGTTTTGCAGGATTTCACCGGCGTGCCGCTCGTTGTTGATCTTGCCGCGATGCGCAGCGCTGTGCAACGCCTCGGACGCGATCCGAAAATTATTGAGCCGCTTGTGCCGGTCGATTTGGTAGTCGATCACTCAGTGCAGGTGGATTTCTTTGGGTCAGCGCGCGCGCTGGAACTCAATTTGGACATGGAGTTTAAGCGCAATCGTGAGCGTTATCAGTTTCTCAAATGGGGCCAGCAGGCGTTCAAAACTTTCCAGCTCATCCCGCCCGGGATCGGCATCGTGCATCAGGTAAATCTGGAATATCTGGCGAAAGGCGTTCTCTCCTCTCAACCTTCAACTCTCAACTCTCAACTCTTCTTCCCCGACACCCTGGTCGGCACTGATTCGCACACCACCATGATCAATGGCCTGGGCGTGGTTGGCTGGGGCGTTGGCGGAATTGAAGCGGAAGCAGGGATGCTTGGGCAGCCGGTTTACTTTTTGACACCGGAAGTCGTAGGCGTGCACATGAGCGGCCAGTTGCGCGAAGGCGTTACGGCGACGGATCTCGTGCTGCACATCACGCAATTGCTGCGCGCACAAAAAGTTGTAGGCAAATTTGTGGAGTTTTACGGCCAAGGCGCCGCGTCGCTGCCGGTTCCTGATCGCGCCACGATTGGAAACATGTCGCCCGAGTACGGCGCGACGATGGGTTATTTTCCGATCGATCAAGAATCGGTGGATTACTTGAGGGCGACCGGACGCAGCGAGGAACAATGTCTGGCATTCGAAAATTATTTTCGCGCCGAAAAAATGTTCGGAATGCCGCTGAGGGGCGAAATCGATTACAGCGTCCACCTCGATTTGGATTTGGGCGAGGTGCAGCCGAGCGTTGCCGGACCCAAAAGACCGCAGGACCGGATCAATTTGCCGGACTTGGGAAAAACGTTCCGCGAGTTACTGGAAAAACCAGTGCGCGATGGCGGATATGGAAAACAACATATCGATCTTCGTCAAAAATACCTTGTGGAATTGAACGGCAGCGCCCCACGGAACGGCGCGATGTTTTCAACTGATAACAAGGAGGACCAAGGAATTAGTCCCGGGGACGAGCTGAACAAGATCGAGATGATTGCAAATCGGCCGACGCCGGATCCCGGGAAAGAAATTGAATCTGAATCAAACGAAGTTTTCATGCGGGGGCGGACTCACATAGGGCATGGCAGCGTTTTGATCGCGGCAATCACGAGCTGCACAAACACCAGCAACCCGAGCGTGATGATCGCGGCCGGTTTACTCGCGAAGAAGGCGGTCGAGCGCGGTCTGAGAGTTGATCCGGCGGTCAAAACATCACTCGCGCCCGGTTCGCGCGTTGTTTCGGATTATCTGCAAAAAACAGGTCTTCAGAAATACCTCGACCAGCTCGGCTTTAACCTTGTTGGTTACGGTTGCACGACCTGCATTGGCAACTCCGGGCCGCTGCATCCGAACATCGAGAAGGCCATTCACGAATACGACTTGATTGCTGCGTCGGTTCTTTCGGGAAATAGGAATTTCGAAGCGCGCGTGCATCAACATATCAAAGCGAATTTCCTGATGTCGCCGCCGCTGGTGGTTGCGTTCGCGCTGGCCGGCCGGGTGCACATCAACCTGTCGCATGAGCCGCTGGGCAGGGACCAGGACGGCAAGGAGACTTTCCTCCGCGATCTTTGGCCGACTCTCAGCGAAATCCGGCACACGATGCAATCAGCCCTCGCGCCAGAGACTTTTCGCAAACTCTATCGCGATTTTGCCAATCAAAATCCAAAGTGGAACGAAATTCCCTCGAGCGCCGGCGATGTTTACCAGTGGGACGAGAAGAGCGATTACATTCATGAGCCGCCATTCTTCAAGAATTTCTCGATGGAGCCCGGACATATCGAGGAGATCCGGGGGGGGCGCGCGCTCGGGATTTTTGGCGACTCGGTAACGACCGATCACATTTCGCCCGCCGGAGCAATCAAAGAGACTTCACCGGCTGGAAAGTATTTGATGTCGCGCGGGATTCAGCCCCGAGATTTCAATAGCTACGGCAGCCGGCGCGGAAACGATCTGGTGATGACGCGGGGAACATTCGCCAACGTGCGGATAAAGAATCTGATGGTCCCCGGAACCGAAGGAGGCGTGACGAAATATTTCGCCAATGGCGAGGGTGAGCAGATGTCGATTTTTGATGCCGCGATGAAGTACGCAGAGACTAACACTCCGCTGGTTATTCTCGCGGGACACGAATACGGCAGTGGCTCATCGCGCGATTGGGCCGCAAAGGGAACGCGTTTATTGGGTGTGAAAGCCGTGGTCGCAGCAAGTTTTGAGCGAATTCATCGCTCGAATCTGGTGGGCATGGGCGTGTTGCCGTTGCAGTTTGCCGAGGGAACAACAGTGCAATCCCTGGCGCTCGATGGGTCGGAAGTCTTTTCGATCACCGGATTGTCCGACAAGATTCGTCCCGGCCAGGAAGTCATGCTGGAAATTCAGCGGCAGGATGGCCAGAACAAATCAGTCTCGGTGAAATTGCGAATCGATACGCCAATTGAAATCGATTACTATCGGCACGGCGGAATTCTACCGTTTGTGCTCAGGCAATTGCTGTCAAAGTAACGATTCGGGGGCGTTTCTGCGAGCCAGCAGTTCGTTTGACCGGCGTCTGACCCGCTACAATATCTCGCGCCTTTGAATCGCAATCGGCGACCCGTCGGCAATGAATGCGGAGCGGGGCGGCTGATTTAACGTCTCAGCGAATTGTTGGCCGTAAAGAGTTGCGATGTCAGCGTTCAATTCGAACTCGCTCGCATTCCAAATTTTCCATCGAGGATGATCAACTCGATATTCGCCGCTGCCGTTGCGAAGAGAAGTGTAACCCCAGTAATGTTCAGTGATAAACTCGGCGTGGGATCCTGCTGGAATCGTTTGCGGCTCACCAGCCGCGTTCATCTTGAGTGATTCCCATTTGCGGCCGCGTCGCCACGAAAATTCCACTCTCAAATTGGAATCTCGATGTTCGATCTCGTGTTTCATCGATAACGCGAGATAATTTTCGCCGTAAAATGTGCGCGCGACGAGCGCAATTGCGCGACGTGGGACCAGTTCACGAATAAAAACAACGCCGCGTCGCCATGTGTCCGCCGATTTTCTCCTCACGTAAAACCTCAAATTCACTTCTTCGAAATCGCGGTGCAGTGGGATGGGCAGACCGAGAAGACGCGTATCCAGAAAGAGAAATCCGACCACGCTCAGAAAGGTCTCACCATTTTCAAAATCGATCTCTGTAGCAGGCGGGACGAACGGCGCGAGGATGTGAGGATCGACCACATAATTCAGCATCGCAAGGTAACGCCAGTTAGCGGTGAGAAATGGCTGCACGTTATGCTCCGACGGTCGCTGTAGAATCAATCAACCGTGCGAACGCGATATCGCACGGCAAATCGTTCAGGCTCAGGTACCGGACCAAGATCGGCGCGTTGTGTCGCGAAAATCCATTCAGACCAACTTTCGTCCTGTTTCCTTGGCGCAGGCGGAATTTTTAGTTCAATGAACTGCGACCCGGCTGGTTCGTTACCGATCGAGGCAAGAAGCGATCTGGCCTTGCTGTGTGTCAACAATGGTACGTTTCCCGGAATTGTGATGTGATTGGCATCTTTTGTAATCCCACTCCAATCGATGAAAGCAAAACGACTTTGCTGATTATCGGTGTAGAGGCTGACCCGAATGCTGTAACCATTGGGCTGATCTGGAATTTGAAACGCTGGTGGCGCGCGAAGCTCAAACTGTAATTCGACTCGCTTGCCATCAATTCGCGGAGGTTTGTCGGATAGCACATAGGGAACCCCGACCAGCAAACCGGCAACGACGCAAACAATCAGGAGAGCCCAACCCTGCGCAATGAAGAATCCAGCAAGTGCTTGCCGCCGAACCAGGATGGACGAAATGATTCCAATTATTAAGCCCGCCAGAATTCCAAGAGGCACGCATAGGAAAAAGACGGTCATGCCTCGCTGGCCCTCCATTTCCGGCACGTGCGCTAGCCTGGTCAAATAATCGCCGACAAAGACCGCAAGAAGACATCCCACGAACGCGGTGAAAATCGCAATGAAAAAGGCCCGAAGGAAGCGCATCGAAGAGTGTTGCAGCGAGCTTAGTCTGAATGGATCCGTTAATTCGACGTTCGATGTGCGGTTACTGCAACAATTTTTCGAGCGACGGACTGGGCTGTGTCCCGAGCGCAGTGGCCCGAGCATAATGCTCCCTGGCGAGTTCTTTTGAGCCCGGCTGCGTGGTAATGAGAATGACCGCCAGATTAAAATGCGCATCGGCGTCGTCAGGATTATTGGCGAGAGCCTGAAGGATCTCTTTCTCTGCCTCTTGCTGTCGCCCTTTCTGGCTGGCAGCAATACCCAAATAGTTATGAGCGGTGGCGCTTTTTGGATTGATCGCGATCGCCTTGTTTAACTGCACGATCGCGTCGTCGAATTTCGATTGCCGATACTGAACAACGCCCAGCGTGGTGAGAAGAAAGTCGTTGTCGGGCGCAATGGCCACAGCTCTTTTCAGGGTAGACTCCGCCGAGCTCAATTTGCCGCTCCGAACATAAATCGCGCCGAGGTTGGAAAGCGCGTCAAGGTTATTTGGATCATCGGTCAGAATTTGCTGATATTGTTTTTCTGCAGCCTTAAAATTGCCCTGCTGAAAGTTCTTCCGAGCCGCTCGGACGAGACCCTGGATATTCGCTGGTACAGTGGTCTTGGACTGATCGGGCCTGTTCGTTCTCGCATCGCTCCCGCCGCCTGATCCTCCGTTTGCATCTGGATTCGCAGTGCTCATCGAATTCGCCGCCGATTTTTTTTCAAAGACAAAGCTCGCTTTAAACAAGCCGGCGTGCTGGTCTGAAACCGAGACCACCGGCTGCCGGAACAAGGCGAGCTCTTCGCTGCTTAATTTTGTGACCGGTTGCGCTAGAAATTCGATCTGCCTGTTCAACGTCTCCGATCTGATTTTCAATTTATCGAGCTCGGCTAGCACCAGGTTCCTTGTCTGGTCCCGACGCGCTTCTTCCTGGCGCTCACGCACGACAATGTTTCGCAAAAGTTCGTTTTCTCTCGCAAGCTTGGCGGACTCCTCGCCGTTTGCGCCGGTCAGCATCGCAGCCTGAAGCTGTGTACTTGCCTCGTCCAGCTCAACGTCGAGTTCGGCAGCTTTCGCCGCCAAATAATCATTTCGTTTCTGACTCTCGGCCAGCTGCTGTTGGAGCTCTGTCAGTTGCTGACTCATCTCGGCAAATTTCCCCGCCTTATTCGGATCGCTCTGGCTAAGGACTCGGACCTTTTCCTCCGCATTTGCCAATTTCTGTTGTAGATCGTCCTTCTCGGCCACGAGCAACTGGACACTCTGCTCGATTTCCTTCGCGGCTTTCAACTGGGCCAGCGCCTCATCCCGCTGGCGCTCAAGCGCGCTGATTTGAGTATTCGCCTCTGCAAATTTAGCCTGAGTCTCGTCCCGTTGCTTTTCCGCTGTCAGACGCGCCGCATCGGTGGCAGCGAGAGCGTCCTTCAAATGAGCAATCTCGCCGCGCAACTGCTCCTGCTCCCTGATAGTGCTCTCCTGCGACGCTTTCGACGCCTTCCGGTCGTTTTCTGCGTTTGCGAGCTTGGAATCTGCTTCCTTCAGACGCGTGTCGACGGTTTCCTTTTCTTTTCGTGCGGTTTCGAGCTCACTGCGCACTTTGCCGAGTGCCGTTTGCAATTGATCGACTTTGTCGCGCAATTTTTTTGTGGCCTCTTTGATCGCAGCATCGCGCGACGTCTGGGCGACGGTTTCACCCAATTGCGGGGCCACCACTTCGGGCCCGGGCTCGAACCAGGCCTCGCTCTCTGGCAGTGCAGGGACAACTTCCGGCAAACGACTTGAACCGGCGCTTAGCGCATTTTGTCTCGTCGTCCTCTCCTGAATTCGCAAGATCCCTTCGCTGATCTTTCGGCCGCGATATTCCACAATCGCTGGCTGCCAATCGGCGTGCGATCTGCGCAACGTCTCGATGAGGCTTCCCGCAAATCGATATTTCGCCAGTGCCGTTTTGAACCGGTTTTCGCGCTCAAGCTTTTCTCCCTGTTGGGCGGAGAGATAAGCCTTCAGAAAAATTTCACTCGGATCATCCTGTTGCCCGAGAAGAATGTCCTTAGCCCCAAGGAAAACGAGGACAGCGAGCAAAGCGGCGCCGGCTCGCCTCACGCAATGGCGAGACGCCATAACAGACCCGCTCCGGGGAGATTTTGGTTCCACCGGCGCTGAGAATTACTGGAGCGACTGAGGAAAGTCCAGTCCTTTGTTTGCAAAAAGAGATTCGAATTTTAGAATCTTCTCTCGTGCCAATGATGGTGGTCGTAGCTCAATGGTAGAGCCCCAGATTGTGGTTCTGGTTGTTGCGGGTTCGAGTCCCGTCGACCACCCAGCGCGCGCTGCGGCGCGAATTTTAAATTTCAAATCTCAAATTTCAGATCCCAGTGTGCCTGTAGCTCAACCGGATAGAGCTTCTGACTTCGGATCAGAAGGTTGGGGGTTCGAATCCCTCCAGGCACGGGCTTAAGCTCGTTTTTGTTTCAGCTGTCGATCCGCATTTGCACTCGCAGGCCGGAATAACTAGTGATCTTAGAAAATCATGACCCTAGAGCGAGACGAAAAATTCATGCGGGCTGCGCTAAAAGAAGCAAAAAAAGCGCTTGGCCAGACGAGCCCGAATCCGGCTGTTGGGGCGGTTCTAGTCATAAACGATCGAATAGTAGCCAGAGGGCATCATCGGGGAGCGGGGCACGATCACGCTGAGATTGAGTGTCTCCGCGATTTCGGTGCGCCCGTGCCTGCGGCCGCCACACTGTTCGTTACTCTGGAGCCGTGCTCGACAGCAGGGCGCACTGCTCCCTGCACAAATGCGATAATCAGCGCTGGCGTTAAAAACGTAGTTGTCGGCGCGATTGACGTAAACCCGCGGCACTCCGGCGAAGGTATCATGCAATTGCGAAATGCGGGTGTGAATGTGCGAGAGGGCGTTTTGGCTGAGGACTGCGCGCGGCTTAACGAGGCTTTCAACCAGTGGATTGTCACTGGGCGCCCTTTCGTCATCGCAAAGTGCGGGATGTCGCTCGATGGCCGATTGACGCAGTCTCCAGTCGAGCCTCGCTGGATCACCGGGCCTTCCGCCCGGCGCCACGCACGTGAGCTTCGGGCGCGCGTGGATGCGGTGCTCGTAGGAGCGGAAACCGTACGCGCGGACAATCCTCGCTTGACCGTACGTGGCACGCCCCGGGCGCGACAACCGTGGCGCGTTGTGCTGACCCGTTCAGGCAAACTTCCCCGGCGAGCGCGTTTGTTTTCCGACCGCTTGGCCGCGCGAACGCTGATTTATGAAGGGAAGTCTTTGGCTGGCGTGCTGGAAAATCTAGGTAAACTCGGTATCACTAGCGTGTTAATAGAAGGAGGCGGAGACGTGCTCGGCCAAGCGCTCGACGCGCGTCTCATTGATAAAGTGCAACTTTATCTAGGTCCGATCTTGACCGGAGGACCAGTAATTGCGTTCCCAGGCCGGGGAGCCGACAACGCGGCAAGTGCGGTTCGCCTTCGCCGCGTTTCGTATCAACGCATTGCGCAGAGTGTTTGTATCACTGGATATCCTGAGCGTCCTACATCCAAATAAACCAGAAAACTTTTACTGCTATGTTCTGTTTAATTACTGGGAGGTAAAACGATGAAGAAAGTTCTGTTAATTGCCTTGGTGGCGGGAGGCTTGACCTTTACTGCAGCTCCACGTTCCGATGCTCAAGTCTACTTCAGCATTGGGTTCGGACCGGGCTACTATGGATATTATCCTTATGGATACTATTATCCGTACAGGTACAACTACTACCGACCGTACTATCGCTACTCTTACTATCGGCCTTACTATTGGTATGGCGGCCACCGATATTACCGCCACCATCGTCATCATCGATACCATCACTGGTACTAAGCTGACAGAATAGCTAAAGCGACTCGCTGGCTCGGGAGCAATTCCGAGCCAGCAGCGTTTTACGACCGAAATTGCTCGAACGCCAGAAACAGGAAAATGCGAGCGCTATTTTTTTGAGTTAGGCGACTCCGGTGGTTTGACGGCGGGACTTTTGCCCGGCTGGTCAATCTGGAACTCTCTCTTCAGCTGTTGAATTAGCGCCGGGAGTTCCTTTTGACGCTCGGCTTCGATTTGTTGTCGCAGCGTTCGTTCCACTTTTTGCCGTTCCTGAATGTAGCGGGATTCAAACTGAGCGCGTTCCTGCGGACTAAGGCGGAGACCGGATTCGCGAACCGCCGCTTCGGTCTCCCGTTTGATGGTCTCACGTCGCAGGTTTTCTCGCTGTCGCATGACGTTGCGCTCTTCCGGGCTCATCCGCATCCAACGCTCGGCGTTGCGCCGGAAATTTTGCTGCGCGTCCGAAGGCATTGAGAGCCAGCGGTCACGTATGCTCTGATCTGCCGACCCGCGCGAAGGTCCTTGTCCCGACGGCCCACGCGGAGGCCCCATGCTCTGCCCCGCCGGCGGCCCGTGCGGAGCAACGCCCATCGGCCGGCCGATCGGTCGGTGTGATTGTTGTTGCGGCTGTGCCTGCGCGACAGCACAGAATAAAGCCAGGACCGACGATGCGACGATTACTTCACAGAGTCGGCTTTTCGTCCCATACGCTGTTTTCATCCCAGGCGATCAGTTCATCCAGATCAGCCACGACATCGTAGTCTTGTGGATCGACTTTTGCCACGACGTCGAGGTCATTCGGAGACGCCGTCTGCGGCGCTGGGTGATGCGTGGCGATAGCCATGCCGACCACGACGATTGCCACAGCGGAGGCCGCAACAAGCCGTCGCAGGCTAAACCAGTTTCGCGCCCGCCCGAAACGAGTCGCTTCCTGGCGGATCTTTCTTACGACATTCCGGGCGAAGAATGGCGAAAGGGTGGGCCCGGGAACCCGGCCCAGAATGTCCCACAACTGTTTGTCGTCTTGAGGTTCCATAGTCTCCATTCAATTGAACTATTTGCAGTGTCGGAAGTTGCGCTCCAATGACCGCTGAAGATTCACATTATATTCCCGGCGCTTCAAGGAAACCTTCGAGCTGTCGGATACGAGTCGGATGCCGCATTTTGCGCAACGCCTTCGCTTCAATCTGACGAATGCGTTCACGGGTAACTTGGAACTGTCGGCCTACCTCTTCCAACGTTCGGCTATATCCATCGATTAACCCAAATCGTTGCTCGAGCACTTGCCGTTCCCGATCGGTGAGCGTCTCCAGCACGTCCTTGATTTTCTCCTTCAGCAAAACAATGGCAGTCATGTCACTCGGGTTTTCTGCGCCTCTGTCCTCGATAAAATCGCCGAAATTGGTTTCTTCACTCTCGCCGACGGGGGACTGGAGCGAGATTGGTTGCTGCGCCATCTTCAGCACGGCCCGCACGCGATCCACTGGCAGAAGCACTTCCTCGGCCACTTCTTCGGGCGTAGGTTCTCGCCCGTATTCCTGCACCAGCTGTTTTTGCACACGCATGAGCTTGTTGATCGTCTCAATCATGTGCACCGGAATTCTGATCGTGCGCGCCTGGTCGGCGATGGACCGCGTGATCGCCTGGCGAATCCACCACGTCGCGTAAGTGGAAAATTTGTATCCCCGCCGGTATTCGAATTTCTCGACCGCCTTCATCAGGCCCATGTTGCCTTCCTGGATCAGGTCCAGAAAAGAAAGACCGCGATTGGTGTATTTTTTTGCGATGGAAATAACGAGACGGAGATTAGCCTCCACCATTTCGGTTTTGGCCTTGAACGCCTGCCGCAGCCAACCCTTCAGCATGCGATATTCTTCCGCATAATCAGAAAGTGAAAACCACAGGTTCTTTTCCAAGTCGCGGATCTTGTTCTGAAGCTGCAGCCGCCTTTTTTGACTGCGAGGATTTTTCGCCATCTCGGTTCGCAGGTAAAGCGATGTGTGGTGCGCGTCGTCCGCCAAGTGCACAAATTCCTCTGTAACTCTCTGCTTGAGGTAAAAATGCGGATAAATCCTCTGCAGCGAAGTCATTCTTCTTTGCAAGGCCCTGAGCTTTTGGGGTCGTTTCTTCGAGGAGTTGCGCGCAAGATCGCAAAATTGCTGAGTGATCGACGCGCTGAATTGCTCCACCTGTTTACACAGACGCGGGAGGTTCTTCATGTATCTTTCGCGGCTCTCGATTTTCTTATCGAGAATCACGCGGTCGAAGCGTTCGCGCCCCTCGAGTAGCTTCCGCGTAAGATCCAAATGAGCGCGCGCGACAAAGCCAAAGCGACTGATGTGCTTCTGTACCATCGCTTCGGCGTCCTCGATTCGTTTGGATATTTCTACTTCCTGTTCCCGGGTTAGAAGTGGAACCTGACCCATCTGCTTGAGATACATCCGCACCGGGTCATCGAGAATATCGACCTTGGTTTCCGGCCTCTCATCTTCTTCTTCGTCCTCGTCTGCGTCTTTCTTACCGTCTTTGTAGCGATCCACTTCGGACGCTTCGATAATGTCGATCTCCAGGCGCCGCAGCCGCGTCAGGATCAGATCCAGTTCATCGGCGTCGGTGACTCCCTCGGGCAACGCCTCGTTTAGATCGTCAAATGTGAGGTAGCCTTGCTCTTTTGCCAGCTTGATCAGTTCGCGAATGCGATTTTGGACTTCAATAGCCGAATACAAACCAGACGCAAACGCACTCCGAACCGGCTCAGGTAGCGACCCATTTTTAGATCGCTTCGAGGTGGCCATCACTCGCGCGATTTTGATCGCAGAGATTCCTGTGTGTTTCTTCAGATTCGCTCCGAGAGCAACACGCTTTCTTGAAACACCGCGTTTGCGCCCATTTCGGTTAAGCCGTTGCGCCGACGACCGTCGGCTGCCTCCTCCCCTTCGTTTCGAATGCCTGGCCAAGATTGTGCGGTTACTGATTTGACTAAGACGTTCGACCTTCCGCGCGGCAATAGATCGACAACTAATTGTCGGCCGCGCCGGCGGGCTGCGAAAGCTCGTGGAGCTGTTCCTGCAGGTCAAGGATTTGTTTTTGCAAATTTATTATGTCCCCGGTACTCAGCTCTGAAAGCTTTATCTGGTTCGTCGCTACACTGAGCTGGCGGCGCAAGACGGCCTGTCGAATACCGAGCCACCATTCTTCGACCATCGCTCCAGCATTTGGCGGCATTCTTTGCAGTAGCCAGGAAGAAACCAACCGCTCATCTGCCGGCGAAAGCGTTACCATAAAGGCGTTCAGCGAAGCCGCGTCGCCCGCACGAAAATCACTTTCCAGAATGCGCATGAGAATGTCTGCATCCGGCATTTGCGCCAGAATCTCGGTCCAATTTTGTTGTCGAAGAAAATCCCGAGCCGTTTCATCTCGTAGCGCCAAAATGCAAAGCATAGAGATGTCGTGCCGTGGTGCGGGCGCGCTCGCGCCGGTGCGATCACTTACAGACGAATCGCCTCGAGCCGAAAAAGGGGCACTTCTTTGCCTGGCTACGAGCGCCTGAAAGTCCTGGGCGGTCACACCGAGACGCGCGCTTATTTTGTTCATGACTTCTCCGCGCATGAGTGGATCGCGCACGCGCGAAACGGTCTCGGCCAGGCGTCTGGCCAGCTGCATCTTGGCTCCGAAAGAAGCGAGATCGACATTCGCGGTCTCGCGCTCGATCCAGTAATCGAAAAAATCGCGCGCTTTTCCAATGCGCTTTTCAAAGGCCTCTTTTCCTTCACGCCGGACGAGCGAATCCGGGTCCTCACCCATCGGCATTTCGGCCACGCGCACAATCAAGTCGTTCTGGAGCAGGGCATCGAGCGAACGTTCAGCGGCCTTCTGACCAGATGTGTCGGCGTCAAAGCAAAGCACCACTTCATTGACGAAGCGCTTCAAAATGCGTGCCTGGCTCTCCGTAAACGCCGTACCCTGCGGCGCCACCACATTCGTGATCCCGGCTTCAAACAAACTTATTAAATCGAGTTGCCCTTCGCAGACAACCGCACAGCTGACTTCGATCAGGGCGCGCTTGGTTTTATCTAGTCCAAAAAGCACGCCGCCTTTCCGAAAAAGCGCCGTCTCGGGCGAATTCAAATATTTGGCTGCGCCCTCTTCGTCTTGCAGAAGCCGTCCGCTGAACGCGATTACTTCACCGACATCGTTGCAGATCGGGAACATGATTCGTCCCCGAAAACGATCATAAGACCTTTGCGTTTTTGCGCCTGACGTGGCTTGATCCATCGAACTTTCGCTATCATCCTTCGTTTTAACGAGCCCGCTCGCGATCAGGTCGCGCACGTCATAGCCCCGTCCGCGTGCCCAACTACCAAATGCGTCCCATTCGTCAGTCGCGTAGCCGAGTTGCCACCGTTTCGCGATTTCCACCGTGATTCCCCGGGTCCCGAGATATTTTCGCGCCGTTTGCCCGACTTCTCGCTTGACCAGGTTTTCGTGGAACCATTGTGCAGCCTCAGCATGCAACTTGAGCAAACGCTGGCGCAATTCGCGCTGGCGCTCTTCATCGCCGGCTCCGCCCGCCGGGAATTTCTCGATCACCGTGATGCCAGCGCGCGCGGCGAGTTTGCGCACGGCTGACGGAAAATCAACGTGCTCGTAATCCATCACAAACCGGAAGACGCTTCCCCCAGCGCCGCACCCGAAGCAATGGAACGTCTGCCGGCTCGGGCTCACCATGAACGACGGCGTCTTCTCTTGATGAAACGGGCAGAGCGCTTTGAAATTCGCTCCAGCGCGTTTCAGTGGAAAATACGAACCAATTACTTCAACGATGTCGTTTGCGGCAGCGATTTGCTCGATTGTCTCCGAAGGGATCGTTCCCATGCGTGCCTGATTATTTTTGCCTCGTTTGACCTTGGAAGCGATGCCAAACTTACGCAGTGCGACTCAATCTCCAACTTGTGAGACTCAAATTGCTGATCGCTGTTCTGGTTTGCTCGTTTGCTGGTACAGCAACAGCGGCGGGCGGCGAAGCCATTCACAAAGGCGATGTGGCCGTCGTGCCATTGCGAGGTGAAGTTGCGCCTTCGCTGCTGGCATTTTTGCGACGCGCGGTGAAAACAGCCGAGAGCAACGAAGCTTCCGCTATCATTTTCGACATGAACACGTACGGCGGGCGACTCGATACCGCGGCAGATATTGTGAACGCGCTCAATCAAGCCAAGATCCCCACGTACACGTTCATCAACACAAACGCAGGATCGGCCGGTGCGATCATCGCCATCGCTACGCAACACATTTACATGGCACCAGTGAGCGCCATTGGCGCCGCCGCGCCAATTCTCCCGACGGGTGAAGATCTTCCCACTACGGCCAAGGAGAAGACGATTTCGTATTGGTCGGCGCTCATCCGTGGCTCGGCGATCAAGAACGGCCATAATCCCGATCTTGCCGAGGCGTTCATGAACAAGGACAAGGAAGTAAAGATCGGCGACCGCGTCGTGCATTCCAAGGGAGCTATCCTTAGTCTGAACGCTCAGGAGGCAACAGAACGGATCAACGGCAAACCGTTACTGGCAGAAGGCGTCGTTGATTCGACTGCTGATCTGACCAAAAAAGCCGGCCTCAAAGGCAGCATCGTCGCGATCGAGCCCACTGGCTTCGAGCAAATCGCGTTTTGGATCACCGCGCTCGCGCCATTGCTGCTGCTGGGTGGAATCCTGGGCGCGTATCTCGAGTTCAAAATTCCCGGCGCGACATGGCCTGGAGTTATCTCTGCGATTTGTTTCGCACTATTTTTCCTCGGGCATTATCTGGCCGGGCTCGCCGGCTGGGAAGTCGTCGCGCTCTTTATTCTCGGAATTGTTCTCGTGTTGATCGAGATCCTTTTCTTCGCGCACAGCACCATTGTTTTCGGAGTCGTCGGCGTGTTTCTGATGCTCGCATCGCTCCTCTGGACGATGATCGATCGCTATCCAGGTCAAAACTTTTTCCCGACCAGCAAGATGCTTGCGGTGCCGTTGCTCAACATGTTCATCGCGATTGTCGGATCATTCATCGTGATCGCCCTGCTCGCACGCTATCTACCACGCACAAGTATTTACCGCCGATTTGCCTTGATGGATTCAAATCCGCCCGGTCCATCGCTGGCCGGTGTACCACGACAGTTCGCGACCGCTCTGGCGCTCACGCCAGGAACACAGGGCACCGCCGTGACCGTCTTGCGACCAAGCGGCAAAGCGCGTTTCGCTGATCGCGTTGTCGATGTTGTTACTGAAGGCGAATTCATCGCCTCACAAACGCCAGTCACTGTCATTCAAACCGATGGAATGCGAGTCGTAGTAAAAAGCGCTGCTCAGGTTTAGGGCGCAGAAACTCAAACGGACCACGGCCGTTGGCTCGAGCACTTGTTTAGAGAACACTGAGCAATCTTTCTTTAACCGCCGGCGACGACGCGGATGAATTCGACGCGGTCGCCTTCGGCTAATGGTCGCTCTGGCCATTCGTGTCGATGCACGGCTAGACCGTTATGTTCTACCAGAATCGATTGTCGCGGTAATTGATAACGGTCGATTAGCTCCGCGATCGTTTTGGCTTCGCCTGCGTCTACAGCTTCACCATTGAGAGAAATTTTCACGCTCCACACAGCGCCTGGTCCCAGTCTTTCCAAACCGGTTCTAGTCCTCGACGGCGGAGGACTGCGGCGATTTCGGCTGGGGAACGTTCATCACTGATCTCGAATTGAGCGGTGGCGAGTTGATCTTCGTCGTCGTGGTACTCCGGCGCGACGATGCGGCCGCGCACGGTCTGATGCAAGTGTTCGCGGCCGCGCCGGGTATAACCGCCGGGTTCGGTGTGACTGCCAGCGCTCATCATCGTTACCCCGATTAACGCCAGTGAATCCCGTAGCGGCGCGCGCTCGCGCGTGCTGAGCACGATGCCGAGCTGCGGGAAAGTAATCCGCAACGCACAAACCAATTGAGCGAACTCGCGGTCCGTCATCGAAAAGCCTGGACGAAATCCGCCAACCGCGGGTCGTAACCGCGGCACGCTCACGGTGATCTGCGCCTGCCAGCAATGTTTAAATAAATGTTCCAGGTGCGCTGCGAGCGCGATCGCTTCGTCCTGCCAACGCGACAAACCGATCAGTGCGCCGATGCCAAGCCGACGAAAACCGGCAGCGTAACCGCGCTCAGTACAATCCAGCCGAAAATTGAAATCCCGTTTCGGGCCGGCTGTATGCATTTCGGCATAGATACCCCGATTGTAAGTTTCCTGATAGACGACGAGTCCCTCCGCGCCCGCTTCG
>Ga0209266_1000822_pt1 | contig 22350 bp, 21 predicted proteins | sample GraSoiAngelo_132_FD_185889 | JGI IMG/M metagenome (GOLD analysis project Ga0209266, IMG submission 185889) | Grasslands soil microbial communities from the Angelo Coastal Reserve, California, USA - 14_0929_02_40cm (SPAdes) (version 2) | ecosystem: Environmental > Terrestrial > Soil > Grasslands ...
CGCGGAACTCGGGTAATATGGCGACGATTTGCGCAAGAAACGTAGTTACCCCAAGAAGCGCGGCGGTCCCACCACCCTGCGGCCTGGCATCGACACCCTGGTCGAGAAAGAGACGCCCGGCGACAAAGAGGAAACCATCGAGATGGACGCCGAGGTGGTCGAGCCGTTGCCCAATGCCATGTTCAAGGTCAAGCTGCAAACCGGGCAGACCATCCTCGCCTACACCTCGGGGAAGATGCGGAAGTTCTACATTCGGATCCTGATCGGCGACCGGGTGCGGGTCGAGCTATCCCCCTACGACCTGACCCGGGGCCGGATCATCTTCCGCTACAAGTAGCCACGGGTTAACCTCAAGCCAGGACCATGGTCTGGCTGTACCTCCTGATCCTGCTGGCGCTGGCGGCCGGGCTCTGGGGCGTCTATCGGGTCCTTGGAACGCCGTCGAAGCTGGCCCCGACGGATTATCACATCGTTCTTGCCGACGTCGCGGTCAGTGTCGAAAAGGCTGCCACCCAGCTCCGCCAGGTCCTCGACGGCGCCCCTGCCGCGGATGGCGACGACGCGGCAAAGGAAGCTCGGAAGATCTTTCAGACGGGCTACTATCAGACGCTTCGCCTTCGCCCGGCCAGCGGGTCTGATCAGGCGGCGGACATGCGGGCCGAGCTTGGCCGGGCCTGCGAGGCCTACGACTGGGCCAGCCGCATGATCGGCAGCGAGAGCGCCCGCAACCCGCTCATCCTGGAGGCTGCCCGCGGCTTGATGGACGCCGGCGATACGGCGCTCAGGCAGGCCGCCCGGGCGCTGTCGCCGGCACGCCCTGCGCCTCGCGAAAATACCGCGCTGTCGCCGTAAGGCCGGTCTCCAGGCTCGTTGTTGGACGCCAGCCCATCACCTTCTCGATCTTCCGGGCGTCGACCACCGAACGGCGTTGCTCGCCGGGCAGCGGCGGCCCATGCACTTCAGCCTGGCTGCTGCCCGTCAGCCGTCTGAGCAACTGGAAGACCGCGTTGATGTCGGTCTCGATGCCGGTGCCGACGTTGAACGACCCGATGGCGTCCGATTCGAGGGCTCGGACGTTCGCCTCCGCCACATCGCCGACATAGACGAAGTCGCGGGTCTGTTTGCCGTCCCCGTTGATGCGGGCGCTCTCGCCGCTCAGTAGCCGCCGGCTGAAAATGGCGACGACGCCCGCCTCGCCGTGGGGATCCTGGCGAGGCCCGTACACATTGGCGTAGCGGAGCGCGGCGTACGAAAGGCCATGCACCGCATGAAAGGTCCGCAAATACACCTCAGCGGCCAGCTTCGAGGCGCCGTAGGGTGACACGGGCAGCGTCGGGTAGTCCTCGGGTGTGGGTGTCACCTCGGCGTCGCCGTACAGGGCGCCCCCGGTGGAGGCAAAGAGGAACCGGCGTACGTCGTGACGGACGCTGGCCTGGAGCAGGGCCACGGTTCCCAGCACATTGACGCCGGCGTCGAACACCGGGTCATCGACCGAGCGGCGCACGCTGGCCTGGGCCGCCTGGTGGATAACGGCCTGGGGCTGCTCGATCTTGAGAAGCTCCTCGAGCCAGGGTGACTGCAGATCCATCTGGTAGAAGCGCGCTCTCGGAGGGAGGTGCTCGACGTGGCCAGTGATGAGGTCGTCGAGGATTACGACTTCATGCCCCGCCGACAGGAGCCGGTCGGCGATATGGGATCCGATGAACCCCGCGCCGCCGGTGAGCAGGACCTTCAACGCCGATGGCTCAGCAGGAAGACCACCAACCCCACGGCGATCAGGCTCCAGTAGCTGATCAGGCGGTCGAGGATGGCGACGGAGAGGGCCTGCGAGGCGGTCAGGCCGAAGAAGACCAGCACCGCGATGATTCCCCCCTCCACCAGGACGAGTCCGCCGGGTAGGGCCGGAATCGTCGTCAGCAGCGAGGCGACCAGGGCGATGAACATGATCTGGGCCAGGCTGAGCGAGATGTGCAAGGGCAGCGCCTGGACGACCAGGAAAAGGCGGGTGGACTCCGCCATCCAGACCAGGACGGTCAGGCCAAGGAGCAGGGGTAGGCGCCCGGCAAATGCGCTCAGCAGGCCATGCTTGAAGCGCGCCGCACGTTCGCGAAGGCGTTCGGGAAGGTACCGCGACAGCCGGCCCTCGCTGTACCGGACGACTAGCAGGCCGGCAATCAAGCCGGCCGCGATCAGGAGCCCCACGATGAAGGCAGGAACAAAGCGTTCCGGGACGGTTGCCCGAAAGCTGATCAGACCGCTGATGACCAGCAGGCTCATCAGGACCAGAAAATCGAGCGCGCGCTCGCTGAAGATCGTGCCCAGCCCCTTTGATCCCGAGACGTCCGTCTGCTGCCGGAGCAGATACGCGCGATAGAAGTCGCCCATCTTCGCGGGCAGGACGCAGTTGGCAAACCAGGCGAGGATCACGATGTGGAAAAGCTCACCGAACCGGTTGGACTCGCCGGTATTACGGAGGAGGATCTCCCAGCGGACGGTGCGTACCACGAAGGAGAAGTAGAAGGCCGCGAATGCCAGCGCGTAAACCAGGACGTTCGTCTGGGTGATCGCACGCAGGCTTTCGCCGTAGTCGAACTGCACGTGTGTGAGTACGACGAACAGCACGACGATGAGGATTCCGAAGGAGATCAGCGTCCGTGGATCGAGCAGCCGGTCTTTGAGGGCGGATCGCGTGACCGCCGCCTGCGGCGGGACGGCGGCGGGCTGCATCTTGCGATTCAACATATCAGGGCGCAACCGCCGCAACCGAGGCTATTCCGCGATCTTTCGGCGACGGATGATCCTTTCTAACAACGGCATAAGGCGGCGGGGCTTGCCGGAGTCGCCATATTGACGGCGCATCTGTTCCTTCTCGCGCGCTTCGAGGATGCGCGGGACCCAGTCGGACTCGAGCATGGGCGAGTCACCGCCTTCCCAGGTCTTGAGATAAAAGATGCCCTTGAGCGCGGTAAAGGGGATCGCCAGGTCCTTGACCTCGCTCTGGTCGGGCGATACCAGCGACAGGGTAACCCCGTAACGGGACGGCCGGATTTGGCGGTCGCTGTAGCCGCGGAGCACTTCGTGGTCGACGAAATGGATCGCCACCCGCTGATAACGAGCGATGTCCACCGGATTGGAGGGTGGCCGCGAGTCGAGCAGGACATATTTGAGGCTGCTGAGTGGCACGAAGGCCCCTCGATTATTCGTGCCGAGGTTCAGGACGCGGGTCTCCACGACGGGGCTGTCCAGCTCGCCCTTCGGGGGATCGCCGTGCAAGGTCTCCCCGTCCAGGAAGCAGTAGATGGCGTGCGCCACGTCTCCCGAATTGTAGGGCAGCCTTGTCGCCGGTGGCTATCTGACCAGGTAGGCGAGTCCCCGCCAGTGGGGCACGTAGTGAGCGTTGAACTGCACGAGCAACCCGGCCGCGCTCTGGTGATAGTCACTCGCCTTACAGTTTGGCGGAACGCCCGGCGTGTTGGGCGTGTACGGCCCGGTGACGAGGTTGCCGCCATCGAGGTCGACCTGGGGCGATACCACTTCACCCGTTACCGCGTAGCGGTTCGTGCCGTTGGAGGCACTGACCGCCCGGAGCGTGACGACCGTCCCATGCGAGCCGTTGTTGTCAGCGTTGAAGATCGAGCCCCAGATCTGGAACGGATAGCCGCCCGGGGTCCCCTTCGTGCCGTCGATCTCCTCATCCCAGGGCGATCCGTTCGGGCCGCTGATCGTATCGGTCGCCTTGATGAAGAAGGCGATGCTGTCGGTGCCACTGGAGATGAAGCTCGGCGCCGCAAAGAAGACGCTCGGGGAGGTGTTGCCACTGGTGCCGGCGGTGAACTTGGCATTGCCGTCGAAGACGAAGGTCACCCCGTTGGTCCGGTCGGCCGCCGCCGGCAGGTCCGACACGCCGCCGAAGGGGCCGTAGTGCGGTAAACCATCCGATGTGTTCGACACGATCCCGCCGGTGATGTTGAAATCGACGTCCTGGAAGTAGTAAATCCCGTTCATGAAGCGGTAGTAATCGTTGTTGTTCGTGGCGTTGATCGAGCTGTGGTAGGTGCCGGGATAGTAGATATGCACGGTTTTACCGTTGTAGGTAGTCGCCCCCGGTAGCGGAGCGTCAGCCGGCTTCAGCGGCGGCTCGTAGTTGGGCGACCCCTCGATCGGCTGGGACGTGCCGACGCTCTTGTACCAGTACTCGATGAGCGCGTGCGTGTCTGACGCTTGCGAATAGTAGAACTGCCCATTGAGGTTCATCCAGTCGCCACCCGGGTTGGGGGCGTGCCACTTCGAGTTGGACACCAGCCGGCCCTGGTCCGGGCTGGGCTGGCAGATGTCGCTGCCGTTGAAGCCGTCGTCGATCTGAGCGTTGCCGTTCTGGTCGAAGTTGACGGCGTTGCCATTACCGCCGGCGTCGAAGCCAAAGACGGTGTAGGTCTTGTTGTAGAAGCCGCCATGGGCATAGGCATCGGCCACCACCGCCGACGTGGTGAAGCCCAGGACTGCGGCAAACGTCAGCGGCACGTTGTAGGTCACCCGCACGTGGATCTCGTTGCTGTTGTTGCGGCTGGGCGTCCAGACCTGGACGGTGGCCGAGATGTGGTCTGCCGGCTCGCTGATGCCCCCGCCGAAGCTGTTGGGATGGTAGGCACCCGGGGCGGGACTGCAGTTGGTGCCGCTCCCGTCTCTCGGCGTATCCAGCAGGCCGAGCAGCGCGTACACCGATGCCTGGCATCCGGCGGAGTCGATCATGGCGCTGGTCACCGTGGTGTTGCTGCCGGTTGGCAGCAGTTCCTGCGCCCCGGCGAGGGCGCCGGCATCCGCGGCGTTCTGCACATCGCGACGCTGGAAGTACAACCGCCCCGCATCGAGGCCCAGGGCGATGATCCCGAACAGCGCCGTGGCCGAGAGCGCCACGATCACCAGGCTCTGCGCGCGCTTACCCTTGCGGAGGTTGATCAGCATTTGCTCAGTACTCCGTCACCATCGTGGATTGCGCCGAGATCACAACGCCGTCGCCGGCCGCATCCCGCACCACCGGGATCCACGGCTGGAAGAGGAATGAGATCTTGACCGTGACCTCGCCCCGGCCAGGCGTTCCGATGCCCGGGCCGTACCAGATGTAGCCGGTATTCGGTTGGGTCGGGGTCGTTGGCGTCGTGGTGCAGCCAGGAAGGCAGGGGTCCGCCGCCAGCGCAAAGCCACCGCCGAGTTTGCTCTGGACCGCCGCGACGACGGTCGCGTTGGACGGGAGCGGCGTATCAAACGGAATCGCGGCCCGAGTGCCTTCACGGGCGGCGTCGGAGATCGTGTTGTAGATGTACACAGCGCGTCCCAGGTCGATGGTGCCGAGCAGCAGCAGGAAGAACACGGGCGAGAGCACGGCGAACTCGACCATTGACTGGCCGGCGTGACGGCGCAACAGGCTCTTGCGCATCAGTATTCCGCCCTGAAGACCGCACTGGAGTTGATCGTCAGTGGGTTCCCGATCAGGCTGCCGATGATCGGGGTGATGAAATTGAAGCGGAAGCTTGCCGAGACGGTGATGGCGTACTGCGATGTCGGCGTGGCGCCGGTGAAGTAGGTGACCCGGGTGCTCTGGTCGGGCGTCACGTGAATGTCGGCATCAAGAAGCCCGTCCCGGTGAGTTCCCGGTTGACCCGGTCCTGGACAGTAGTGTCTCCGGCGGTCACGCAGTTGGCCCCGGGGGTCGCGGGTGGCGGGACATTGGCGCAGCTCGGATTGAGCCCGAAGTAATACGGCTCGGCCGCATAGCGGGCGCCCTCGCGCACCGCGTTGGTCAAGGCAATCTGATAATAAAAGGCCCGGCCAAGATCGAGCATCCCCATCATCCCGATGACGAGGAAGGGCACCATCACGGCCATCTCGGCCAGCGCCTGGGCCCGTTTCCCGCGTGAACGTGAGTGCCTTTGCATCATTCCTTGTTTCCCGGAGCGATTAGAATCGCCGCTGCGCGGCAACGGGACACACGGCAAAACAGGTGAAATCCTTGGACTCCTTCGCAATTCAACGCCAGCCTATGGGAAAGCCTGTAGGCACCCCAAGAGGGGGCCTGCATCGTGACGGCGCCGTCGCGGCCCTGTTGCGGCTTTCTTTCAGGGCTCGTTACGGGGCCGTTGTTAGACGGTTCTCAAGGTTGCATCGGGCCGTAACGCTTGCCAGTGTCTTTTCACTGCTCGCTATGCAACCCGTGGCTGCGGCCGGCAACCTGACCCTGCCCTTCAACGTCCCGCAGCCACGCATTACCTCGTGGACGGATCACCACTACCCCGACCGGCAGGACGACGGGACCATGATCCGCTTCGACGGCGCCCGGGGCTACGCGTACGATGGCCATCGCGGTACGGATTTCGCGGTACCCTCCAATACCCCGGTGCTGGCGGCCGATGACGGCACCGTCATCTACAGCGAGTGGAGCGATAGCGGCGGTTGGGGTGTGGTGATCGATCACGCATACGACCGCACCGCCTACTTCCATAACAATCAGCTCTTTACGTATCCGGGCCAGCACGTGTCTCGGGGTCAGCTGATCGCACTCAGCGGCAGTACCGGAAATTCCACCGGCCCGCATATTCACTTCGAGGTGCGCGACCTGCTCACACCGTGGCACTCGGTCGATCCCTACGGCTGGACCGGGCCTGGCAAGGATCCCTGGCGTTGGGACCTCGGCTATCTCTGGACGAGCAACCCGCCGGTGCCCTTCCTGCTGCCGCTCGCCTTTCCTTCGGGAGCGCACTGGAACTACTGGTACGGCATCGATGGGCCGCCTCCACCGGTGAGCTGGCGCCTCCGCGACGGAGGTCGCGGCCTGGCTGGATTCGCTGCGCGCTGGGACGCCGACCCAGGTGTGGCGGCCGGCCGTACGCTGGCGACGAGTGGGAGCGCAGCCGTACCCGGCCCCGGAGCCCACACCCTGCACCTTCGGGTCTTCGACCGGGCGGGCACCAGCGCCGACATCACCTACCTATATCTATATGACGTCGACCCGCCCACATCGGCGCTGCGCGTCGATCCCGGCTCGTCGATTGCGCCCAGCCTGCACTGGTCGGGCAACGACGCCCTGTCTGGTGTCAAGGGCCTGGCGATCGAGGTGGCAGCCGGATCGACCGCGTTTCGGCCGTGGTACTCGCAGTCGGCTGACCAGCCGGCGGCCGGTAAAAGCCAGGGCGCGCTCCGCTTCCTCGGCGATCCTGGGGTCACCTATCAGCTCCGACTCACGCTCAACGACGCTGCCCGAAATCCCGCGGCGCCCGTCGTCGTGACGGCCTCGCTCTCGGCAGGCGCCGCCATGCCGGCCACCGCGGCGGATCACGCCGTACTGGGCCCACTCCCGGCTCAGCCGGAGGGGGCGGCGGCGGTAATGGGCGTGCGCCAGGAACACCCCTCCGCTGAGGGCGCGCTCCTGCTCGGCACCGATGCCTCGGTGCATGGATTGGGCGGGAGCGCCCCGATACCGAACGCGCCGCCGGCGTCAGTGGCGGCTGCTGTCGATGTGGCCACCCTACCCTCCGGGCCGCTCCGCCTGCTGGCCGATGGCACCACCTGGAACAGCTCCGGGTTGGCCGGACCCCGGTTTGCCGTCAAGTCGCCCGTCCGCCTGCTGGGTACGAGCGATGGCAGCATCCTCGCGGTGGATGCCGGCGGCGCCATCGCCGTGGCATCCTCCTCCGTGGCGGGAGAGAGTCGGGGTGGCGGCTCCGTCTCGCTTTCGCCCGGCACGACGCTGGTGGATGCGGCGGTGTTCCCTGGATCACACGCCGGCCTCGCGCTCGACAGCGCTGGCGCCGTTCACGTCTTTGGTATCGCCGACCCCGGGCTGGCGGCCATCGCATCCGGCTGGATGTTGCCGGGGAAACCGCTGGCCATCGCTCTAGGCGGCACGCCGCAGGCGCCGGCCGGCATCATGACGGACGCCAGCGGTGACTGGCAGACGTTGGGGAGCATGCTCCTGTTGCCGGAGGCAACCTTCGGCGGTCCACTGTTCGATGGCACGACCGGCGTGCCCGTTCGATAAGGCCGGCTCCGCAGCTCCGCGGCTTGTGATCCGTTAACCCGTGGCGCGAAGCGGTGTGGTGGCTGGCTCCAAAAAAAGCCGGCGGACGGCCTCGATGGCGTAGTCGACGTCGTCGGCGCTGACCCCCCGGTGAGTAACCATCCGCCATCGATCGGGTGATGCCTGGTCGAGCAACACGCCGACCGTACCGCATCGTTCGATGAATTGACGGGCGGTGAGGGGCGGACGGCACTGGCCAAAGACCATGTTCGTCTCCACCGTCGCGAGGTCGACGTCGAACTCCGACAGTCCCTGCAGGCCTTCGGCCAGACGCCTGGCATTGACGTGATCGTCCGCGAGGCGATCGACCATTTCGTCCAGCGCGCACAGTCCCGCTGCCGCGAGAACGCCCGCCTGGCGCATGCCGCCGCCAAGCATCTTGCGCATCCGTCGAGCGCGCTCGGTGAAGGCGGCCGTGCCGGCCAGCATGGACCCGACCGGCGCACTCAATCCCTTGGAGAGGCAGAACATCACGGAGTCGACCGGACCAGTGAGCTCGCGGACGTCAACCTGCTGGGCGACAGCGGCATTGAAGACCCGGGCCCCGTCCAGGTGAACCTTCAAGCCGGCCTGATGAGCCACGTCGCAGAGCGCCTCGGTCTGGCCCGGGCTCAGACAGGTGCCACCCTTGCGATTGTGGGTGTTCTCGAGGCAGAGCAGAGCACTGCGTGGCTCGTGGATGTCCGGTTGCCGGATGACCCGCGAGACCTGCTCCGGCTGGAGCCGGCCGTTCTCGCTGTTCAGCGGGCGCAGCTGGAGCCCGCCGACGGCGGACGCTCCAGCGACTTCATTCTGAAAAATGTGGCTATCGACCTCCACGATGACCTCGTCGCCCGGCTGGGCGTGGCTGAGCAGCGCGCAGAGATTGCCCATCGTCCCGCTGGGGACGAAGAGCGATGCCTCCATGCCGACCATCTGCGCGGCGCGTTCCTGGAGGCGGTGGATGGTGGGGTCTTCGTCCCAAACGTCGTCGCCGACCTCCGCGACCGCCATTGCCTTCCGCATCGACTCGGTCGGTTGCGTGAAGGTATCGCTGCGCAGCTCGACGATGCGCGCCATCAACAAAGTTTACCGGCCGAGCTGCGCGTAGATCAGCGGGCGAGCGTTGATGACCTCGGTGATGGTGAGGTCGGATTTACGCTGGATGTCGACCTGCACCCGGGTCTGGAGGCTGCTGGCAGACAGGTCCGCCGCGGGCTCGAGCTGCTCCGGGTCGCCGATCACCAGGAGCACCAGGGGTGCGCTGACGGCATGCCCACCGATCATCAGCGTGTTTCTCTGGCTCACAATCGGCGTGCTGCCGATCATCCGACTGCCATTGAGCGAGAAGGCTTCGCCACCTGCGGTGCGAAGGCTGTTGAGCAGGTCCTGCAGCTCAAAGTCCATGATCGGCCCCATGATCCGGATCTGCAGTCCAGGGCCGTGGACCGGGACGCCGCCCGTGACCGCCCGTAGCGTCTGGAGCTCTTTTGAGATCGCCTGCGCGTCGGCGCCGCCGGCGGTCAGGGCCTGGCGCAGCTGAGTTTCCTGTTGCGAAAGCGCCGCCGCTTGCTGGATGAGCTGATTGTTGGCCCGGTTCAGGTCGTTGATCAGCAACGCCACGCTGGTGTCGTCCTGAGCCGCCAGGGTTCGGGCCACCACTGCCTGTGACCGGAGCTGCACGACCACGAGAAAGCCAAGCGCCAGGCCGATCAGACTGACCACGATGACGCGTTGAAAACGGGCGGTCCCGTCAGCCGAGTGGTTGAGCATTCTTCACCAGGAAGGTCGCATCGTAGGCTGGCACGCTCAGCCGGGTACTGCGCAGCCAGCTCAAGCCGAGCCGGTAGATGCGATTACGGCTCTTGAGCTCGGCCAGCTGGTCCGGATCGCCAACCCCGTTGGCGAGCGTTGACGGATCGCCCAGCGCCGTCACGGTATACGGGCCGGTCAGCCGGTTGGCGTTGTTGATGAGAATGTTGACGCCGGCATAGTGGAAGGAGGTGGTGGGCACCACCCGCTGCCCGTTTACCGTGACGGCCTCGGCGCCGCTCGCCCACAGCAGGCTGACGATGTCCTGCAGATCCTGGTAGTGGATCGTCCAGCCCAGCGAACGGTCGGCCGGGTCATTCGGGTCGACGCCGTCGCGGAGCTGGATGGTCAAGCCGGGTCCGTGCAGGGCGGTAAGCCCGGCGATCGCCCTCTGTTCATCGAGCAGGGCCTTGACCTGCTGGACGGCGCTCGAGCGGCGGGCACTCTCGTCTTCCCGCGCCTTGACCTCGTTCTGCAGTGCCTGAACCCGCGCCTTCAGCGCCCGATTCTGGTCCTCGAGCTGGTTGACGCTCTGGCGCAGGGCTTCATCCCGAGCGAGCCGGTTGGACGACGCAAGCGGCTGGCTTCGAAACTGGGTGGCGGCGAGCCCGGTGACGAGAAATGTTGCAAGCGACACGCTTGCCAGGACCGTCATCCGCGGCGTCACGGTGCCGTGTAGTGTAATGGGTGCCCGGCGCCGGGTCAGCGTTCATCGCCGGCGTACACGAGTAGGAGGAGCCATGGCTCAGAAGGTAGAGGCGACGCCGCGCAGGGGCTTTGCGCAGCCAGATCCCGACCATTCGAATCCGTGGAAGATCGCCCAACGACAGTTCGATATCGCCGCTGAGGCGCTCGGGCTCGATCCGAACATGGCCCGGGTCCTGCGCGAGTGCAAGCGCGAACTGACCGTCACCTTCCCGGTGCTGATGGACGACCACACGATCCAGATGTTCACCGGCTTTCGGGTGCATCACAACGTCGACCGCGGCCCCGCGAAAGGCGGCATTCGCTACCACCCCGGGGTCACCATCGACGAGGTTAAGGCGCTCGCCATGTGGATGACCTGGAAGTGCGCCGTGGTCGGGATTCCGTACGGCGGGGCGAAGGGTGGGGTGATCGTCGAGCCAAAGCGCCTCAGCCGTAATGAGCTCGAGAACCTGACCCGCCGCTATACCAGCGAGATCAGCATCTTGATTGGCCCGGACCGGGACATCCCCGCTCCCGACGTCAACACGAATGCCCAGATCATGGCCTGGATGATGGATACCATCAGCATGCACGCTGGCCACTCCGTGCCGGCGGTCGTCACCGGCAAACCGCTGGGCATCGGCGGCTCTGAAGGCAGGCCGGAAGCGACCGGCCGCGGTTGCCAGCTAACCACGCTGGCGGCGCTGAAGCATCTGAAGATCCGCCCTGAGGACGCGACCGTCGCGGTCCAGGGCGTCGGGAACGTCGGCTACACCACCGCCAAACTCCTGGCCCGGTCCGGCTGCAAGGTGATCGCCGTCAGCGACTCGAATGGCGCCTGCTACAACGAAGGTGGCATCGAGCTCGACGAGGTCGTCCGCGAGAAGGAACTCAACGGCCGGCTGCGGCAGAAAGTCTGCGAGTTCATCTCCAACGAAGACTTACTGGAGCTGCCGGTCACCGTGCTGGTGCCGGCCGCACTGGAAAACCAGATCCACGAGGGAAACGCCAGCCGGATCAAGGCCAAGGTCGTCTGCGAGGGGGCCAACGGCCCGACCACCCCGGAGGCCGACGAGATTCTCTACGACAAGGGGGTGTTCGTCATCCCCGACATCCTGGCCAACGCCGGTGGCGTGACCGTTTCGTATTTCGAGTGGGTCCAGGACCTCCAGGAGTTTTTCTGGGATGAGCACGACATCAACGAGCGCCTGGAGCGGATCATGTTGCGGGCGTTCGACAACGTGCTCAGAGTCAGCCTGGAAAAAAAGGTGATGATGCGCACCGCGGCCTACGTGCTGGCCGTCGACAAGGTCGCGCAAGCCACGACCATTCGCGGCATCTACCCCTAGCCTCGTTTCAGATCGACCACGGTAGCGGCGGTCACCCGCGCCAGCTCCTGCGGCGCGATGGCAAAGACGTGCCGCGGCGTGCCGGCGGCCGCCCACACCACGTCGTACTGCAGCAGGTCGCGGTCGATGAAGGTCCGGATTGGCGTCGGAAAGCCGGTTGGTGGGACCCCGCCGATGGCGTAGCCGGTCGCGTCGCGCACCGCGTTCGCGTCGGGCTTTCGGACTGGCGCTCCGGCCAGCGATGCGAGACGCCCGACGTCGAGTTGGTTCACGCCGGAAACGAGCGCGAGCACCGGCTTCTCGCCGGCGAGGAAGAGCAGTGACTTCACGATCTGTCCCACCTCGGTGCCGATCGAGTCGGCCGCCTCCTGAGCGGTGCGCGTGGAGGTCGAAAACTGCTCGATGCGCGCCGACACTCCGGCTCTTCTCAACGCGGCGCTGACCCGGTCCGGCGGCGAAAGTTGTTGATCCATCGAAAAACCCATCCGCTATAATCCCCGAAAACCACCCGTACTGAGGTCCACGCATACCTTTTGAGCTCGACACGGTTTCGAGGTCGACCGCGATGAGTGTGCGTGCGCCCGTCCAACCAGTCGCCGTCGTGGAGGGCGACACGCTGGAGGTGGGCCGTTTCAAGCGAGCCCGTCGGGCGTACGGCTTCGACGAGGTGGCGCTGGTGCCGGGGCGGATCACGATCAACCCACAAGAGGTCGACAGCACCTTCGAGCTGGGCGCCTTGCGCCTCGCCGTCCCCATCCTGGCGGCCGCCATGGACGGCGTCGTCGACGTCCGTTTCGCCGTTGAGATGGGCCGCCTGGGCGGGATGGCCGTCATCAACCTCGACGGACTGCAGACCCGTTATGTCGACCCCAGCAACGTCCTGCACGAGATTGCCGAGGCTCCCCGCGACCGCATCAATCAGTTGCTGCAGAAGGTCTATCAAGCCCCGATCCGGGAACACTTGATCGGGGAGCGGATCACTGCCGTCAAGCGGGCCGGGGTCCCGGTCGCGGTGTCGACGGTGCCCGCCCAGGCCAGCCGGCGTTCGGGCGTCGTGCAGGAGGCGGGAGCGGATTGCCTGGTCGTCCAGGGTACGGTGCTGACCGCCCGCCACATCTCGCGCTCCTACGATCAGCTCTCGTTCGAAAAGCTCTGCGCCAGTCTCAGGATCCCCGTGGTTGCCGGCAACTGTGTCGAGTACGAGACGGCGCTGGAATTGATGCAGACCGGCATCACCGGCATCCTGGTGGGCGTTGGCCCGGGAGCGGCCTGCACAACCAGGGGGGTGTTGGGCGTCGGCGTCCCGCAGGTCACCGCGACCAGCGACGTCGCGGCCGCCCGCGAGACGTACCTTCGAGAAACCGGTCGGCGGGTCCAGGTCATCACGGATGGCGGGATGCGGGTGGGCGGCGACATCGCCAAGGCCTTCGCCTCCGGCGCCGACGCGGTGATGATCGGCTCGATCTTCGCCGGCACGACCGACGCGGCTGGCGGCGGCTATCACTGGGGTATGGCCACGCCCGACCCCAACCTGCCGCGCGGCACCCGAATCAAGGTCGGCCAGCGTGGGACGCTCCGCCAGGTGCTGCTGGGCCCGGCTCGCGTCGACGATGGTACCCAGAACCTGGTCGGCGCCCTGCGCTCCGCGATGGGGGTCTGCGGGGCGCGCACGCTGCGCGACTTCCAGCAGACCGAGCTCGTGATCGCCCCGGCGATCCAGAACGAAGGCAAGCTCTTTCAGCAGGCGCAGCAAGTCGGGATGGGCACATAGCGGCCGCCAGTGCAGGCGGGGCCGTCGCCGCCCAGCATCACCCTCCGGCGGAGCGCAGCGTGGGGGAGGAGCTGGTGCTGGTTCTCGATTTCGGGTCGCAATACAGCCAGTTGATCGCTCGCCGGGTGCGTGAGGCCGGCGTTTACTGTGAATTGATTCCCGGATCGACACCATGGGCCGCGATCCGGGCTCGCGCCCCCAGGGCGCTCATCCTGTCGGGCGGGCCTGCCAGCGTGTACGGGGACGGGGCACCGCTTGCCGATCCGGCGGTGTTGACGGCCGGCATCCCGCTGCTCGGCATCTGCTACGGCATGCAGCTTCTCGCCCACCAGCTGGGTGGGCGGGTGGCCGGCGCCGGCAAGCGGGAGTACGGTCCGGCCAGCGTCCGGGTCGATGAACCCTCGCGATTGTTCAAGGACCTGCCGTCGACCCTGTCGGTGTGGATGAGCCACGGCGACACCATCCTGGAGGCGCCCGCCGGCTTTCGGCGGCTCGCGCAATCCGACAATTCACTGATCGCGGCGATGGCCGATGACGCCGGGCGTTTCGGCATCGCCTTCCATCCGGAGGTCATCCATACCCCCCAGGGGCGTGAGATCATCCGGAACTTCCTTTATGAGGTGTCCGCCTGTCGCGGCAGCTGGAAGCCGGCCGCGTTCATCGAGCAGGCGACCAGCGCGATTCGCGAACAGGTGGGCGAGGGGCGGGTCCTCTGCGCGCTCTCCGGCGGCGTCGACTCGGCGGTATGCGCGACCCTGGTGCATCGCGCACTCCCGGGTCAACTGACCTGTTTGCTGGTTGATAATGGGCTGCTCCGGCGCGACGAGCGGCGCAGGGTCGAGGACGTGATGCAGCGGCATCTGGGCATCGAGGTGAAGACTGTCGACGCCGGCGACCAGTTCCTGGCCGCCCTGCAGGGGGTTATCGATCCAGAAGAAAAGCGCCGGCGCATCGGTGCGACGTTCATCGCGGTCTTCGAGCGTGAGGCCGGGGCCTTGCGGAACGTCGATTTCCTGGCGCAGGGCACGCTCTATCCGGACGTGATCGAAAGCACGAGTCATGACACGGTCAATGCGCACCGCATCAAGACCCACCACAACGTCGGTGGCTTGCCTCCAGACCTTCGCTTCGAGCTGGTCGAGCCGCTTCGATACCTCTTCAAGGACGAAGTCCGCGCGATCGGCTCCGCGTTGGGGCTTCCCGATGACATGGTGCTGCGGCAACCCTTCCCCGGTCCGGGGCTCGCGGTCCGCATCATCGGCGAGGTCACCCGGGACCGGCTCGAGACGCTACGGGCGGCCGACTGGATCGTTATCGACGAGATCAAAGCCGCCGGGCTCTATCGCTCGCTCTGGCAAGCCTTCGCGATCCTGACGCCGTTGCACAGCGTGGGCGTGATGGGCGACTACCGCACCTACGGCAACGTGGTCGCCGTCCGAGCCGTGCAGAGTGAGGACGGCATGACCGCCGACTGGGCGCGACTGCCATACGACGTCCTGGCGAAGATCTCGAGTCGCGTCGTCAACGAGGTTCCCGGCGTGAATCGCGTGGTGTACGACATCTCGTCGAAGCCGCCGTCGACGATCGAATGGGAATAGGTTCCCTTGGGGGTTCTAAGCGATGAACGTCCTCATCGTGGGCGGCGGCGCGCGCGAGCACGCGCTGACGTGGAAGGCGCTGCAGAGCCCGCTGACCGATACGGTGTTCTGTGCGCCCGGTAATGCCGCAACCGGGGCGATCGCCATCAATACCGGGCTTCAGCCGACCGACGCCGAGAATATCGCGAGGTTTGTGAACGAGCGCGACGTCGGGCTGACCGTCATCGGGCCGGAGGTGGCGGTCGCCGCCGGATTGGCCGACCGCCTGACCGCGGCCGGAAGGCTCGTCTTTGGGCCCACTCAGGCGGCGGGCCGCATCGAGAGCAGTAAGGCGTTCGCGAAATCGCTCATGGAACGCGCCGGGGTGCCAACGCCGGCCTATCGGGTCTTCTCCGACCCGGGCAGCGCGAAGGACTTCGTGCGTGGCGAACGCCGCGCCTTCGTCGTCAAGGCCGACGGCCTGGCGAAAGGCAAGGGGACCCTGGTGGCGCGCGATGCGGAGGAAACGCTGGAATGCATCGACACGCTGATGCTGCGCCGGACCGTCGGTGCCGCGGCCGATCGCATCGTGCTGGAAGAGAAGATCGCCGGGCGGGAGGTCTCGCTGATGGCGTTCGTCGATGGCGAACGCATCCTGCCGCTGGCGCCGGCGTGTGACTACAAACGCGCCTTCGACGGCGACAAAGGACCCAACACGGGCGGGATGGGCGGATACTCGCCGGTCTCCTTCTTTGGGCCGGACGCCGTCGAAAAGGCTGTGACCACCGTATTGACACCCATCGTTGATGGATTGCGGGACGCTGGTACACCCTACCGCGGCTGCCTCTACGCCGGCTTGATGCTGGGGCCGGGAGGCATCCAGGCACTGGAATTCAACGCCCGCTTCGGCGACCCCGAGGCCCAGGTGGTTTTGCCACGGCTCGAGAATGACCTGATCGCCCTGCTGGAGGCAGCGGCGGGCGGCGAGCTCGCGGGAGCGAGCGGGTCATGGACCGCCAGGTCGAGTGTCGGAGTCGTCCTTGCGTCCCGCGGGTATCCCGGGACCTATACCACCGGGTTCCCGATCGAAGGGTTAGGCACGATCGAGCGCGACGTTCTTGTCTTCCATGCCGGCGCCGCGGCTGATCCGTCAGGCTATGTGACGGCCGGCGGCCGGGTCTTGACCCTGGTCGCGCTGGGCGATTCGATGGCCGAGGCTCGAGAGCGCGCCTATCGGAACGTCGAGCGCATTCGTTTTCAGGGCATGACCTATCGCAACGACCTCGCGGAGCGCGAGGTCGAAGCCCCGGCTCTGCCGTGAGCGACGCGCCGCTCGTCGGCATCGTGATGGGCAGCGAGTCGGATCGGCCGACGATCCAGCGCTGCTGCGAGGTGCTCGACGGCTACGGCGTTTCGTACGAGGTGGTGGTTCGCTCGGCGCACCGTGATCCCGAGGGCTGCCGGCAGTGGGCGACCGAGGCAGAAGGTCGAGGGCTCAAGGTGTTGATCGCCGCCGCCGGCGGGGCCGCCCATTTACCCGGCGTGGTCGCGGCCTGGAGCGTGCTGCCGGTCATCGGCGTGCCCATGTCCGCGGGCGTGCTTGGCGGGCTTGACGCCCTGCTGTCCATGGCGCAGATGCCGGCCGGGATCCCGGTCGCCACCGTCGCCATCGGGGAGGCCGGGGCCCGCAACGCCGGCCACCTGGCGATGGGCATCCTGGCGCTGGCCGACCCGGCCGCACGAGAAAAACTGGTCAAGCGACGGGAGGCTGGCCGGAAACCTAAGCCATAAGCCGCGCGAGCCAGGCCAGGGTTTGGCTCAATCGCGCCCCAAGGGTGCTGGTGAGCGCCGTCGTCGAGCGCCAGTACGACGGGAGACATGGGGACTCATCCGCCAGGATCCTCGCGGCAGGCATGGCTTAACAATAACTTTGGCCTTGAATTCGGCGACCTAGAATAGCGGCGTGCCCAGGGTCTTGATCACCGAGACCGTGCTGCGCGACGCGCAGCAGAGCCTGGTGCAGGGCCGCCTCAAGCTGCAGCATGTGCTGCCCATCGCCAAGAACCTCGACGATATCGGTTATCACGCGCTCGATGCCTGGGGCGGCTGGACCTTCGCGGCCTCGGTGCGCGCCCTCCAGGAGGATCCGTGGCAGCGGCTGCGCGCCCTGCGCGGCGCCATCGAAAAAACGCCACTGCAGATGTTGATCCGCGGTCAGACGCTGATCGCCCAGTCGCATCAGCCCGACGATGTGGTTCGCGCCTTCATCGGGCAGGCGGTGGAAGACGGGATCCGCGTGGTCCGCATGTTCGACCCGCTCAATGATCTACGCAACCTCGAGGTCCCGATCGAGGCAGCCCACAAGGCGGGTGCCCGCGTCATCGGGGCACTGGTCTACAGCCCGAGCCCGGTCGAAGATGAGGCCTGGCTGGTGCGGTCGGCGAACCGCCTGAAGGCGCTCGGGGCCGATTGGATCGGCATCGAAGATGTGGCGGGTATCCTGGCGCCGGCCACTGCACGGACGCTGGTCAGCGCGCTCGTGACCGGGACCAAGCTGCCCGTCAGTATCCATTCGCATTCAACGACAGCCCTGGCGCCGATCACCTACTTCGCCGCCATCGAAGCCGGCGCGGCCGGGGTGGATACGGCGCTTTCAGCGCTCGCGTGGGGCGCCTCCCAACCGGCTACCGAGACGATGGTCGCCAGCCTGCACGACGGGCCCTACGACACCGGCCTCGATCTGACGCTGATCAGCCAGGCCAGCCGGTATTTCGACGAGATCCACGACGAGTATCTCGAGTTCCAGGATCCGATCGCGTTTCGCAACGACGTCTTTGTGCTCGAGCACCAACTGCCGGCCCCCGTGCTGGCTGTGATGATCCGCAATCTCCGCGAGCGCAAGGCCATCGATCGCTATGACCGGTTGATGCATGAGCTGGTCCAGGTTCGCCAGGAGATGGGTTACCCGCCGATGGCCGCGCCCATCAACCGGATTGCGGCGAACCAGGCGCTGGCCAACACGCTCAGTGATAAGCGCTACCAGCACATCGATCAGCCATTTCGAGACTACGTCAAGGGCCTGTACGGTGCTCCGCCCGCCGCGATCGATGCGGACGTGCGCAAGCGCGCGCTCGGCTCGTCAGAGGCGATCACGTTGCGGCCGGCCGACCTGCTGCAACCCGGCCTCGACCGGGCTCGGCGTGCGATGCGCAAGCAAGGGCTGACGCCAACCGGGATCGACCAGGTGTTGACCTATATCTTGTTCCCGGACGAGGCGCCCGGCATCCTCCGTCCCTCGGCGCGCCGGGTCGAGCCGGTCCCAACTGCAAGTCCGAGCCAAACGTCGGAGCCCGCGCCGGCACCTGCCCTCGTCACGGCGCCGGACCCGCCGGCCGCGCCGCCGCCGGCCGCGCGCGAATTCACGGTCGAGGTCGACGGCGAGCCGTACCGCGTCCGGATTCTTGCCGACGCTGTCCCCGGCGCGGCTGCAGACGCCCCGCGGGCCGCGGTCGCAGCGCCGTCCGCTGGCAGGCCCACCGGTGGCAATGGGGCCATCCAGGCCCCGATGCAGGGCATGGTCGTCAAGGTCAAGGTCGCGCCCGGCGACAAGGTTCGCCTCGGTGACGTGGTCGTCGTGCTCGAAGCCATGAAAATGCAGAACGACATCGTCGCCACCCTCGGCGGAACGGTTCGCGAGGTCTTCGCCAAAGAGGGGAGCATCGTGGCGCCCAACGAAGTGCTGATGACGATTGGCTAGCGTCACCAAAGTCCTGATCGCGAACCGCGGGGAGATCGCCCTTCGCGTGATGCGCACCTGCCGCGAGATGGGGGTGCCTACCGTCGCGGTTTATGCCGAGCCGGATGCCCGTGCTCCCCACGCCTACTTCGCCGACGAGCGGGTGCCGCTGGCTGGGCCGTCGCCGCGCCAGGCCTATCTCGACATCGATCAACTGGTTCGGGTCGCCCGGGAGCGGGGGGCTGACGCGGTTCATCCCGGCTATGGGTTCCTTTCCGAGAATCCCAGCTTCGCGGAGGCCTGCGTCAACAACGGCCTGACCTTTATCGGACCCTCGGCGTCCAGCATGCGGGCGATGGGCGACAAGGTCGAGGCTCGTCGCCGAATGATCGAGGCCGGCGTCCCCGTCGTGCCAGGGACCACCGCGTTGCGCGACGAACAGGCGGCGGTCACCGAGGCGGCGCGGATCGGTTACCCGGTGCTGGTCAAAGCCGCGGCCGGCGGTGGCGGCATCGGAATGCGGGTGGCCCAGCAGGCTGGGGAGCTCCCCGCCGCCTTTGAGGCCTGCCGCCGCGCGGCGCAGGCATCCTTCGGCAGCCCCGATGTCTATCTCGAGCGTTATCTCTCGCACCCTCGCCACATCGAGATCCAGGTGCTCGCCGATGGCCACGGCACAACGCTTGCGCTCGGTGAGCGAGAGTGCTCCATCCAACGGCGGCATCAGAAACTCCTGGAGGAAACGCCGGCCGTCGGCCTGACCGACGCGCGCCGCCGTGCCATGGCAGAGGCGGCCGTCAAGGCCGCCGCGGCGGTCGGTTATCAGAACGCTGGGACCATTGAGTTCATCGTGTCGGGTGAGGATTTCTACTTCCTCGAAATGAACACCCGGCTGCAGGTCGAGCATCCGGTTACCGAGTTGGTGCTCGGCATCGACCTGGTGCGCGAGCAGGTCCGGATCTCGCGTGGCGAGCGGATCCCGGCCCAGGGCTATTCCTCGCCGCGCGGCCACGCCATCGAATTCCGGATCAACGCCGAGGATGCCCTGCGTAACTTCATGCCCACGCCCCGCCGGATTCAGCGGTACGCGCCGCCCGCCGGACCGGGCGTTCGAGTCGATAGCGGCATCCGGCCGCACCAGGAGATCTCCCCACACTTCGATTCGCTCCTGCTCAAGTTGATCGTCTGGGCGGACGATCGGGATGCCGCTATCGGCCGGGGGCGCCGCGCCCTTCAGGAGCTGGTGCTCACCGGGCCGAAGACCACCGTCCCATTCCATCGCGCCCTGCTTGAGGAAGCCGATTTCCTCAACGGCCGGATCTCGACGAGTTTCATCCAGGAGCACCCACGCCTGCTGGAGAAAACCAGGGAGTTCGATGCCCAGGGGTCGCCGCTCGAGTCACTCTACGGCGGCGCCGAGGTTGCGGCGGCCATCGCGGCCGCGGTTACCGACTGATAACCAGAGGGGCGCTGTATTCCTGGGCCAGCGGTGCGCCATTGATGTCCGTGACGCCCCTGGTGACCACGAGCTGATAGGTGCCCGGCCGCAGCCGGACGTTGACTATGGCCAGATGCTTGTCGGGATCGAAGCTCACCCGCGCGGCCATCAGCTGGCCACTCGCATCCTTGACCTGGATCGTGTCGCCGCTGACGCTATCCGGTTTAAGGTCGGCGTCAAACCGTACCCGCACCTGCTGGCCCGGCGGGGCCTGGAGGATTTGCACCGAGACGACCGTCGGACCGTGGCCGAGAGCCATGGTGTCGGAGGCCTTGACGCCATCGACCAGGTAACGCTGAGCCTGCAGGGTCAGACTGAGCTGCTCTTCGAAAAAGCTGGTCTCAACGCCTGATTTCGCGATGAAGATGCGGACGCCCACCAGGAACTTGTTCGGGTTGGAGCCGGTCAGCTGCACGGTGACGGGGTAGTAGCGGTTGAATTGCGTCCCCGCGGGACTAAACAGCGAGGATGCGCCCGCCTGGTAGGCCGCTCGACCGGCATCGTCCAGTGCGTCCTGCGCGGTGCTGGTATCACCGTGAATGCGGGCTTGCATGAATTTCTCGACTTCAGCCAGCGCCTCCTGTTCCGCCGCATCGTTTCCGGACGGGGCCGAGGTGGCGGTCCAGAACGCGTTCCCGCCGGCTTCGTCCCTGCGGGTGAAGAGCACGAGGTCGCCGCTCGGTGACCATTGCGGGGCGCTGTACTCCCGCTCGGGACCGAACCTGATTGGATTGCTGCCATCGCGATTGACCAGCATCAGGACGGACATTGTGTTGATCCCCTCGGTTGGCCTGGCGGCGAAGAGGAGCGAAGCCGCGTCGGGCGCCCAGTTCAGGTCGGACCAGGCCTGACCGCTGGGGCCGCTGGCAATCCTGGACGTCTTGCCGTCCGCCACCACGTACAGATCCGTGCCCTTGTCCCGCTGGATCGTGAACGCAAGGTCGCCCTTGCTCGACCAGGCAAAGCCGGTGGCACCGTCGGGCAGGCGCCGGGTGGTGGATGGGGTCAGGTCCAACACGACCGAGCCGGTGGTCGACTGCACTGCCAGGAACTGTCCGTTCGGCGAAGCGGCCAGGCTGCCGTCGTGGTCGACTTTCAGTGTCGCTGCCACAACCGGGCTGTGCAGCCCGACGAGGCGGAGCACGCCCTGATCCACATAGGCGAGCCGGTCCGGGCCAATCCAAACCGCCGGACGATCGGGGACGCCGTCAACGGTGGCGACCGTCGATACCAGGTTGCCCTGCAGGTCACGGACCTCGAGGGTGGCCTGGTTCCCCTGCAACTGACGCCAAACGCTGAAGAGCCCACCCGAGGGTGCCGCCGCCGGGAAGTTGCCGCCGGGGGCCACCAGCCGGACCGGCGTGCCGATCGGGCTCATCAGCCAGACGTCGGTGGTTGGGGCAGAACCGAAAGCCGTCGCCGTCGGCGACTGGCTGGGCAGCGTGGCGGGCCCCGGCAGGCCACCCGGGCGGGTGACCAGCAGCTGGCCCGCGGGAGTCCAGGTCGCGGCCAGGATCTTGCCCGAGTCCGCCAGCCGGCTGTCGAACCCATAGGTCACGCCGGCGCTCCGAAACGACGGCGGCACCACCGGCGGGGCCGGCGCCCGGACGGTGGTGAAATGCACCACGACCGGGGTGGGTGCTACCGCGGGCTTCGGCGTGCTGGTGGGGTTGCCAGGGTTCGCGCTCGCCGCCGCAGCCTTTGGCTTGAGGGTCACGGTATACGTCGTGTTGGGGGCCAGCGGATGATTCGGGACGATCACGAGCGTGTTCCCTACCCACTGCTTGGTAACCGATGTCGCCGGCTCGATTTGCACCGTCTCCTCGACCGCTGCCTTGTCGACCGGACCGCTGAACTTGATCTCGATGGGCTC
>Ga0209266_1000826_pt1 | contig 22284 bp, 15 predicted proteins | sample GraSoiAngelo_132_FD_185889 | JGI IMG/M metagenome (GOLD analysis project Ga0209266, IMG submission 185889) | Grasslands soil microbial communities from the Angelo Coastal Reserve, California, USA - 14_0929_02_40cm (SPAdes) (version 2) | ecosystem: Environmental > Terrestrial > Soil > Grasslands ...
CGAAGGCGTGTTGAGCGACATCCAGATTGGAGGTAACCGCTGGTTCCGCGATCGCTATCTGCGTGAGCGTCTTCGCCTCTCCGCCGGCCCACCACTCAATGCGGAGGCGCTGCAGCAGCGGCTCCAGCTCCTCCTCGAGGACCAGCGGTTGCAACGACTCAACGCCGAGCTACGCCCCGGTGTTCAGCCGGGTGAGGGCGTGCTCGACGTGCTCGTGGAGGAGGCGCGGCCGTATCACCTCTACCTCGAATTCAATAACTACCAGTCCCCCTCGATCGGGGCCGAGCGCGGCCTCATCACCCTCGAGCACCAGAATCTGACCGGCAACGGCGATTTTCTGAGCCTCCGCTACGGACGCTCGGAAGGCGCGAATCCGCAGCTCGACTTCCGGTACGCAATCCCCCTCACCGCGCGGGACCTGACGCTGATCGCGGAGTACCGGAAGAACGACTTCACGGTGATCGAGGCGCCGTTCCAGGACCTCAACATCGACAGCACGTCGGACATCGTGACCCTCACCCTGCGCGCGCCGGTCTATCACACCATCAATAATCTGGTGGCCCTCGAGCTGACGGCGGAACGGTTGACGAATCAGACATCCTTGCTCGGGAGGCCGTTCACACTCTCCCCCGGCGCCCGCAACGGCGAGTCGACGGTCACGGCAATCCGCCTCGCCCAGGAATGGGTGTCCCGGACCGACGTGCAGGTGGTGGCGGTGCGCTCGCGCTTCTCGATGGGGATCGACGCGCTCGGCCCCACGATCAACCACGGGGGAATCGCCGACGGCCGGTTCTTTGCCTGGCTCGGCCAGTTCCAGTTCGTCCGCCGACTACCCTTCCTCGATACCCAAATCATCGCGCGCACGGATCTGCAGCTCACGCCGGACCCGCTGCTCGCCCTCGAGCAGATCGCGGTTGGCGGACGCTACACCGTGCGCGGCTATCGCGAGAACACGTTCGTCCGGGACAATGCTCTGGACGCTTCTCTGGAAGCGCGCGTCCCGGTCGTGCGGAACGAGCGCTGGGCGGACTTCATCGAGCTCGCGCCCTTCATGGATTTCGCCCACGCGTGGAACAACACCGGGCCCAAGCCGGAATTCCGGTCGATCTCGAGCATCGGGCTCGGGCTGCGGTGGGCGCTCACGATCCCGGGAACGATCCCGCTCCGGCCGCAGCTCGAAGTGTACTGGGGCCACGCGCTTCGCGACGTGCCGACGCCAGGCGGTAACCTTCAGGACAAGGGAATCCACCTGCAGTTCGTGCTCGCCACGCTCTAGTCGCGACCTTTGTTTCTCGCGCGAGGCTCAATCACCCGTGGCGCGGAGATCGAAGTCCGCGGCGTCACGGAGGCCCACTTGCTGGAGCAACGCTGCGCGCTGGCGGTGGAGGGTGCGATCGCGCGGCGCGGCCTCGATGCGGTCCGAGAGCGCCGTGAGCGCGTCGTACCAGAGGCCAGCCTCCGCGTAGAGCGCAGGCAATTCCGCCGGCGACGCGCGCCCGATCTGCTGGCGTAGCGACTCCGCCACGTCAGTCCGCTCGAGGAGCGCGGCCGCAACGAGATCGCGCGATCGACGCTCGGGGTCGGTGACGACCGCCACCGACCACTGGTAGCGGACGCCGGGCTTGAGTCGCACGCCGTGATCGGCGAGCCGGAGCCGATAGATGCCGGCGCGAACCGGCAGCGCCAGGCGATGCTCGAGGAGCGGCGGCGTACGGTCGGGTTCGATCAGCGTGATCTCGAGAGGAGAGGACACGTCCTGCGTGACGAACCAGTGCAGCGACGGCTGCTCCTGCATGGTGAGCCCGACGTGGTCAGGCGCCAAAATTGAGACCACGGCGGCCCCGCTGATGCCGCGAGTGCCGCCCCCCATGCGACCGCCGGGGGCGCCGCGCGGCGGGGGCTTGTAGACCGGCGCGGGCGCGCCGGGGGCTGGCGCCGTCGACTGCGCCGCCGGCGACGGCGCTCGTTGCGCATCGCCCACGAGCGCGAACAGCGCGGCGACAGTCACGGCCAGCACGCGTCTCACGACGCGGCCCGGCCGCGGACGAGATAGACGCTCAGCGGACGCTCCTTGCCTTTCAAGTTGACCTCCCCCGCCCACTCCGTCTCGAACCGTTCGCCGAGGCGTGCGCGCGTCGGTTCGCCGATCAGGATCCGGCACGGGTTGACGGCCGGATCGGGGGCGAGAAATTCCTTGTCGAAGCTCTCCAGTCGCGACGCCGTGTTGACGGTGTCGCCGATGACGGTGTATTCGAGGCGGCGCGCGCTGCCGATGCTGCCAGCCACCACGATCCCCGTGAAGACACCGATGCGCATCGTCGCCGCCGGCTGCCCGCGCGCCATCCATTCCCGGTTCAGCACACGCAGCCTCGTCCCCATGTCGAGCGCGCATTCGACGGCGGCGGCCGCGTCGCGCGCGACCTCGGCGTCGGTGGCTCGCGGCACGGGCACTCCGAAGAGCGCCATGATGGCGTCGCCGATGTACTTGTTCACGATGCCGCCATGGTCGAGCACCTGCTGGACCATCGCGTCCATGTACTCGTTGAGCCAGTCCACCAGCGCCTGGGGCTCGAGATGCTCAGATCTGGAGGTCCAGCCGACGAGGTCGGTGAAGAGCACGGTGGCCGTCAGGCGTTGCGGGCGCGGGCGTCCCCCGTCGAGGAACTGCTCGCGATCTCGCCAGATCGCCTCGGCGACCTCGTGCGACACGTGGCGGGAGAAGAGCTGCATGAGCGCGGCGCGCTGGGCGGACTCGTGGTACGTAACGTAGGCGGTGACCACGGCCGCCGACACGAGCCACGTCGCGGCCGGCGGCACGAGCGGCAGCCACCAGCGGCCAATGAATGCCCCGTAATCGATCGCGCCGAGCGCGACGAGCCCGCCGCCGACGCCGAGGGCGAAGCGCCAGGGCGAGCGCGCGACGAAGCCGACCGCGCCGCCGACTCCGGCCCAGGCGACGATCCACAAGATTTCCTGCCAGTCCGTCGCCGTCTTCATCGGAGCGGTGGCGCCGAGCCCCATGCGAAGGAGCTGACTGGCGATGTGCGCGTGGACCGCGATGCCCGGCGTGTGGTAGGCATCGGTGAAACTCCGGCTGTACGGCGTGTAGAAGAAGTCCTTGACGCCCTCGGCGGTCACGCCGAACAACACGATCCGGTCCCGGATCAGCCCCGGATCGGCTCGTCCGGCGAGGAGATCGGTGAGGGAAACCGCGGCGAATGCGCCGCGGCCGCCGTGGAAATCGAGCAGGAACTGGTAGCCACGCGCGTCCACGCCGACGTAGCCGCCGTCGTTCGTTTCGAGCGGTCGAATCGTGGTGGGGCCGAGCCGGAGCAAGCTCGCGTCGACGGAATCGGGTTTCGGCGTCACCCCTTCGACCCGGAGATAGAGCAGGGCCAACCGGAACGCGAACGACGAGGCCGTAGTCCCGCCGTCGTCGACGAAGAGCAGACCTCGGCGCACGATCCCCCCGGGGTCGACCACGATGTCGTTGAAGCCCACCCGGTCACTGCCCGCGAGCACCTTCGGGGCGGAAATGCTCTCGGCCGCGCCGCCGCCGAACTTGGTGACGACGACCACGTTTTCATGGCGCCGCAACGTCGCCTCCAGCGTTTCCGTCCCGGGCGGCACCGGGATGTCGCGGTAGATGTCGAGACCAATCGCGCGCGGCGAGTGGCGCGCCAGCGCCTCCACGGCCTCGGCCAGCGTGGCGTCGGGCAACGGCCAACGACCCTGAGTCCGGATGTCCGCATCGGTCACGGTGACCAGGAGAATTCGCGAATCGGCGGCGAGGTGCCCCGGGCGCAGTCTCAGGTACCAGTCGTAGGCCGCCAGCTCGAGCGCTTCCATGATGCCGAGGCTCCGCAGCCCGAGGACACCGACAGCGACGGCGGCCACCAGCACCACGATAGCGGCGAGCGGCGAGCGGAGTAACCGACGCATGTGCCGAATCAGAGCCAGTTGTTGATCAAGAGGAACGGCGACCACAGCGCCGGATGGCCATAGCGGGGTTCGGCGAGGAGCATCTGCTGCGCCCGCTGCAGCGCAACGGCGCGTGAGATCGACGGGTCCTGGAGTTGCCGATAGAACTCCGCAATCAGTTTCGCCGAGGCCTCGTCGTTGATGTACCAGAGCGTCGCCAGGGCGCTCCGGGCGCCGGCCTTCACCGCCACGCCGGCCAGACCGAGCGCCGCCCGATCGTCGCCGGCCGCCGTCTCGCACGCGCTGAGCGTGAGAAGCTCGAGTGGCTCCTGCCGCGTCTTGAACAACCCCACCACTTGATCGAGCCGGTCCATGGTGAGACGCCCGTCGAAGGTCAGCACGAAGGTGCGGTCGACGTCGCGTCCGAACTGTCCGTGTGAGGCGATGTGCAAGATGCTGAAGCGCTCCTCCCGAAGATTCTGCTCGAGCGCGGACACGCGGAACTCCTCGTTGAGCAGTATCGTGCCGCCGAAGATCTCGCGAACGGCGGCGAGCTCCTCGGACACGTACGGCAGGGGTGGAAAGCCCTGCACCGGCTTCGTCACCCCCACCGCGAGCACCCGTGTCCGTTCGCGGGCGAGCGGCCGCGGATCGGTCAGGTCGATGCTGGGCGTGGTGCCGACCGCATAGCGCGCCACGAGAAACCGTCGCCCGTCGTGCAAGGCCGCCATGGGAATGGTGCGCAACGGGCCGTCCGGCACGAACACGAGCGTATCGATGCGATGGCGCGCCAGCTCGGCGTCGAGCGGCCGGATGAGCCAGTCGTAGAGCCGCTGGGCGTGGGGCAGGAACTCGCGCGTCGTCCGCTTCTCGAGGGTCCGGCGGAACTGCCGAACCTCGCGCGTCAGGTCTGCCAGGCCGACGGGCACCGCGAAGCGCTTGAGGCCGCCACCGACGCTCACCAGCAGCTCGGTACGATCGGCGAGCAGGATCGGGTAGACGATCAGCGCGGTCGGCGACACCACGTCGAGCTTCTGCACCCGAGCCCGTGCCGCCTCCACGCAGTCGTCGCGAAAGTAATCGCGCAGCTCCGCCACCTTGAGCAGCTCCACCGACTGCCGCGCTTCGAGCAGATACGGCGCGGCCGCTTCAGCGTCGCCGAAGACCGCGGCGCGACGCAGGAGCAGATCGACCAGCTCGAGATAGACGGGGCTGATCGACTGCTGGAACGAGAAGCGGGAAGCCTCGGGACCCGAGGCGAGATCGACACGTATGGACTGGAGGGTCGCGACAGCGCGGCGATAGGCGGCGATCGCGTCGTCTCCGCGGCCGGCGGCGTTGAGGAGCCGGCCGCTCTGCCACTGCCACCGGTAAAGGGACTCGGGCGCGTTCACGCGCTGGGCGGCCAGGATGGCTTTGCGCGTCAGCGAGAGCGCTTCGCCGTAACGGCGCTCCGCTTCGTACAGCCCGCCGAGATGGCCCCACGCGTACGATGCCGACCGCGCGTCACCGATCGTCTCCGCGACACCGCTGGCCTCGCGCAGCGTCTCGGCGGCGACGAGCCAGAGCGCATCGCCGCTATCCGGCAACAGTTGAGGCACGTCGCGATAGCCGAGGGCGACGCTGACGAGGCCGAAGGCCACATCGTGCGAGGGCGACAGGCGGCGCCATGCGTTTCGGGCCTGGTCGAGGAGCGCCTTCGCCTCACGAGGTTGGCCGCCGCGTCCCGCGACCAGCGCCGCGTTGGTCAGCGCGTGGGCGGCGAGGGCGCGCTGACCGGCACGCTCGGCGAGGTCGGCGGCTTCGCGATAGGCGACGAGCGCATCCGCGGGCTTCGATTCCGCCGCGCGCAGGCTCCCGACCTCGTTCTGGACGAGGGCCAGATCGGTGGGCGAGGATGCGAGCGCGCGCGCCTCATTCAGGTACGGCTCGGCGCGTTGCGTGGTTCCCACGGCGAGCGCCCCGGCCGCCAAGGCGGTCAGCACGCGTACGAGGCCTCCGCGATCGCCGGAACCGCTGGCGATCGGCCGCGCTCGCTCCAAACGCTCCGCGGCCTCCTGGTGACGGCCGAGCGCCTGGAGCGTTTGGCCGAGCCGGGTCAACGCGGCGACCTGTTCGCGGGTCCGGCCCGCGCGGTCGTGGAGGCGGGCCGCCTCGGCCCAATCCACGGCAGCGTCCTCGAGCGCGCCGCGCTGGTAGGCGGCGATCCCGCGCTGGACAAGACGGTCCGCGGCATCGGCGTCCGCGCCGAAGGCCGCAGCCGGCGCGACGAGACTGATCGTGAGGGCCAGCACAGTGAGGCACGATGCTGCACTGCAGGCTCCATCCGGCGCCCCGACAAATCGTATGCGTCTGGACCGCGCACGGCCTGCGTTCAAGTGTTGTCTCGGCGTGAGGGTCGAAAACCTATGAGAGGTGTTCTCAGCATGAGCGGCCCTGGCAGCCGGCCAGCACACGGGCGAACACTAGCCGCACGTCGTCCCGCGTGTCAACAGACGGGGAGACGGCGACCGGCGCGCGTGGTACCACCACCACTACGCGGCGAGGCTGATCGTGAGGGCCAGGACGGTCCACCGGCCGAGCCGGAGCCGGCCGCCGTGGACCGAACGAGATGCTCCGGAGCACGCTGGGCATCGCATGAGCGATAATTCCAGCCGGCCAGCGCCTCGCGCAGCGCCCGGATCTTCCGGTGAAGCCGACCCGGTTGAATCCGCGCGGGCGGCGACATCCGTAGTCTGTCAGCAAGGGCCTCCTTGACACTATCGAGAGGCGGCTCCTATAGTGCCGCCCACGGAGGAGTCGCCATGATGACGAAGTTGCTTCTCACGTCGATGCTGGCCGGAGCGATCCTCGTCGGAACGCTGATAACCGAGACACAGGCGGACAGACGGTGCAAACTCGCAGATCTCGAGGGCGCATGGGGGTTCACGCTGACCGGAGTCGTTACCGAGGCCGTTAAGACCGGGCCGGTGGCGGCGAATGGCCAGTTCGCCGCCGACCGCCACGGAAACCTGGCGGGATCCGATACCATGAGCTTCAACGGCATCATTGTTCCGCGATCGTGGACGGCCATCGCCTCGGTCGACCCCGATTGCAGCGGTTCGCTGACGGTGACGATCGTCAGTCCGGCGAACGTCTTTCCCACCCTGCACGTGAACTTTGCCTTCGTCGAGCGTGAGGGGGAGTTCCGTTTCATCGAGACCGATGCCGGAACAGTGATCACCGGCAGCGCCCATAAGCTCTAACCTCGAGCGGCGACGCCGCCCCGCGGACCGCCGGACAGTTTTCCGTGATCGAGGTTCGCACGTACGATGGCGATGCGGCGGAGTTGTCACGTTTCGTCCTCGACGTCTGGAGCACAGCCTACCGAGGCCGAATGCCGGTTCCGCTTTGGGACGCGCGCTACTTCGACTGGCAGATACCCGTCGACCGGCCAGGCAGCCGCGAGTTCCTGGTCGCGGCCTACGACGGCTCGAAGCTCATCGGCTTCCTCGGCGGCGAGCGCTTTCGATTCTCGTCACGCGACGGCGAGTTCGACGTCGCGATGGCGAGCTGGACGACGGCCGACCCGGCCTACGCGAAGTATCGGATTGGCGCCCGGATCATCGGCGAAATGCGGCGGCGCTTTCTCGAGCGCGGGGTCGCGTTCGGTCTCGGATTCGGCTATAGCGGCGCCGCCGTCAGCATGGGTCCTCGGTTCTGGAGAGGCGTCACCAAGCACACCATCATCCCGGGAAAGATCGGGTTCTGGTTACGGCTGCTCGATCATCGCGCCTTCGCGGCATGGGAGAGCTCACGTCTGAAGCGCTGGAGCGCCGGCGTGCTCGGACTCGTGCAGGGTTCTCCGCACGGGGTCCTCAACACCGAAGGCATTCGACCATATCGAGCGGACGATCTGGCGGACTGTCTCCAGCTGACGCGCCAACTCCTCGCGCACGTCGATCTCGGCTACGTGTGGACGTCCGAGCGACTCGCGCACCAGCTCGACTACGCGGGCCTGCCGCGCACGATCGTCCTGGAAGACCATGGTCATGTCGGCGGCTTCGTCAATTACTACCGCCTCGACTTCGCCGCCCGGAATGCCATCGAGGCCGCCGTCATCGATCTGGTCGCGTTCGGCGCGCTGCCCCAACACGATCGGCAACGATTGCTCCGGGCGGCCCTGGCCCAGATGCAGGCGGAAGGCCTCAAGGCGGCGATGCTCCTCCGGCTGCCCTGCTATCCCGCGTGGCCGCTCCTCGTCACCGGCTTCGTTCCGATGCCTCGCGACACCGATCTGATTTGCTTGCGCGCGGATCCGCGCGTCGCGTACCACCGCGTGAAACGGCTCCACGTGCACTGGCGCTGACCGATGCGCGTGCAGGTCGACGTGGCCGCCTTGCTGGACGTCGCGGATCTCCAGAGTCTGTTTTCACCGAACAAAGTCCGGTACTGGCTCGACTTCGGCGCGACCGTTGCGATCTCGTACGCGGCATTCGCCGGCGCCGTCTTCTCGAGCGTTTCCGCGCCCGGATTCTGGTGCTGCTTCGTGGTTGCGACGCTGGCGACCTATCGCGGCAACTTCTTCCTGCACGAAATCGTGCATCAAGGCCCGCGTCTCGGGGCTTTCTCCTGGGCGTACCTGCTTCTCTACGGCTTCGTGCACAAGATCCCGGTCATCGCGTACCTACCGCACCTCGTGCATCACGAAGTGTCGCATTACGGTGACCGGAATGACCCCGAGTACGCCGAGTGGTGGGCCAACCCGACGGCCGCGGTGCGTTACATGCTCGCCATGGCCGTGGCCGGACCCGCTTGGTTCATGCTGCGCTTCGGTGTGCTCTCGGCGGTCGTGCCGTGGCTTCCGGTCGCCGTGCGAGCGCCGTTGTACGCGCGGTGGTCGTCGTTCGCCTTGAATCCGAAGTACGTCAGACCGATAGCTCTCTGGCCCCGTCGCAAGACGCTCGTCGAAGAGTACGGATGTTTCTGCTACACCGCCGGCTTCGTCGTGCTGTCCCTGAGAGGGTATCTGCCGTGGAGGGCGTTGGCCGTGTGGTACGCGATGATGAGCGCGTTCTTGGTCCTGCACTTCGCCCGCGCCATCGTCAATCACGGCTACGGACGTTTTCACCACACGACGACACTCGAAGCGATGGTCGCCGATGCCAGGAACGTGACCGGGCATCCTGTTCTCTCGGAGCTCTGGGCTCCCCTCGCTGTCCGTTACCACGCGCTTCATCATTTGTTTCCGCGACTGCCCTACCACTCGCTGCCCGCCGCCCATGTTCGACTGCTCAAGGCGCTTCCCGCCGATCACGTCTACCGCACCACGAACAGCCCATCCTTCGTCAGCGCTCTCAACAGAGCTCTCGCGCATCGGCGGCGGGAGGCCCGGCAGGAAGCCCGCTGAACGCGTCCCGGCGTTAGAAGTTGAACCAGTGGGCGTGCTTGACGACGCGACGCGCGCGTTCGGGCAGCATCTCGGCGCGCAGCGCCGGGACACGGCTCCAGTGCAGGTGCGGGCGGCAGTGATGCTCCTGGTGGTAGCCGTTGTTGAACCAGATGAGGTTATAGGCACGACCGTAACTGCTCACCGAGTCCGCCAGCCGGTTCCCCGGAATCGCACCGTGATGCTCCAGGTAGTTCTCGGCGTACGCGGCGACATGTCCGAGATACCACGTCGGGAGGAGAAACACGACGAACGTCGGCCGGAACATGATCAGCGCGGCCCAGAACCCGATCAAGGCCGTCACCTCGGTCCACACGAGCCCCGCCTCACGATGGCGCCGCGCCTCGGCGTACAGAGCGCTCACATCCGCGCGCAGTGGCCCTATGAACGCGTACCTGACGAGAGATTCGGGACGACCCGGCTGGCGCGAGAAGCGATACGTCGATGAGCGATCGCGCGTCGTTCCGGTCGCCGCATCCGGCGCGTTGTTGTTGTATGCGTGGTGGTTCAAGTGGTGATAGCGGTAGAGGGTCTGCGGCAGGCCGAGGATCAGGCTGTTGAACACCGAGAACGGACGATGCAGCCCGGCTCGCGCGAAGAACGGCGTGTGCACGAAGTTGTGAGCGATGCACTGGAAATTCGTGCAGTTGAGGAAGACGGAGAGAGCCGCCGCCGATATCACGCCCCACCCGGGCAGCCGATCGAACATCAGCGCCGCGCCGACGATCACGGCGAATTCCGTCAGTGCCAGACCGATGAGCCACGCGTCCTTCGTCGAGTGCGCGAAGACGCGTCGGTGCGCCGCCGTTCGCGCACGTCGGGTTGGGCCACCGCTCGCTCCGCGCGCTCTGATCAACGTGACCACGTCGTCGGGTCCAGACTGTCCGCGACCGCCGCCAACCCGTCGAGCCGCTGACAGATCCGATCCAGTGCTTCGATCACGTGATCGATGTGCTGGTTTCCCACCAGCAGGGGCGGCTGCAGTCGCAGCGTCAACCCATTGTGCAGCGTCGGGTGTGCGATCACCTGTGCCTCGTTCAAGAGCTCGGCGCTCACCGCGATCATCATCAGCATCTCGCCGGAAATCTCGCGCAGGCTGCGTTCGACTCCCGGGGCTACCGCGGCCGTGAACGCCTGGATCGCGGGGCTGTCGACCAACCTGGCGAGGGGATGCGCGAGCTCGAGTCCCAGCATGAGCCCACGACCTCTCACGTCGCGGATCGTCGGATGCCTCGAGGCGAGCTCGCGCAGCCGCGCGGAGAAGTACTCCCCGCGGATGCGTGCATTCTCGATCAGGCCCTCCTCGTAGAGGACGCGGATGGTCGCGAGCGCCGCCGCCGACGCGAGAGCGTTCCCGCCAAACGTCGAGGTGTGGAGATCGTACGCGTCGAGGCGACCGTACGCGCGCTCCCACAGCGGACCGGTCGTCATCATGGCACCGATCGGAACGAGGCCGCCGCTCAAGGACTTCGCCAGCGTCAGCACATCGGGTTGCACCCCTTCGTACTCCGACGCGAACATCGCGCCCGTACGGCCGAGACCCGTCTGAATTTCATCCAGGATCAAGAGCGTTCCCGAGCGCCGGCAGAGATCCTGTGCGCGCCGGAGATATCCGTCGGGCGGGACGACGATCCCTCCCTCGCCCTGGATAGGCTCCACGATGAACGCAGCAACGTCTTCACTTCGCAGCGCGGTCTCCAGCTCGGAACCATCGCCGTACCGCACGCGTCGTGTGTCGGGCACAAGCGGCTCGAACGGGCGCCGGAAGCGCGTGCTGTCCGTCAGAGACAGTGAGCCACAGGTCTTTCCATGAAAGCTTCCGCTCGCGTGCAAGATGCCGGAGCGGCCGGTGACGATGCGGGCCAGCTTGATCGCCGCTTCGTTCGCCTCGGTGCCACTGTTACAAAAGAACGTGGTGTCGAGGTCGCCCGGAGCGATGAGAGCCAGCGCTTCTGCGAGCGCCGTCGTGATGGCTCCCGTGGCGGGCTTGATGAAGTTCGGGACGCGGCCGGCGAGCGCCGAGTACACCGCCTCGAGGACCCGCGGATGATTGTGGCCGACGTTCAGCGCGCCGAATCCGCTCGCGAAATCGAGGTAGCGGTGTCCGTCGTCGTCCCACAGGAAGATCCCCTCCGCCCGCACGTAGTTCTTCTCGCAATCGAGCTGCCGCAGGGCGTGCCCCAGAAACCGGTCGATGTGGCTCCGGTATCGGGAAAACACCTCGGCACGCGGGCGGCGACGTGCCTCGTCGACGGTCAGCATGAAGTTCGCAGGGGTCGCTGACGCTCGCATCTCCGCTTTTCGGAACCGTGTCCACACGCCCCGTTCGAGGGGCACGCCGCGACTGAGAAATGCGTCGACTCCAAACCCGTGCTTGGCTCCGAGCCGGCCGATCTCTTCGATCTTCTCGAGCTCGAGCTCCCGGCCGACCGAGAACGGCTCCGCGCGCCTCTCGAGCGCGAGGATCATCGTTTCCGCCAAGCACCCGAAGATCGTGCCGTCCGTGCACAAGTCGGCGAGCCAGGAGGAGCTGGCCTCGGCCGGCATGGTCACGAGGCCGCCATCGACGAGAAGGACGTCCGAGCGGTGACCTGCTCGGTGAACGTCGCGCGGCAGGGCGAGATCGAGCACGAGGGTCCCGGGCAGGAGCCACGCCTCATCGATGACCGCGCCGGCCGACGTCACCGAGACGACCACATCGCCGCGCTTCACCCCGTTCTCCACCGAGTCAGCCAGCTCAACCCGTGCGCCACACTGCGCGAACCACGCGGCCAGCGTGCTCGGCAGAGAGGCCGGGCGTCGGCCGACCAGGACGAGATCAGCGCCGCGCTTCGCGAGCATCTTCGTGATCGCCAGGCCGATGCTTCCAGCGAACCCCACCACCACCACGCGCCGCTCGGCCAGAGAACGTCCGAGCCTGGCCAGGAGAGTGTCGAGGGCCGTCACCGCCGCAAATACGGCGTAAGAGTTTCCCGTCGTGACCGGAATCGGTGACAGCGTGCCCATGACCTGTCCCCGCGACCCGATGATGCCGGTAGCGCCGCCAAGGCCGACGACCTCGGCCCCCGCGGAGGCGCAAAACTCGCAGGCGTCGTGGATCATCTTGAGCGCCCGGGTGCGGTCACTGAGAATCTGCTCCGGCAGCAGTGGAATACTGACGACGATCCCCGACGCACGGGCGCCCGTGCGCGAGGTGACCGTGTCGAAGGAGCAAACCGGCGAAACCGAACCGCGCGACGCGTGCACAAGCGAGCGCTCATCGCTCTCGAGAAGCTCCGCGTTGTTCAAAAATGCGTTCCTCAGCCATTGATATGGCTGCCGAACGCTGCCACCCGCGTTCATCGCGAGGGAGAACGCCCGTAGCTGCCCCGCGTTCAATGGATGAAGGACGAAGCCGAACTTCACAGCGTGCGTCTCCCCCGAGCACTCGCATTGAGAGCGCTGAGCTCGATTCCGAAGCGATGGACGTTGGCGCCCATGTCGTCGACAGTCTCAGCCCGAGCGGTGGACAAGGCCGGGCGGGGTGTCACACGCGTCGGGCGCCATGAGGTCCTCCGTTCATGGTCGGTGCACTGGTGAACAGCACGGATAACGCGGCAACCACCGGGTGTCAAGGGTACGGCAGAGCCAGGGTTCCCACGAGCGGCACGGTCTTGGGTTAGGATACACACCCCGGCGAGGCTTCGAGGGAGATGCCCATGAGTAAGCACGATTTTCATAAGTCCTGGATCGCGACGTCGATCGCGGCGGCTCTCCTCTGGGCGGCGATCACTCCGGCGCACGCGGCTCGGCCAGAGGGAACCCTGACGGTGGCCGTGGCCACCTTCGGAAACGAGCGGTGGCTGCCCCACCTCTACGTCGGCGCCGAGGACATCGTGCTCAAGCCGCTCTGGGAGAACCTGGTCTCCCGCGACCCGAAGACCGGTGAGCTGATCCCGATGCTCGCCGAGCGCTGGCAGGTCACCGACGGCGGGCGCACGTGGAAGTTCCAGCTCCGCAAGGGTGTGCACTTTCACGACGGCCGCGAGCTCACGGCCGAGGACGTGAAGTTCACGTTCTCGTCCATCGCCCGGGAGGGCTCCGCCAACTCCCTCTCCACGGAGTTCCGGCTGATCAAGAGCATGGAGATCGAGAGTCGCTACGCCATCACGATCCACTTCGACAAGCCGTCGGTCGTCTTCGCCAACAAGGTCAACCAGGGCCTCTTCGCTTCCGTGGCCTTCATCCAGTCCAAGAGCTCGATCGAGAGCGCCGGCGAGGACGGCGCGGAGCGGCGCCCGATCGGGACCGGGCCGTGGAAGTTCGTGGAGCACGTGCGCGGCGATCGCATCGTGTACGAGGCGGTGGAAGGACACTGGCGCGCGACGCCCAACTTCAAGCGTCTGGTGATGCTGAAGGTGCCCGAGCCGGCCACGCGCATGGCCATGCTGCGAGCCGGCAGCGTCGACGTCATCGAAATCGGTGGCGAGTACGTCGACGAATTGAAGAAGGTCGGCGTGCGCACGCTCACCATGCCCAACGTCGCCTGGGTCTACGTCATCCTCGGCGGCCAGTGGCCCACCAAGCCGAGCTACGACCGCGCGGTGCCGTGGGCGCAGCCCGACCTCGAGCGCGCGCGCAAGGTCCGCCTGGCCCTGAACCTGGCCGTCGACAAGAACGCCGTCATGCAGCGCGTGATGGGCAACCTCGGCAGCGTGACCGGATCCTGGCTCGCCTACCCCAACGATCCGTGGACGACGGACGCACTGAAGAAACCGTATCCCTACGATCCGGCTCGGGCGAAGGCGCTACTCAGCGAGGCGGGATACCCGAAGGGCTTCGACGTGACCATGAACCTCACGGCGTGGCCGGGGCGCGGCTATTTGCCGGACGTCGGAGAAGCGGTCGCGACGTACTGGGAGAAAATCGGGATCCGGGTCAAGCGGCGGCCGGTGGACCGGGCGGTCTTCGCGGCGGACTTCCGGGCCCGCGCCTATCCAGGAGTCACGGTGGCCTACGCGTCGCCGGTGGTCGGCCCGGAGCTCTGGGACAACCTCATTCGCATCAGCCACAGCAAGGCGGCCGTACAGCTCTTCATCGAGCACCCCAAGCTCGACGACTTCCTGGACCGGCTCGCCACCGAGCCGAGCTACGACAAGCGCGTGAAGATCATGCGCGACGAGATGGGGCCGTGGATGTACGACTACGTGCCCGCGGTCGCCATCGGCGCCGCCCACAACATCGCCGCGGTGGGGCCCAAGGTCGGCGACTGGCCGCTGATCCCCGGCCACATGGGGTTTCACAACTGGGAATACGTGACTCGGAAGCCGTGAGCATGGACGTCACGTAAGCGCCATGGTCCGGTTTCTCGTCGGGCGCGTGCTGCAAACCGTCCTGAGCATGCTCGTGGTGATCAGCATCGTGTTCGTTCTGACGCGCCTGTCGGGCAATCCGATCCATCTCCTGCTCGACGTCAACGCCACCGAGCGCGATCAGGAAATCTTGACGCGGTATCTCGGCCTCGACCAGCCCCTGCCCGTCCAGTACGCGATCTACGTGAAGAACCTCGCCCGTGGCGACCTCGGCCAATCGATCCTCTCCCGGCGCCCGGTCGCCGAGCACATCTGGGAACGTCTGCCCGCCACCGTCGAACTCGGATTCGTCGCCATGTTCCTCAGCGTGTTGATCGGCGTCCCCCTCGGCGTGTACTCCGCGGTGCGCCGGGGCGGGATCATGGACGGGGCGGCGCGAGTGTTCGCGGTGCTCGGGCAATCCATGCCCACGTTCTGGCTCGGGCTCATGCTGATCCTGTTCTTCGGTGTCGTGCTCGGAGTGCTGCCGGCCGGCGGCCGCGGCGGCCTCGAGCACCTGATCCTGCCCGCCTTCACGCTCGGCTATTTCACCTCCGCCGCGATCCTCCGCCTCACGCGCTCGGCCATGCTCGAGGTGCTCGGCTCCGACTACATCAAGTTCGCGCGGCTCAAGGGATTGCACGAGCAGGTGGTGCTCTGGAAGCACGGATTGAAGAACGCGCTGCTGCCCGTCGTCACCTTCGCCGTCATGCTGTTCGTGCAGTTCCTCGGCGGCGCCGTCGTCACCGAGACCGTGTTCGCCTGGCCGGGCCTCGGACGACTGATCCTCGAGTCGATCACCACGCGCGACTATCCGATCGTGCAGGCCGGCGTGCTCGTGCTGAGCGCGCTCTACCTGACGGGCAACCTCTTCGTGGACGTGCTGTACAGCTACCTCAATCCGAGGATCCGGCGTGCCGGTGCCTAGGCTCTCGCTCCCGTGGTTCCCCGGCATCGTCCTCGCCGCGCTCGTCTTCACCGCGGTGTTCGCGCCGTATCTCGCGCCCCACAGCCCGACCGACGGCGACATCACGCAAAAATCCATCCCGCCGGTGTGGATGGAGCGGGGCGACCGCGAGCATCCGCTGGGGACCGACCGCTTCGGGCGCGACGTGCTGAGCCGGATCATCTGGGGCAGCCGGATCTCACTCCTCGTCTCGCTCGTCGCCATCGGCGTGGCGGGCACCTTCGGCACGCTGCTCGGGCTGATCTCCGGCTATCGCGGCGGCCTCACCGACACCATCCTCATGCGCCTGACCGACATCGGGCTGTCGCTGCCCACCATCCTGATCGCGGTGGTGCTGGTCGCGGTCTCCGAGCCCAGCTTCAAGAACGTCGTCCTCGTCATCGCACTCCTGCTGTGGCCGCGCTTCGCACGGCAGATCCGCGGCGAGACGCTGGCGATCAAGGAATACGACTTCGTCGCGCTGGCGGTCGTGGCCGGACGCTCGAGCGCCTGGATCATCCGGCGTCACATCTTTCCCAACGTGGTGCCGACGCTGCTCGTGATCTCGACGCTGCAGGTCGGCTACGTGATTCTCCTCGAAGGGACGCTGAGCTTCCTGGGCGTCGGCGTGCCCCCGCCCAACCCGGCGTGGGGGCTGATGATCGCCGACGGCCGCGGCTTCCTGGCCACCGCGTGGTGGATCTCGCTCTTTCCGGGACTGGCGATGCTGCTCACCATCCTCGCCGTGAATTTGATGGGAGACTGGCTGCGCGACCATCTCGATCCCAAGCTGCGTCAACTCGGTCGAGCCGCGGTGCTCGAATCACCGGCGACGGCTCCAGTGGGAGGCATCGCCGACGAGGCTCCCGGCCGGAGCGCGCCGGCCGGCGCCGAGCCTTCGCCGTCACCGTGGAGGTGGGATCCATGAACGTCCCGAGACACGCTCGAGCGCTCCTCGCCGCTTCGCTCGTCGTCGCGATCACGGTGATCGCCGCCTCGCCCGCGCTGGCCGCGCCCGAGGATCAGGTGACGTGGGCTGCTCACATCTCGATCGCTCCCACGTGGTTCGATCCTGCAGAGACTCCGGGGATCGGGACGCCGTTCATGATCCTCTACGCGCTGCACGACGCGCTGGTGAAGCCGATGCCCGGTCACGCCATGACGCCGAGCCTGGCCGAATCCTGGAGCGTCTCGAAGGACGGCCTCGTCTACGAGTTCGTCCTTCGCCAGGGTGCCCGGTTCCACAACGGCGATCTCGTCACGGCCGACGACGTGAAGTTCTCGTTCGAGCGCTACCGGGGCGCGGCGGCGAAGCTCCTGAAAGAGAGAGTCGCGGGCGTGGAGGCCGCGGATCCGGCCCGGGTGCGCTTTCGTCTGAAGGAGCCCTGGCCCGATTTCATGACCTATTACGGAAGCCTGGCCACCGGCGCGGGCTGGATCGTGCCCAGGAAGTACCTCGAGAAGGTCGGCGACGAGGGCTTCAAGCGAGCGCCCATCGGCGCCGGGCCGTACCGGTTCGCCTCGTTCACGCCGGGAGTCGAGCTCGTGCTCGAAGCCCACGAGACGTACTGGAGAAAGAGCCCGAGCGTCAAGCGTCTCGTCCTCAAGTCGATCCCCGACGAGTCCACACGCCTGGCCATGCTCAAGCGCGGCGAAGCCGACATCGTCTACCTGCTCCAGGGCGAGCTGGCCGAAGAGGTGCGGCGCACGCCGGGGCTGACGCTGAGGCCCACGCCGATCGTGTCGACCCACTGGCTCGTGTTCCTCGACCAGTGGGACCCGAAGTCGCCGTGGGCGGACCGGCGCGTGCGCCTCGCCGCCAACCACGCGATCAACCGCCCGGCCATCAACGAGGCGATCACGCTCGGCTTCTCGCGGATCACCTGGAGCATCATTCCCCAGAGCTTCGACTTCTTCTGGCAGCCGCCCGCATACGCCTACGATCCGGCAAAGGCCAAGCAGCTCCTCAGCGAGGCGGGTTATCCGAAAGGGTTCGACGCGGGAGACCTCTGGTGCGACGCCGCCACCGCCACGATGAGCGAGGCCACGGCCGGCTATCTCCAGGCGGTGGGAATCCGAGCGCGAGTGAGGCCGCTCGAGCGGGCGGGCTTCTTCAAGGCGTACCAGGAGAAGAAGCTCAAGAATCTCGTCTACAGCATCAGCGGCGCCTTCGGGAATGCGGCGATCCGCCTCGAGACGTTCGTCGCCGCCGGCGGTCCCTACGTCTACGGTAGCTATCCCGACATCGACGGGCTCTTCAGAGAGCAGGCCGGCGAGCTCGATCGTAAGCGCCGCGAGGCGATGCTCCACCGGATCCAGCAACTCGTGTACGACAAGGCCATCTACGCACCGATCTGGGAGCTCGGCTTCGTCCACGCGTCCGGTCCCCGGGTGGCGGAGACGGGCCTCGGGCTCATCGCCGGCTGGGCATTCTCCGCGCCCTACGAAGACGTGAAGCTCAAGGCCAGGTGATGCCCGAGCCCTCGCCGCTCCTGGTCGTCGACGATCTGAAGACGTATTTTTTCACCCGTCGCGGGATCACGAAGGCCGTGGATGGCGTCAGCTTCACGCTCCACGCCGGCGAGACGCTGGCGCTCGTCGGCGAATCGGGATCGGGAAAGTCGGTGACGTGCCTCTCCCTGGTCCGTCTGGTCCCCGAGCCGGCCGGACGGATCGTCGGCGGCCGCGTGCTCTTCGAGGGCGACGATCTGCTGCGCAAGACCCGGGCCGAGATGCGCCGCGTGCGCGGCAAGCAGATCGCCATGGTGCTGCAAGATCCGATGACGTCGTTGAACCCCTCGCTGACGATCGGCACGCAGGTGAGCGAGGTGGTGCGGCTCCATCAGAGGCTGCGCGGCGCTTCGCTCCGCGAACGCGTGCTGCAGGCGCTCCGACGTCTCCGGATCGCCGCCGCCGAGACGAGGCTGCGGGACTATCCCCACCAGTTCAGCGGCGGGATGCGACAGCGAGTGTCGAGCGCGATCGCGCTTTCCTGCGCGCCGCGGCTGCTCATCGCCGACGAGCCGACGACCTCGCTCGACGTCACCATTCAGGCCCAGTACCTGGAATTGCTCAAGGAGGTCCAGGCGGCCGCCGGAGTGGCCGTGATCCTGGTCACGCACGATTTCGGCATCGTGGCAGCCAATGCCGATCGGGTGGCGGTGATGTACGCGGGGAAGATCGTCGAGATGGGGAGCACGCTCCAGGTCTTCGACCACCCCGGTCATCCGTACACCCGCGCGTTGCTGAGGTGTCTGACCGACGCGGGGCTCAAGCGTCAGCAGCTCGTCGAGATCAGCGGCCAACCCCCTGACCTGGCGCGGCTCCCGCCCGGCTGCCCGTTCGCGCCGCGCTGTCCCGAGCGCCAGGCCATCTGCGAGCAAGTGGCACCGCCCACGGTCACGGTGGAAAACGGGCACACGGCGTCCTGCTGGGCGGCGTCGCCAGTCGCCACATGACGCCACGGTGACCCTTCCGTGATCTTGCAAGCACTCGGTCTCACGAAATATTTCCCCGTCACCGGCGGATTCACCGTCAACAAATGGATCAAAGCGCTCGACGGCGTGAGTGTGCAGGTGGCCGAGGCGGAGACTCTGGGCATCGTCGGGGAATCGGGATCAGGCAAGACGACGCTGGCCAGGCTCTTCCTGCTCCTCGAACGCCCGACCTCGGGTTCGCTGCTCTTCGACGGCAAGGCGACCCGGGATTTCGGCCGCGACGATCTCATGCGCTACCGCCGCTCGGTCCAGGCGGTGTTCCAGGATCCCTTCAGCTCGCTCAATCCGCGAATGCGCGTGGAAGACATCGTCGCCGAGCCGCTGCCCCGAGAAAATGGCCTGGGCGGCGCCGCCACGCGAGGACGCGTCGGCGACGTTCTGCAGATGGTCGGGCTCCCGCGCGAGAGCACCGCGCTCTATCCCCACGAGTTCAGCGGCGGCCAGCGGCAACGCATCGCCATCGCCCGCGCCCTCGTCGGGACGCCGAAGTTCATCTTCCTGGACGAGCCGGTGTCGGCCCTGGACGTTTCCATCCGGGCCCAGATCTTGAACCTCCTGAAGCATCTTCAAGCAACGCTGGGCCTGGCGTACGTGATGATCTCCCACGATCTGGGGGCCGCGCGCTACCTGGCGACGCGACTGGCCGTGATGTACGCCGGCAAGCTGGTGGAAACCGGCGCGTGCGATGCCGTCTACACCCGGCCGCTCCACCCCTACACGGAAGCGCTCCTGTCCGCGGCGCTTCCCCTCCATCCGTCGGCGCGACGACAGCGCATCATCCTGACCGGCGAGGTGCCGAATCCGATGAATCCTCCCGCCGGGTGCCGGTTCCATCCGCGCTGTCCGCGAGTGATGCCGCAGTGCCGCAGCGAGGAGCCTGAATGGAAGGAGGTCGAGCCAGGCCGCTTCACCGCCTGTCACCTGTACTGAGACGCCGACTCGAAGACGCCGCTCGCCTCTACCTTCCGGTGATGTCGGAACGCTGAATACTTCGCGATCTTCCGCGCGAAGCCCGCCCATTGTTCTGACGGTTTGCGGGCCTGGTTCAAAAAATGCTGCTCCCCTCGCGACCCACTTGTCGGCTTCCCGCTCGGAAAATGCGTTGACGCGACTGGAATCTTCAGGAGGAAGAGCGATGTTGAGACCACAGGAAGGTCTGCGCCTGGTTCTTGCCGTTGCCGGGCTCGTCATGGCGATCGTCGCGATCGCCTATGCCGCACCGATCGGAACGCTGAAGCAGTTCCGCGTCCCGACGCGCAACAGCAGCCCGCTGGACATCACCCAGGGCTCGGACGGGAACTTCTGGTTCACGGAAGGCAACGTGCTTCCTCCCCAGCCATTCGGTCCTCATAACGTCGGCCTCATTACGCCGAGCGGCGCCATCACAGAGTTTGCTGTCTGCTTCTTCTGCTTCCCCAATCGCATCGTGCAAGGGCCGGGCGGTGTTCTCTACTTCACGAAGTCCGATCCTGGCCTGGGGCGAATTCGTACGGACGGGACGGTCCTGCCAGACGTCGTCCCGCCGAACACACTCGCCAACGGCAACGGCGTCGCCGCTCACGGCGACGACATCTTTTTCGCGGCGTTCAACACGCACAGCATCTGGCGCTACAACGTCCCCTCCGACCAGTTCACGGAGTATGCCATCCCGACGCCGGGCGCCTCTCCGTCTGAAGTCGCGGTGGATGCCGGCGGGATCGTATGGTTCACGGACGCCGGCACGAATCAAATCGGCAGGCTCGACCCAGCCACGGGAACCATTACGGAAACGCCGCCCCTCGACGGCGACGTGAATGGTCCCCGGGGGATCGCCATTGCCACCGACGGAAAGGTGTGGTTCACGAAGCGGTTCTCCCACGTCGTCGGATTCCTCGATCCGTTGACGAACCAGGTGACAGAGTTCCAGCTCGCAACGACGGGTCCAGAAGGCATCGCCGCGGGTTCCGACGGTTCGATCTGGTTCACCCAGTCGGTTGCCGGCAACGTCGCCCGGATCACTTCGGCTGGTGTGATCACCGAGGGCAAAAGCGTCAAGGGCAGCGAGCCCTTCGGGATCACGGTCGCCCCGAGCGGCGACCCGTGGTACGCAGAGCTGAGCGCGAACAAGATCGCCACCCTGCAGCTGAGATAGGCGGAGGGCGCGTCGTCTACGTTGCCGGCGCGCCTTCTCCTTTCCTCAGGGGTTGAAGACCGCGAAGACCTTGTTGGAGTTGAAGATGTAGCTCTGGATGAAGTCGCTCTCGTTTGGCCGGCGGCCGAGCTCAGCCATGGCGCCGGCCAGGCACATCCAGTTCAGCATCTCCTGCTGGCCGCAGTCCTCCATCTGCGCGAGCGGCGTTTGCCGCCACGCATGGTAGTCGCCCGCGCGCAACGTCTCGTACATCGCGCGGTCGGAGGCGACGTCCGGGTAGAGCAGATGGTGCTTCGGCGTGAGGAACGCGTGCGACCAGCTCGACGACGCGATCAGCGCCACGCGCCAGGGGCTCGCCGCCAGCAGTCGCGCCGTCGCCCGGCCCAGGTCGAAGCAACGCCACGGCGCCGGTGACGGCGGGTCGAGCCGCTCTTCCATCGACATGTGCGCCAGCGCGGCCTGCCCACCGTACTGAGAGATGACGCGTCGGCCGTAGCAGTTCACCTGGAACGGGATCACGGGGTACGGGAAACCCTGGCGCTCGTAGTCCAGGAAGAGCAGCGTGTTCATGAACGCGTGACCGAGCGGGTGATGGAGCGGCCGGTACGCGTACGAGACGTCGAAGCCCTCGCCGAGCAGGCCGCTGACGAGCGCCTTGGCGGCCGGCCGGTTTCCCTTGAAGACGAACGTCGTCTCCTTCGGCTCGTCCCACGCGTTCGGCCACGGGGCCTTCTCCCACGGCCGGTGCTCGATCGCGTCGTAGGCGAGCACGCAGAACGGCGGGATGATGTCTTCCTTGAAGTTCTCGTACTGGTCGTCACCCCAGACGACGACGAAGTCCGGCGCGAAGTCGTCCAGCACGCGCCGGGCCCGGGCGAACCACGTCACGAGCGCCTTCCGATGACGGCGGGCCGCCTCGAGGCCCTCGTCGCTCCCCCACTCCTGCCGCATCGCCTCCGGCCATCCCCCGGGCGTGCGATAGCGTTCGGGAAGGTCGGGATCCGCCAGGACGCGTTTCACGATGCGCGTCA
>Ga0209266_1000827_pt1 | contig 22272 bp, 19 predicted proteins | sample GraSoiAngelo_132_FD_185889 | JGI IMG/M metagenome (GOLD analysis project Ga0209266, IMG submission 185889) | Grasslands soil microbial communities from the Angelo Coastal Reserve, California, USA - 14_0929_02_40cm (SPAdes) (version 2) | ecosystem: Environmental > Terrestrial > Soil > Grasslands ...
ATAGACTCGCCTCGCCTCCGGCTGCGGCTCGCACGACCATATTCATAGACTCGCCTCGCCTCCGGCTGCGGCTCGCACGACCATATTCATAGACTCGCCTCGCCTCCGGCTGCGGCTCGCACGACCACGGTCAGGGTGAAGGCTCGCCGCACGTCAATTCGCGGATCCGCGCACGGACGTCGCCGGCCGTGACGAGCCCCTCGCCGACGAGGATCGCGTGGGCCCCGGCCGCGACGACACGCCTGACCTGGGCCCCGTCGACGAAGCCGCTCTCGCTCACGACGATCGGCCCCGGCGGTATCCGCGGCAGGAGCTCGAGCGTCGTCTCGATCCGCGTCTCGAACGTGCGGAGGTCGCGGTTGTTGATACCGATGATCCGGGCGTCCGCCGCGAGCGCCGCGTCCACCTCGGCTGCCGTGTGGCACTCGACCAGCGCGGCCAGCCCGAGCCCCTTCGCGGCGGCCCCGAGGTCCCGGAGGTGGGGAGGCTCGAGGATCGCGATGATCAGGAGCACCGCGTCGGCGCCGGCCGCGCGCGCCTCCCAGAGCTGGTACTCGTCGATCGTGAAGTCCTTGCGGAGCAGCGGCACCTCCACCGCCCCACGGATCCGGCCGAGCAGGTCGAGGCTCCCCTGGAAGTACTTCTCGTCGGTGAGGACCGAGATCGCGTGGGCGCCCCCCGCCGCGTACGTCCTGGCGAGCGCCTGCGGATCGAGGTCGGGCGCCAAAACGCCGCGCGACGGCGACGCCTTCTTCACCTCGGCGATCAGCCGGACGGCGCCGCGAAGGGGCCGCAGCGCGGCCTCGAAGTCGCGCGGCGCCGCGAGACCGGCGCAGCGGCGCTCGAGAGCGGCGCGGGGCGTCTCCGCCTTGCGGCGGGCCACCTCCACGCGCTTGTCGCGCACGATGTCCTCCAGGATGCTCAACGGCCTCAGAAGTCCTTCCGCAGCCCCTGTCGCCGCAGCGTCTCGAGTGGCACGCGCGTGAGTTGATCTAGCACGTACTCGCGGAGGGTGCGCGGCGGCGGCAGGTCGCGGACGATCCGGCCCGCGGCGACGAGGGGCTTCAGCAGCGGCTCCCACGCCCCTCCCGGTCCGGGCGGCCGCTGGCCGGCGGGGAGGACCACGGTCTCGAGCGCCCCGCGCCGGCGGAAGACGTCCTTGGCGCCCGACCACTTGCCGCGCTTCGCCATCGGCTGGCCTTCGATCTCCATGATGTCGAGCGCGAAGTTCAGCACGGGCGCGTTCGCGATCGAGGTGCCGACGCCGTAGCCGTCGACGACCGGGTTGAGCGCCAGGATCTCGTACTCGTCGATGCCGCCCGAGGCGAGGATCTTCACGTGACCGAAGCCGCGGAGGCCGAGCTCCCAGCGGACCTCCTCGATGATCCGATAGAAGTCGCCCCGGCGCGACGATGGGGTGTCGAGCCGCACCGCGTAGAGGTCACGGCCGAGCGCCTGGGCCACACGGATGGCCTCGAACTTCTCGTCCTGCAGCGTGTCGATGAGGGCGACGCGGCGAACCTTCGGGTCGATGACGTCATGGAAGGCCTTCAGGGCTTCCACCGTGTCGCCGATCATGAGAACGAGCGAGTGCGGGATCGTACCCGTCGGGTCCGCGTCGATCAGCTCCGCGGATTTCGTGACGGCGACGCCGTCGCAGCCACCGACGAACGCGTTCCGCTCGATCATCGGCGCGAGCGCCGGGTGCATCCGGCGGGCGCCGAACGAGATCACCTGCCGATCGCCGGCGGCCTTCTTGCAGCGCGCTGCCTTGGTCGCGATCCCCGACGCCTGGCAGAGGAGGCCGAGCAGGGCCGTTTCGTACTGCGCCCATTCGACGTAGGTGCCCTCGATGCGGAGCACCGGCTGGTAAGGCTCGAACACGGTGCCCTCGTCCATCGCCAACACGTCCACGGCCACGCCCTCGAGCAGCGCCGCGGCCTCTTCGAGGCCGGCGAGGATGCCCCACCGCCAGTCCTCGGGCAGGCTCTTCAGGTAGACCTCCGCCTTCACGCGCTTCCTGTCGCCGCGGTGGATCAGGATCTGGACCGTGCGCGCAAAATAGACGTCGGAAACCTCGCCGCGCTTGATGTCGGCTTCGGAAGCGGTGTGGAACGGACGCTTCGGGGTCGTCATTCAGGTATCTGAGCCCTCAGGAGGCCCATCTGGCCGGCCCAAAGGTGCGAAAATTCTGGCAGAAGCGCCGATTCAAGTCAAACGAGAGTGCGGCGGCGTAGCCTCAACGAACCAGGCCCGCAGCTTCGAGGCACTCCTCGAGGAAGGCGGCAACCACTCGATGCCCCTGCGCCGTCATGTGTGCGTCCTTGGGGTAGTAGAGCGCGGTCGAGCCAGCGCGGGCAACCCGGAGGGCCGGCCGAGGGTCGAAGGCTGGCACCCCGATTTCAGTCGCGAGTCCCAGGACGCGCTCTGTGCGGGCATCGATCAGCGCGTCTCGCCCCTCGGTCGCCTGTCTCGGCGACGGGATCAGGAGCATCAGCGGACGGACCCCGCGCCGGCGGGCCGACATCGCCCACTCGGTCAGGATCGCTCGCGACAGCTGCCAGGCGCGTTCCTCGCGGTCGGGATCGAGCGCGGCTGGTGCGCCGAACTCACGCACGAATTCCCACTGCGCCCAGTGGCGCCGGACGAAGTTGATGGTGTGGGAGTGTTGGATCAGGAACCGGTAGCCGGGAAAGTTCTGGATGCGGGCCTGGCGCAGATAGTAGCGGTACTTCGGCGACGCGGCCTCCGACAACGGAACTCTGACGAGACGCCCGCCGTCGAGCCGGAAGACACCCCCGTAGAGGTTGTCGTCGGGGTCGTTGACCGCGAAGAAGGCGAGCAGCACGAGGTCCGGACGATAGATCGGCGCGATGCGCTCGAAGAGCACGAGTTCCTGGTCGTTGCCGTATCCACGGACGGCCGCGTTGATGACCTCGTAGCGACCGGCGCCATAGCGCTCGGCCAAGGCGCGCTCCAGGACCTTCGGGTACGTCTCCTCCGCCTCCACGCCCTCCGCAAAGGTCATCGAGTCGCCGAGCACCAGGATCCGGCGCCGCACACCAAGCGGCTTCGCGGGTGGGTAGTCGCGATCGCGCAGCCCCTCGGAATTGGTCTCTATCCTGACCGCGAATTCCTCCTTGACGTCCGTGCCCGAGGCGTTTGGCGGCAGGCGGTAGATCAGGTCCTGATCCAGGACCACCGGCACCGAGACCTTGGTGGCCTGCGGTGCAAAGAACCTGAAGCCCGCCTCCACCGCGGCCAGGGCCGCGCAGGTAGAGGCAAGCGCCATTAGGCAGAGGGCGAAGCGACGCACGTCCGGCGGTCCCTCCCTAGAAGAGCGTGTAAATGAACGGCGCGACGGCCGAGCTCTGCGCGAAGATCAGCAGTCCGCCCACGATCAAGAGCACGATGATCATCGGCGTGAGCCACCACCATTTGTTCTGCCAGAAGAACTGGAGCAGCTCGCCGGCGATCGCGAACCGGCTCACCAGATTCTGGATCAGGCGCATGCCTGCCCCCCGTCTGCCGTCATCTCAGGGGCTTCTCCACGATGACATCCCCGAGGACGAGGGCGTCCATTCCGCTGTCGTTGAACGTTCGGAACGCCTCGAGTGGTGTGTTGACGATCGGCTCGCCCCTCAAGTTGAAGGACGTGTTGAGCACGAGCGGTACACCGGTCGCCTGCCGGAACGTTTCGATCAGACGGTAGTACCTGGGATTCACCTCCGCGCTGACGGTCTGGAGTCGCCCGGTGCCGTCGACGTGCGTGACCGCCGGGATCAGATCGCGCTTTGCGGGACGGACGTCCACGACGTACAGCATGAAGCGCGCCGGGTAGTGGCGCTGCGCCTCGGGGAGCACGAAGTAGTCCTCGGCGTACTCCGCCAGGACGGAGGGCGCAAAGGGGCGATACGGCTCCCGAAACTTGATCTTGACGTTGACGATGTCTCTCATCTCGGGCCGCCGCGGGTCGGCGAGGATGCTTCGGTGGCCGAGCGCGCGCGGCCCCCACTCGAACCGCCCCTGGGACCACCCGACCACCTGTCCCGTCTGAAGCCGATCGACCACGCGCTCCAGTAGCGCGGGCTCGTCGTCGAAGCGCTCGTAGCGAATACCGCGCTCCTTGAGGAACCCTTCGACGGTCGCGGCGTCGTGGCTCTCGCCCCAATACGCGTGCTCCATCACAAACTGGCGGGGCTTGCCCAGGATCATATGGTGAACGAACAGCGCGGCGCCGACGGCACCCCCGCCGTCGCCGGCAGCGGGATGGATATAAAGCTCTTCCATGGACGTCTCACGAAGGATGCGACCGTTGGCGACGCTGTTGAGGGCCACTCCACCCGCCATGCAGAGCCGGGTCAGGCCGGTCTCGGCGTGCACGGCCCGGACCATGTTGAGGAGCGCCTCCTCCGTCACCGCTTGGATGCTGGCCGCCACGTCGGCGTAGTACTGGTTCCGCGCGGCCAATTCGTCGTAGTTCCCCGGCCTCTCCCCGAAGTACGACGGGTAGCCGCTGGTCGGGGTGAAGAAGGGAGCCGCGGGATCGCGCGGGGCGCCGAAGAGGTCGACGAACTTTCGGCTGAACGTCCGCTCCGTCGACCAGTGGAACGAAAAGTAGTCCATGTTCAGCTCGAAGCTGCCGTCGCGCTGGAGACCGATGAGCTTGTGGACCTTGTCGACGTACCGCGGCTTGCCGAAGGGCGCCATGCCCATGACTTTGTACTCGCCCTCGTTCACCTCGAAGCCCAGGAACGCGGTGAAGGCGCTGTAGAGGAGCCCAAGCGAGTGTGGGAAGCGGATCTCCCTCAAGAGCCTGACGTCCGTGCCCTTGCCAAGCCCCATGCTGGCGGTCGTCCACTCGCCGACCCCATCCACGGTCAGGATGGCCGCCTCCTCGAAGGGCGAGCAGAAGAAGGCGCTGGCGGCGTGGGAGAGGTGATGTTCGCTGAACAGCACCTTGGAAGCCGGGATTCCGAGGCGCTTCTGGATCAGGTGCTTCACCCAGAGCTTGTCGCCCAGCCACGTGATCATGGCCTCGCGGAACAGCTTGTGGGAGCGGGGGAACGTCTGCATGGTGGAGAGGAGTAACCTCTCGAGCTTCACGAACGGCTTTTCGAAGAACGCCACATAGTCCAGGTCCCCCGCGGCGAGCCCCCCCGCTCTCAGGCAGAAGTCGATGGCGTGCTGCGGGAACTCGTAGTCGTGCTTCTTCCGCGTGAACCGCTCTTCCTCCGCGGCGGCGACCAGGACACCGTCGCTAAGCACGGCAGCCGCGGAGTCGTGGAAGTAGCAGGAGATGCCCAGGATGTGCATCTAGGATTGCCTGATCGCGCGTTCCAGGGACGTGCCGCCAGGTGATTCGCGCGGCCGCCAGCCCCTCGGCGTCCCCGGCTTGATCGCGAGCGGATCGCTGCTCCACCGCAGCCAGACGGCGAATGGGCCGAGAATCGCGAAGTAGAAGACGATCAGGATGACGCGGGCCTGGAAGTCACCGATCTTCCGCGCGATGCGCTTGCACCAGTTCAGCGCCGCCCAGGTCACCCTACGCACGCTGCGCACACCTTGCGGCCGTGGAACCGTCAAACGCGGCGAGCCGGTTTTCCGCCGGCTGAAAACCGCCGGCCTGATGAATACGCCACACCGGGCCGCGCAACGCCTCGGCCGAACGCGCCCGTCGTCGCCCGCAGTTCGGGCCCCGACCCCGATCGCTCGTCGAACTCAACCCATGGTCCCGCACGCCGCCTAGAGCCTGAGCGACTTAAGGTAGGCGCGAAAGTCGTCCGCCAGGTCGGGCCGGGCGAGCGCGAACTCGACCGTCGCCTTGAGGAAGCCGAGCTTGTCGCCGGTGTCGAAGCGCTTGCCCTCGAACGCGACGGCGTACATCGGGCGCCGGGAGGAGAGCGTCCGGAGCGCGTCGGTGAGCTGGATCTCCCCCCGTCCATCCGGCGGCGTCTCGGCGAGGATGGCGAAGACGTCCGGCGTCAGCACGTAGCGCCCGATGATCGCGAGCTCCGACGGCGCCTCGTGCGGCCGGGGCTTCTCGACGAGGTCGCGGATCTCGTACACGTTGCCGGCCACGTGGCGGGCCGCGATCACGCCGTACTGCTGCAAACGCTCCCGCGGGACGCGCTCGACGGCGAGCACCGGCCCTCCGTAGCGCTCGAACACGTCGAGGAGCTGCCGCATGCAGGGCTGCGGCGCCGCGGCGATGATGTCGTCGCCCAGGAACACGGAGAACGGCTCGTCGCCCACGAGCGAGCGCACGCAGAGGATGGCGTGGCCGAGTCCGAGCGGCTCCTTCTGCCTGACGTAGGACACCGAGGCCAGCTCGGAGATCGTCTTGATCTGGGCGAGCTCCTCCACCTTGCCCCGGTCGTTCAGGTAGTACTCGAGCTCGAAGGCCGCGTCGAAGTGGTCCTCGATCGCGCGCTTGCCACGCCCGGTCACGATGATGATCTCCGAGAGACCTGACGCCACCGCCTCCTCGACGACGTATTGGATCATCGGCTTGTCGACGAGCGGGAGCATCTCCTTCGGCTGCGCTTTCGTCGCCGGAAGGAACCGCGTGCCGAGCCCGGCAGCGGGGAACACGGCCTTGCACACGTTCATGGCCCCATCATACCTGGTGCGTCACCCGCGGGGGCGTCCCCGCCCCACGCCCTCGAGCACGGCGACGAGGGCAAGGATGCACGCGGCCTGGATGAGGACGAGCGCCGTCTCATAGGGCGTCGCGTCCTTGAGCAGGATGGCGGAGAGGCCCAGCGTCGAGGCGACGAAGAAGACGAGCAGCACGCTCTGCGTCTTCGTCAGGCCGAGCGCTGCGAAGCGGTGGTGCAGGTGGTCTTTGCCTGTGTACGCCAGCCACTCGTGGAGCGAGTGCACCTTGCCCGTGACGACGCGCACGATGCCCACGAATGCGATATCGAACAACGGCACCCCCAGGATCAGCGTGGGCGTGAACAGCGACGCCACGGGGTTGTTGTCGGCCCAGACACCCATCGCCGCGAGGCCCGCCAGAGTGAAGCCGATGAAGCTGGCCCCGCTGTCGCCGAGGAAGATCGTGGCACCGCCCGGGCGGAAGTTGTAAGGCAGGAACCCGAGACACGCCCCGACGAGCGCCGCCGACAGGAACATGAGGTACCGCTGCCCGGTCTGGAGCGACACGATGCTGAAGAAGATCCCGGCGACGACGCCGAGCCCCGCCGCCAGGCCATCCATGCCGTCGAGGAACTGGATCGCGTTCGTGATCGTCAGGAACCAGAGCACGGTGAGGATCACGTTGAGCCAGAGAACGCCGGGGATCCAGCTCGGCAGGGTGTCGAGGATCACGCCGTAGGCGATCGCCGTCGACGCCGCGGCGATCTGTCCGAGCAGTTTGAGCCACGCCGGGAGATCGGTCAGGTCGTCGAGGAGACCGATCACGACCACGATCGTGCCGCCGACGGCGACGCCCTTGAGCCCCCGCGAGAAGTCGAAGTTCGCGAGCACGGTCACGGCGAACGCCCCGTAGACCGCGACGCCCCCGAAGAGCGGCGTCGCCGTTGCGTGGACCTTGCGCTCGCCCGGGAGGTCGAGGACGCCCCACCGGCGCGCAACCTCGCGGACCAGCGGCGTGGCGAACAACGCCAGCCCGCAGGCGAGAACGACCAGATAGAGCCAGGGCAGCCGTGCGGCGTAGAACGAGCGCCACAACGGCGTGAGAAGCAGCACGACCACGAACAGGAGCCACAGCGACGCCCAACGGTCGATCATGCGTGGAGCGCCTCGGCGAGCGCCGCGCCGACCGCTTCGACCTCGGCGTCGGCGAGCGAGGGGTAGCACGGCAGCGAGAGGCACCGCGTCCACAGCCGGTCGGCCTCCGGGTAGCCGTCGAGGCCGAGGGCCCGGTGGATCGGGCGGAAGACGGGACGCCGCGCCGTGACGCCCTTCCCCGCCAGGCCCTCGAGGAGTTGGCTGAGCGGCCGCTCGACCGTGACGACGAATCGGTGGAACACGTGCCGCTCACCCTGGTCGCCCGGCGGGCGACAGCCCGCAACGGGCGCCAGAAGCGTGCGGTAGCGGGCGGCGATCGCCCGCCGCCGTGCGATGAAAGCATCGAGCCGGCCGAGCTGGCTCCGGCCGAGCGCGGCCTGGATGTCGGTCAGCTTGAAGTTGAACCGCGGGACCAGGTCCTCCCGCTCGTCGTAGTCGCGCGCGTCCCGGACGCGCGCAACGCGCTCCGGTGCGCCGGCCACCGCGCCGCCCTCTCCAGTCGTCAGGAGCTTGGTCGCGTAGAAGGAGCAGACGGCCAGGGCGCCGCGCGACCCGACCGAGCGCCCCGCGACCCGCGCGCCGATCGCCTGGGCGCAGTCCTCCACGACGGGAACGCCGAGCGCCAGGAACTCGTCGAGGTCCAGGCCGAGGCCGAAGGGATGGACGACGACCACGGCGCGCGTGCGGCGCGTGAGGCGACGCGCCACGTCCTTGGCGGCCGGTCCGAGCGTCTCGGGGTCGGCATCGGCGAGAACGGGCGTCGCGCCGCAGCGGGTGACCGCGTGATGGAGCGCGTCGCAAGCGTAGGTGGGGACGACGACCTCGTCGCCGTGCCCGACGTCGAGCGCGCGGAGCGACAGCTCCAGCGCCGCGCTGCCCGAGTTGACGGCGGCGACGGCCGCGACGCCGAGCCGCGCCGCGAGCTCCCGCTCGAACGCCTCGACCTCGGCGCCCTGCGCCAGGTGGCCTGAGCGGACGACGCGCGCCACGCGCTCGGCATCCTCCACGCTCACCGTGGGTCGTGAATGCGGAATCACTGTAGCGGGGCCCGCGAGGCCGCCACACTCCGTGGGTGGCCTGAGACAAGGTGCGATCCGGCTCCGGTCAGCATGGCGCGATGCATTCCCAGACGGCCCCGCGAGGCCGCCACACTCCGTGGGTGGCCTGAGACAAGGTGCGATCCGGCTCCGGTCAGCATGGCGCGATGCATTCCACACGGGTCCGAGAGGCCGGCGTCAACCGCAGGTGGCCTGAGAAGGGCACGACCCGGCTGCGTCCGGCAAGCCGCCTCTCATTCCAGGCCGCGACGCGCCCTCAAAGATTCAGGAGCAGCCGGACCGACTGGAATGCCTCGGCGTACTTGACCCGCGCCTGGATGCCGCGGAAGTTGGCGCACGACCGTGACAGCTCGAGGATCGTCAGGTCCTCGATGTTGGTCTTCGTCACCTGGGACCGATGGGCGTCGAGGCTCGCGAGCTTGAGATCGAGCACATCCGCGATGTCCGTGTAGCAGTTCGGCGAGAAGTTGAGCGTCGTCGGAACCTCGTAGAGGAGGAAGTTCGGCACGTACCGCGTCGCCGACATCGCGCCCTGGGCCAGGTTGCGGTGATCCTGGTGGGTGTCGTCGGGCGAGTTGATGAAGATCATCCGCGGATCCACCTGCCGGATCACCGCCTCCAGGCGGACGATCAGGTCGCGCGAGAGCGGCACCTCGGTGTCCGGGTAGCCACCCCAGAACACCTCGCGCACGCCCAGAATGCGTGCGGAGTCCTTCTGCTCCTGCCGCCGCACATCCCCGTCGCCGCCGAGCGCGCCGTCGGAGGCGACGAACATGAAGATCGCGTGCCCGCGCTGCGCGTACTTGGCGAGCATGCCCCCGCAGCCGTACTCGATGTCGTCGGGATGGGCGCCGATCGCGAGGACGTTCACTCAGCTACGTCTCAGGGCGAGAGACGGGACCACGTGTTCCCTCCACAGAGGATGGCGAGGGCTTCATGTCCCTGCGTCAATAATAAGTCAAGCGTCGAGAGAAACGGAGTGAATTCCCCGTGGAGCTGCGTGTAGACCGGGTGCTCGTAACGCTGCGCCTCCACAGCGATCCCGGCGACGGCGAACTGACGCGTGTCCATGTACCGCGCGCCATCCTGCCCCGCCAGATACGTGTCCGCGCCGACCGCCTGACAGAGGGCGACCAGCCGCGCCGTCGCGTCGTCCCGCTGGCTGGTCGAGCCGATTCCGACTTCCGAGGCGAGCGCGCTGGGCGTCGCCACGCCGAGTGCCTGCGCCAGCCACCGGGCGCTCGCCACCGCCAGGGGGGCGAGCCGGACCCAGTCCTGGCGGTAGAAGGACCCGAGCGTGTCGCGGTACCGCGCGAGGTGCGGCGCCTTCGCGTACGCCTGCTCGATCGCGCGCAGGTGGCGCTCCTGCCACGGCTGCGCCGTATCGATCGTGACCTCGCGGATCGGCGTGCCGAGCCGCGCGTGCACCGGGACGGTCAGCCACCGCGGGCCGTCGGGGGTCTTGACGCGGTTCCGGTTCTGCCAGCCGTTCTTCTCGTACTGCACGGTGTCGAGGAAGATGAAGCGGTCAGCGGCGGCCCATTTGGCGAAGTACCCGAGCCACGGCAGGTAGTGCGGCTGGTGGATCGCCACCCTCATGATCGCTTCATGAAGATCGGGTTGGACAGGAGGTGCCCCTGGCCGCGGACATCGAGCCGGTAGAACGCCGGCGCACCGTCGTAGACCTCGCGATGGACGACGCGGAATGGTGTCGTGGCGGTCCAGGCGCCGGCGAGCGTCCCGTTCCTGACGAGCACCACGTGCACCGCGCGCGCCGAGCCGTCCACCGCGTCGACCCCCACGCGGACCTCGAGCGGCGCGCCCTCGCGCGTCGTGAGCGTCTCGCCCGACACCGCGTTGCCGTCGCCGTCGGACACCGCAAACTCCGCCAAGGCGAGCCCCGGCTCCGCCCCTCGGAGGAGCGCGTACATGCGCCCGCGCTTCATGGCGTCGAGCACGGCGCGCTCGGACCGCTCGGACACGAGGAAGACGGTCTGCACGCCCCCGATGCTCTTGCCCGCCGTGACGTTGTGGAACGCCGACTCGCCGACGGCCCACGCGGGGCGGCTCCGCTCGCCGGCCGCGTACTGGCGGAGGAGCTGGTCCCAGCCGCCGCCGGGCAGCTCGAAGCGCGTCGAGTCCTCGTAGACGGCCCCGAACGCCGTGTAGCGAAAGGTGCGCATGAGGTCCTCGGGATACGGGTCCGTCCGCCGCGAGACGCGCAAGGGACCAAACCACTCCTCGCTACTGTCCTGGACCTCCGGCAGCGACCAGACCGTCACGCCGGCGAATTTGTCGACGTAGTCGATGAGCGCCTGATGTGGGACGACGCCGAGGTCGCTATACGGGGGATCGGGATCTTCGCTGAAGGGCCACGCGCGCGCGAGCGCGAGCGCACCCACTGCGCAGAGGACTCCGCCCGCAAGCCAGCGCCGGCGGCGAACGACGACAACGGCGCGGCCAACCCGCTGGAGCGACCGCCACTTGGTCGCCAGAAGGAGCGCGCCCGGGATCAGGAGGAGGCCGGGGACGAGGTCGAGCGCGGCCCGCCACGCGAACCGGCCGGCGGCCGCGTTCCCCGTCACCGGGAGCGACTCGAGCGCCGGAGCCGCGAGGCCGAAGACGAGCAGGTTCTTCTGCTCGTTGTGCACCGTCATGTCGAGCGCCAGCGGCGAGCCCGTCCAGTAGTAGTGGGGCATCACCTCCACGCCGGGAATGATGAGCACGCGCGGGTTGCGCGCTCGCGCCTCGGCGACACGGTCGAGGAAGCGCGCGGCGCCACCGTCGAGGATGGAGCGCGCCTCGCGCGCGACCCGCGTGAGCGCGCGGAACGGCGGCAACCCGTACTCGATGCGGAGGAGATAGTTCTCGCTCAGCAGGAGCGCGCCGACGCCGGCCTTCTCGGCTTGGGCGGCCAGCTCGTCGAGCGAGAAATCACCTGTCGAGAGCGTGGAGTGCACGTGGAGCACCGCGGGCAGCCGCTCGAGCTCCGCGGCGCTCGCGGGGGAAAGACCGGAGAGGAGCGACACCACGATCGCGGCCACACGCACCTTTCGCAGGCCCACCCTCGGCGGCGCCGGGCTCGTGGTCTCCGCTGCGACAGTCCCCGCTACGATAGCCCCTTCTCCCGTGCGAGCGTCTCGTACACGGCGCGCATCTTCGCGTCGGCCACGGCCGTCGAGAACGCCTCGGCCCGACCGATCGCCCGCTCGCCGAGCTTGCGCCGGAGTAGCTCGTCGCGCCCGAGCTCCACGAGCGCCTGGGCGAGGGCCGTGGGGTCCTCCGGCGGCACGAGCCGCCCGCACTCGCCGTCCACAATCACGGCGGGAATCCCGCCCACCGCCGCGCCGACGGCGGGAATCCCGAGCGCCATCGCTTCGACGAGCGCCCGCCCCATCCCTTCGTTCCGCGACGGGGCGGCGAGGACGTCCGCCGCCGCCAGGTACTCCAGCACGTCCCGGATGACGCTGGTCACGTGCAGGCAGTCGGCGACGCCGAGCTCGACGGCGCGCCTTTCGAGCGCGGCGCGCTCGGGCCCCTCGCCGACGAGCAGGAGACGCGCCGACGGCACACCGTCGCGGAGGCGCGGCAGCGCCTCGACGAGCAGATCGAACCCCTTGACCGGCACGAAACGTCCGAGCCCGACGACGACGTACGCCCGTGGCGGGATCCCGAGGCGCGCGCGGGCCACCTGCCGGGGCGGCGCGCTGGCACGCAACTGCTGGGTCGGGACGCCGCTCGGCACCGTCACGAACTGCGAACGGCGTCCGATACGACGCGCCAGGTGCTCCTCCGTCCCGCGCTCCGTGAGGGTGATGATCCGGTCGCACCACGCGGCCGCCAGCCGCTCGAGCGCCGTGTAGACGGCGGTGCGCAGCCGGCCCCAGTACCCGTAGAAGACGTGGCCGTGGGGCTGGTGGATGACGGCGGGCACGCGGGCGATCCACGCCGCGAGGCGGCCGACGAAGCCGGCCTTCGAGGTGTGCGTGTGGACGATCTGCGGCCGCGCGGCAGCGATGAGGCGGACGAGCCGGTAGAGCGCCACCATGTCCGAGACGAGCGAAACCTCGCGGCCCAGCGACGCCACGTCGATGAGCCGGCACCCACGCCGGCGGGCGTCCGCGAGGATCGCGGGGTCGGACTCGCGGAAGGAGACGGCGAGGGCGCAGTCGTAGCCCGCGCGCCCGAGCGCCACGACGGTCCCGACGGTGTTCTCCGAGGAGCCCCCGACGGTGAGGCGCGTGATGAGGTGGAGAACGCGGATCAGCGCGGCCTCCCGCGGCGCGGCCGGAGTCGGTGGCCGACGATGAGGGCGATCATCCGCCCCCCGGTCGTGAGCGTCCCCCGCAGGGTCCCGGTGATCTTGGAGACGCCGACCCGCCCCCGGTAGTTCACCGGGATCTCGATCACGCTGAGGCGCTGGGCCAGCGCCGAGAGCGTCATATCGACGAGGAAGTGCGACCCCCCGACCGAGAGGTGGGGCTTGATTATCGCGTAGGACGCCCGGTCGATGAGCCGGAGCGTGCAGCCGCAGTCGGAGAGCGAGGGGCCGCCGTGCAGGACCTCGAGCATCTTCGCGACGAGGATGTTCCCGAGGCGCAGGAACCACCCCATGTTCGCCTCGCTCCAAAGGAGCTCCCGCGTCGTCCGCGTTCCCAGGACCACGTTGAAGTCGTCGGCGTAGGCGAGGAGCTTGAGCGCGTCGCGCGCGAGGAAGGTCCCGTCGGGCTCGGCCAGGATCAGGTAGTCCCCCGTCGCCTCCTCCAGCCCGCGCCGCAGCGCCCACCCCAATCCTTGACGGGTCTCGCGCACCAGCCGGGCGGACGTGGCGGCGACGCGCGCCGCAGTCCCGTCCGTGGAGTTGTTGTCGACCACGACGATCTCGTCGACGTAGTCGCAACGCTCGAAGTCGGCGACCGCCTCGCCGACGTTGGCCTCCTCGTTGAAGGCCGGAAGGATCACGGAGACGCGGCTACCGCCCCACATCGCGATCCGTCTCCCCGTCGCGCACGCCGACGACGACGTTGTGGGCGCCGAACGTCCGAATCACAGGCAGCCGTTCGAGCAGCCACTCGAGCGAGCGGAACAACCCCAGGAGCGGGCGTGGCGCGAAGTCCGGAACCCACCCGGAGCGCACGACGCGCGTCCGGCGGATGCCGGCGCGGCCCAGCCCGTCGAGGATCTCGTCGAGCGGCACGAGCCGGTACCCGTCCTGGTCCTGGGGGAGGCGCTTCATCAGGCGCGGCCAGTACGGGTTCCGGGGATTGTGATCCCACACGAGCACCACGCCCCCGGGGGACCGGGCCACCCGCACGAGGTCGCGGAGCATGGCGCGGACCGTGTCGGGACCTCCGACGTGGTGAAGCGTCGCGATCGTGACGACGAGGTCGAAGCTCCCGGAGCGGAATGGCAGGGCCTCGGACGACCCCTGCACGACCCGGCGTCCGCTTCGGCCCTGGAACACCCCGAGCATGCCGTGTGAGCGATCGAGCCCGACGACGCGGTAGCCCCGCGCGGCGACCGCGACCGTCAGCTCGCCTGTGCCACAGCCGACGTCGAGGACGGAGCCGCGCCGGAGCAGGCGCTCGATGAAGCGGACGCGCTTCCCGCGGTAGTGCTCACGCACGTGGGCGGGGAGCGACTCGTCGTAGGCGCCCGCGACGCGATCGAAGTGGTCGTGGCTCACGGCCGGCGCACCCAGACGGTGTAGGAGCCGATGGTCCAGCGACGGAAGCTCTCGCGGAGCGCGGCGACCACGCGCGGGTCGTGCTCCAGGAAGAGGAGCTGCTCGATGGTGTTCGTCGGCAGCCCGTAGGCGAACGCGCGCACCGGCGCCGCGGACAGCGCGCCGGCCAGCGCGGGCCCGGAGGTCCACACCCCATTGTCCGGGAACGGGCTCGCGCGGTTGCCGATGCCGTAGACCAGCTCGGCCGGCGCCAGCACCAGCGACTCCGGCCGGACCTCGCGGCCGAGGAGCGCCAGCACCTCGCGCGTGCCGACGCCGCCGTAGCCGTAGCGGACGAGGTAGTCGGCGCGGGTCTGGATCGCGTCGAGCGCGAGGGAGTAGCTCAGGGTCGCGACCGCGAGCGGAAGGACCGCTGCCGGCGCGCGGCTCGTGCGCGGGCCACCGCCCCCGAGCGACGCGATCGCGAGCGGAGTCACCACGAGCACCGCCGCCTGCAGCGCGACGCGGCGGATCACGTCGCCGAGCGCCAGGCCGGCGACGAGCCGCTCCCTGACCGCCGCATAGGTCGACACCAGGGGGTCGCCGGCGAGCCAGACGAGCGCGGCGCCGACGAGGGTGGCCAGGAGCCAGCGCCCGTAGCGCGGTCCGGCCGCCCGCCACGCGGCGAGGACAGGGGCGGCTCCGAGGACCGCCAGCAGCGGCAGGACGGGATAGTGATAGCGCGGAAAGCTGAAGGTCGTCCTCCCCACGACCAGGTAGGCCACGAGGATGGTCACCGCGGTCAGGTGAAGCAGGTCCTCGGACCGGGGCGCGCGGGTCGAGGCGAGCTCCGACGCCCGCTGCGCGAGCGCGAGCCCCCACAGGAGCAGGAGGAACGGCGAGGCCCAGAGCGCGAGGCGGGCGAGCGCCAGCCCGGTGTCCAGCGCGACCGCCGGGAGCGCGCCGTGCGGGCCCACGCCGAAGAGGCTCGCGCCGAGGTGCTCGAACGGCGCGGCCGCCGGGAGCCCCAAGGTACCGGTGTAGGCGATCCACGTGACGAGAAAGCCCGCGACGCCCACGACCGCGATCACCCCCGTCCTCGCGAGCGCGACCCGGATGCTCCGGCGCGCCGCGAGGACGACGGCGAGCGCCGGCAGGATCACGAGCGGCGTGGTCAGCTTGATCCAGAGGAGCGCGGCGACCAGGGCGCCGAGGGCGAGGTCGCGCGTCGCACCGGTGGTGTCGAGCGACCGCACGGTGGCGGCGAGCGCCAGGAGCAGCGCGGGAGTCAGGAGCGTGTTGTCGATGTCGACGACGAGCGCCCCCTGGATCGCGAGGGGATTCACCGCGAAGAGGAACACAGCCAGGAGCCCGATCGCGCGGCGATCGGCGCGGTCGCGGAACACCGCCTGTGACAGGATGTACGTCGCCAGGATGGTGGCGAGCAGGCAGACGAGCCCGACCAGCCGCGCCTGGGCGGCGCCGGTCCCCGCGAGGCCGAAGACCACCGCCACGAGATGGATGTAGAGCGGCGGATGCCACAGCGCGTAGCCCGTGTCCCGCGCGTCGGCCGAGGGTCCGGACGCGCGCGCGATCGCGGCGAAGCGCGCGGCGTCGGCCTTGGTCCGTGTCATCGGCCGGCCCTCGCGCGCGAGGTGGTCGGCGGCGATGACCAGGTAAACCTCGTCGGCCATGAGCGGATCGTGCAGGAAGCGCGACGCGAACCCGAGCGACGCGGCGGCGACCAGGACCAGGCCGAGGCCGACGGCGCGTCGGGTGAGCGATGGCTCTATCACAGTGGTGTGCGCCGGGGGAGCGCGTGCAAGACGCGCGGGCTCACCGCAGCCCCTTGCGCGCGTACAGCTCGATCGACGGACCCGCCAACCAGCGGTTGCGCGACGCACGCGCGACGGAGGCGGCGGCCACGGCGGCGAGCGCGCGCCGCCACGAACGCGCCCCGCCCGCGATGAGCGCCGAGTTTTTCAGCTCGAGCACCGTGAATCCCGCGCGCTCGACGAGCACGCGGAGTCCATGCCCGGTGAACGCGAAGTGGTGGATGATCGGATAGGCGTCCCACTCCCGCCAGCGCGCGAATGGGCCGAGAGTGCTGAGCGTCTTCACCCACGGACGATGGAAGCTGGCGTTCGGGACGCGGAGCGCGAGCAGCCCGCCCGGCGCCAGGACGCGGTAGGCCTCGCCAAGGATCGCCTTCGGCTCCCCGGCCTGATCCACGACGTTGACGAGCGTGACCACACCGAGCGAGCCGTCGCGAAAGGGGAGCCGGCCGGCGTCGGCCTGGACCGCGCCGCGGCCCACCTCCTCGTGGGTGATCGCGCACGCCTGCCACGAGAGGTCCGTGCCGACCGCCCGCCACCCACGCCCGCGGGCGGCGCCCAGGAGATGTCCGCCGCCGCATCCCACGTCCAGGAGAAGCCAGTCGGGCGTCGGGCGAACCCCGAGCCTGTCGAGACGGTCCAGCACGGAGACGAACAGGTCGCCTCGTTCCGCGTCCACACACGCCGGGCTGAAGCGGCGCGGGTACTCGGTCTGGTAGTAGTGCTGGAGCTCGAGCACGGTCGGCGGCGCGGCGACGACGGAGCTTCGGCAGCGCGGGCACTGCCGGTAGGGCGCGCCGCGGTAGAGGAGCGAGCTCGGCCGGGTCTCCCCTTCGCACGCCGGACACAGCACGGGTGGGCCAGGTGGCGCGGCGGGACGCGCGGCGAGCCGGCTCAGCTCGTCCTCGAGCGCGTCGATCGTGCGGTCCCACGCATAGTGCGCCTCCGCGTGGCGGCGGCACGCCGCGCGCAGGCGCGCGTGGGCCTCGGGGTCGCGACGCTCCGCCTCGAGGAACCGCCGCAGATCCTCGGCCATCGTCTCGGGTGCCAAACCGCGGAACACGAGGGCGGGGGAGAGCGGGACGAGAATCTCGGGCGTCGCCCCGACCGGGGTGCCGAGCACGGGCGTGCCACACGCGAGCGCCTCGACCGTCACGAGCCCGAACCCCTCGAGCTCACGCGTGGGCAGGACGAAGACATCCGCCGCCTGGTAGTAGAGGGGCAACGCCGCGTCCGGAATGAACCCGAGGAAGCGAACCCGCTCGCGGAGCCCGAGCGCGTTGCTCAACGACTCGAGCTCCCGTCGGAGCGTACCCGCCCCGCCGATCAGCAGCAGAGCCTCCGGCATGTTCTGCGTCAGGATCGCCATCGTCCGGATCAAGAGATCGAGCCCCATCCGGCCCTCGAGGTTCCTCACGGTCAGAAGCAGCGACCGCTCGGCCGGAAGGTCCAGCGCCTTCCGCACGGCGGCGCGGTCCTCTGCGGGGCGGAACGACGCCGTGTCCACGGCGCCGGGGATCTTGACGACCTTCTCCCTGGAGATGCGATAGAGCTTCCACAGCAGCTCGCTCGAGTAGTCGCTGAGCACCTGGATCGCGGTCGCGCGTCTCAGGCACGCGCGCTCGAGCCCCCAGAGCGCGGCGAAGCCGAGCCGACCCGCGACACCGTCGCGATGGTGGGCGGTCATTCCGCGGCGGGAGCGGTACTCGAGGGGCGCTGGCGAGTGAAAGCTGTAGAGACGCGGCAGTCCTCGCACCGCCGGCGACGTGAGCACCCCGTACCCCGCGAGCGGCTGGTGCACGTGCACCACGTCGGCCCGATCCTTCTCGAGCTCGAGCGCCACGGCCCGCCGCGCGCCGAGCATTGAGCTCAGCATGAATCCGCGGGCCGTGCGCCGGTCGACCGCGAAGCCCCGGATGCGCACCCCCTGCCGCTCTGTGACGGACGCGTCGCTCGCGGGCTGGGCGCGGCAGACGACGCGCACGTCGTGCCCCCGCGCGACAAGGCGCGAGGATTGCTCCCAGAGCATTCGCGTTCCACCACCCTCGGCCGGCGAGGTCGAGACGTCGGACACCATGAGGACACGGAGTTTCGCCCTCACGCGCCGATCACCGGAGCCCATCCGCGAGCCGGATCATGCCACCCTCTGACTCATCGGATCAGGCGCTTGTCTTCCAGCTCCGTCCGCGCCTGCGCCACGCGATCCTCCGGCGCCTGGCTCCGGCTCCACTCGGCGAGCTCCGCGAGCCCCTCCTCGAGGCGCACGCGCGGGACATAGCCCAGGAGGCGCTGGGTGCGCGTGATGTCTGCGACGCAATGGCGGATGTCTCCCTCCCTGAACCGCCCGAGGATCTCGGGGTCGAGGGGAACGCCCAGCGCGCGGCCCAGGCCGCGTGCGATCGCGACCACGGACGTGGCGCGACCCGTGCCGACGTTCAGGGTGACGTCGGCGACGTCGGTCCGCTCAAGCGCCAGCGAGAACGCCTGGACGATATCGGCCACGTGCGTGAAGTCGCGACTCTGTAGCCCGTCCTCGAAGATGGGCGGAGGCTGGCAGTTCCGAAGGCGGGACGAGAAGATCGCCGCCACCCCGGTGTACGGGTTTGAGAGCGCCTGCCTCGGCCCATACACGTTGAACAGACGGAGCGCCACGGTCGGGATGTCGTACGCCCGTCCGACGCACAGACACAGCTCCTCCTGATCGCGCTTCGTGATCGCGTAGACGGAGGTCGGCTTGAGCGGCTTGTCCTCGTCGGTCGGGACCGGCTCCACGCTGGCACGGCATGTCGGGCAGCGCATCTCCCAATCGCGCGCCTCGAGCTGGACCCGCGGCCGCAGGTCGGGCGCGACCAGCCCGCACGCCGCGCACCGGTAGCGGCCCTCCCCGTAGATCGACATCGAGGAGGCGACGACCAGGCGGCGTACGCCATGCCCGCCGTTGACGATCCGGTCGAGCAGCACCGCGGTGCCGACCGCGTTGTCGGTCACGTACCGGCCGATCGTGTACATCGACTGGCCGACGCCCACCTGGGCGGCGAGATGGACGACCGCGCCCACGTCGCGCAGCGCCGCGTCGACCGCTTGAGGATCCGTGACCGAGCCGCGCAGGAACTCGACGCCCTTGGGGAGATAGGGGGGCGCGGACGCGCCCCGCCCGTGCACCTGCGGCTCGAGCGCGTCGAGGACCCGCACCCGCGCCCCCTTCACGGCCAGCGCCTCGACGAGGTGTGAGCCGATGAACCCGGCTCCCCCGGTGATGAGGACTGGTCCGCCCGTCACTCGCGTGCGCTCCAGAGCCCGCGCGCGTCCAGGTACTGTCGCATCCACAGCTCGGCCATCATGAGCGTCCAGAGCCGGTCGGCGTGGCTCCGTCGGCCCACCAGGTGCTCGCGCCTGAGCGCGTCCACCGCAGGAGCCTCGAAGAGGCCACGCGCCTTCACGCGGTCGGGCGACAGGAGATCGTCCATGAGCGATCTCAGATCCGTGCGCAGCCAGCGCGCCAGCGGGATCATGAAGCCCTGCTTGCGTCGAGAGAGGATCTCGCGGGGCAGGACGTCGGCGAACGCGGCCTTGAGCAGGCCCTTCAGGCGGAGTCTCGGCAGCTTGGCCGCCGGTGCGACGCGATGGCTCAGCTCGACCACGTGGTGGTCGCAGAACGGGGCGCGCAACTCCAGCGAGTGGGCCATGCTCATTCGGTCGGCAATGACGAGCAGGTCGTCGGGCAGATAGGCGCTCAAGTCGATGCGGAAGGCGCCGTCGACCGGATCGTCGTGACCGAGTCCTGCGAAGGCTCTCCGCTGGGCGTCGTCGACACGTCCTCTCCAGCGGTGGCGAAGCGCCGGCGTGGCCAAGCGCTCGAGGTCGGCGTCGGAGAAAAAGCGCGTCCAGCCGAGATAGCGGTCGGGCAGCGGCTGATCGCTGGCGTCGAGAAACCGCCGGATCCGGCTTCCCCAACTCGGGCTGGCCTCGGACTCGCGCACGAGGCGCCGAGCGGCGGCGGCCGGCAGCATCCGGAGCGGCCGGGGCAGCGCCGTATAGAGCTGGGAGAGGCGGAGCCCGAGGTAGCGCGGGTAGCCGGCGAATGTCTCGTCCCCCCCGATCCCCGACAGCACCACCTTGACGTGCCGGGCCGTCGCCTGGGCGACGACGAAGGTCGGGATCGCCGACGAGTCGGCGAAGGGCTCGTCGAAGTGGTGGACGATCGTCGGCAACAGGTCGGCGACGACGGGCTCGAGGATCTCCTCGTGATGCTCGGTCTCGAACCGTCGGGCCACCATCCGCGCATAGGGCAGCTCATCGTACGAGGCCGCGCTCGCACCAAACCCGACGGTGAAGGTGCTGATCCGCTGGCCGGTCACCTCGCGCATGCTGGCCACCACCGCGCTCGAATCGATGCCGCCGGAGAGAAACACCCCCAGCGGGACGTCGCTCTCGAGTCGCAGGCGCACCGCCTCGCGCAGCTCGTGGCGCACCAGCCTCGGGGCGTCTGCGGGCGCGATGCGCTCGGCCATCGCCGTGCTTCCGGCGGGGAGCGTCCAGTATCGCGACAGCGCCAATCGGCCATCGGCGAGCACCGCAGTGTGAGCCGGCGGCAGCTTGGCGATGTCGGCGAAGATCGAGCGCGCGGCCGGAGTGTAGCCGAAGGCCAGGTAGTGCCGGAGGGCCTCCCAGTCGAGCGTGCGCGCGATTGCGGGATGACAGAGCAGCGCCTTGGGCTCCGAGGCGAAGAGGAACAGACCGTCGCGGTACCAGTAATAGAGTGGCTTCTTGCCCAGGCGGTCGCGGGCCAGCAGCAGGCGGCGTCGGCGGCGATCCCAGAGGGCGAAGGCGAACATCCCCCGAAGGCGCTCGACGCAGGCCTCGCCGAAGGCCTCCCAGGCGGCCAGCAGGACCTCGGTGTCGCTGCGGGTGCGGAAGACGTGGCCGCGGCGCTCGAGCTCGGCCTGGAGGTCGCGGAAGTTGTAGATCTCGCCGTTGTAGACGATCCACGCCGCGCTGTCGGCCGTGCTCATCGGCTGCCGCCCGGTCACCAGGTCGATGATGGCCAAGCGGGTCATACCCAGGCCTACGGCCGGCTCGACGTGCATGCCCTCGTCGTCCGGTCCCCGGTGCTTGAGGGCCCGCACCATCGCCGCCAGCAGCTCGGGTGGCGCTCCCCCGACGTACCCGGCGATCCCGCACATGGGTCTAGGCTGGCGCTTCGCCGACTGCGCGACCCAGGCCTCGCGGGCGCTCGAAGAGCTCGATGAGTCTCTGGGCCCGGCTGAGGGAGCGGTGTCCGCCGAGGGCGATCGGAGCGGTGGGCGTCACGGCTCTCGGGCGTCGTTCAGGCAGGTGTCCACGAGCTCGCATCATCCGCGACCTCGCACCAGAGGTGAGTGATCGCCACTCGGCGCCCAGCGCGAGAGAAGGGCCTCCAGGCGCCCCGCCTGGCGAGCTCCCCATAGGGCTCAGTATGCGGGAAAAGCGCTCAAGGACCACCGATTCTCGATTACGGCGTCACTCGCAAGACTCAAGTGCGCTTCTTCGCCGTGTGACCGGCTCGACGCGTTGAGTTCCCGGCTCTCGTGTCAGCCTGCATGTCAGCCGTTGTGGCACACCTCGATGACAGAGCGACGATTTGGCATGTTCATGAGCTCGGGCCCCGTTCGCGAACGGGACGGCATCTAAGGTCGAGCAAGGAGCGACAACGACCCGGCAAACGGAGGTCTTTCATAATAGAAGCCCAAAAGCGAAGCCTGGCATGATTCGTGCCTATACCCCGCGCGGTGACACGCGCCTATGTTTTTCCCGCCTGCTCTCTGGGGCTCACCGACGTGACCGCGTGTTTGCGTCGTAGGCGTCGGGGAGCCGCCGAGCCTCGCTAGGCTCACGACGCCCAAGATGAACGGTACCGAGCAGAAGCCGCGCAAAGGGACCGCAAAAACAGTTTGGCCTTTTCTGGCGGTCGCCATGGCCT